>Ga0310124_10001017_pt1 | contig 19778 bp, 17 predicted proteins | sample CB11b_AW_Bot5_MG_FD_203507 | JGI IMG/M metagenome (GOLD analysis project Ga0310124, IMG submission 203507) | Marine microbial communities from Western Arctic Ocean, Canada - CB11b_AW_Bot5 | ecosystem: Environmental > Aquatic > Marine > Oceanic | place: Canada: Western Arctic Ocean | collected... | reverse complement strand
CGGCTGGGTGCGGACTCGAATGCGTTCACGACCGACGATTGGACCACGTACCACACGGTGGCCAGCGCCGACGCGCTCGAGACCATCATCGAGCTCGAGTCTGACCGGTTCCTGAACTTGAGCTATTCGGAGGAAGACTACCGGACCGAGGCCGGCGCCATCCTCGGTGAGTACAACCTGAACTTCTCGAATCCGATCTCACTGCTACGGGAGCGGCTGCACGCGCTCGCGTTCACCAGTCATCCATACCAGCACACCACCATCGGATTGCTCGAAGACATCCAGGCGATGCCGGAGCACTACGACTACAGCGTCGAGTTCTACGACCGGTACTACCGACCCAATAATTGCATCGTGGTCGTCGTCGGCGACTTCGATCAGGTGGAGCTCGAACGGCTGGTCACCGACTCCTACGGAGATTGGGCGGCCGGCACGTTCGAGCCCGCGATTCCGACCGAGCCGGCGCAGACTGGGCCTCGCACCGAGGAGGTCACCTGGCCGAATGCGACGTTGCCGCTGATCATGATCGGTTATCACGCTCCGGCGTTTTCGGTCGAGGCCATCGACATGCCGGCCCTCGACGTGCTCTCGCAGCTGTTGTTCTCGCAGAACGCGCCGTTGTTTCAGCAGCTCTATCTGCGAGATCAGCTCGTGGACGTCCTCTCCGGCGGTGCGGTTGACCACAGAGACCCGCCATTGTTCGAGATCATCGCGCGGGTGACCAAGCCCGACCAGGTGACCGAGGTGCGCGATGCGATTTTTTCGGAGATCGAGCGGATGACGCGCGAGCCCGTTGACGCCGGGATCCTCGCCGACACCAAGTCAGCCATGCGCTACTCGTTCGCGCGGGGTCTCGACAGCCCTGGGCCGGTTGCCGAGACGCTCGCGCACTACTTGCAGCTGACGGGTGAGCCGGACACGGTCAATCGGGTGTACGAGCTGTACGAGGCGGTCACCGCCGAGGACGTACGGCGGGTCGCCACCGAGTATTTCGCCGAGTCCAATCGGACCGTGGTCGTGCTGACCGAGGAGGGGCAATGAGGGGCTGGCTCGCAGTATCGGCGTGCGCCCTGGTGATGGCGTGCGGTGGAGTCGAGGATTCGCCACCGGCCGGCGTCGGCCTCGGTCTGCAGGCGCCCAACTCGCCTCTGGTCACGCTACGGGTCATGGTCGAGACCGGTTCGGTGGATGACCCGATGGGACGCAACGGCTTGAACGCCCTGACCGCGCTGATGATCGGTCAGGGTGGCACCAACACCCGGAGCTATGAAGAGCTGACTACGGCCCTGTATCCCTGGGCGGCGTCCATCAGCGCGCAGTATGACAAGGAGGTCACCACCATCGTCGGTGAAGTGCATCGCGACCATCTCGAACCGTTCTACGAGATATTCCGCGACCTGATGGTGGCGCCACGGCTCGACATGGCCGATTTCGAGCGAAACCGAGACTATCTGACCAACGCGATCGTCTCGACGCTGCGAGGCAACGACGACGAGGAACTGGGCAAGCAGACCCTCAACGCGCTGCTCTACGCCGGTCATCCATACGAAGCGACAGAGATGGGCACCGAGCAGGGCCTGGCGGCCATCACGATCGATGACGTGCGCGCGTTTCACGCGGCACACTACACCCAGGACAACCTGGTGATCGGCGTGGCCGGCGGATACCCTGACGGGTTCCTCGAACGGGTCGAGGCGGATCTGGCTGCGGGCCTGCCGCCGACCGAGGTCGCCGGCGAGGGGCTGCCGGCCCCACGCGCGCTGGACGGTCTCGAGCTGCTGCTCGTGGAGAAGGACGCGATTGCCACCGCGATGTCGATCGGGTTCCCGATCGATGTGACCCGCGCCGACGATGACTTCTATCCGCTAATGGTGGCCAACTCCTATTTCGGCGAGCATCGCACGTTCAACGGCCGGCTCATGAATCAGATGCGCGGCTTGCGGGGGCTGAACTACGGGGACTACTCGTACATCGAGAACTTCATTCAAGATGGCGGGTCGACCTTCCCGGCGCCCAACACCCCCCGGCGGCAGCAGTTCTTCAGCATCTGGATCCGGCCGGTGCCGCATCACAACGCGGCGTTTGCGCTCCGGCAGGCGGTCCGCGAGCTGGCGCTGCTGGTCGAGCAGGGGCTGTCTGAAGCGGACTTCGACGCGACCCGTGAATATCTCATCAACTACTCGAAGCTCTACGTGCAAACTGGCAGCCGGCGCCTCGGGTATGCGGTGGATTCCGCGTTCTACGGCACGGGCTTCTTTGTCGACGAGATTCGCGACCGGCTGTCTGCGATGACGGTGCAGGATGTGAACACCGCCATCCGACGACACCTGCAGGCCGACAATCTGGGGATCGCCATTGTCACCCGAGAGGCCGAGGCGTTTCGCGACGCGCTGTTGTCGGGCGAGCCTTCCGAGGTGACCTACAACACCGAGGTCGCTGGGGACATCCTCAATGAGGACGAGGAGATCAAGACCTACCCACTCGCGATCAATCCCGATCGGGTGCGCGTGGTGCCCGTTGAGCAGATGTTCGTTGACGTCTCGTAACGACCACGCCGCGTCGCGGCCGTTGGGGCCAGGATGGAGAGAGCACTATGACCAAGTGGATGAGATACGGACGAACGGCGATGGCCACACTCGTTGTCGCCGCGTTGGGAGGCGCCGTCGGCGCCGCGTCCGCGTTGGCCCAGGAGCCCGGGTCGGTGGTGGCGCGGGACAGCCGGGTGCAGGGGCGCAGCTATACGTTTCCCGGCACCGGCAAGGACGTGCCCTATGCGCTCTTCGTGCCTTCCAACTACGACGCGACCCGCGAGTGGCCGCTCATCGTCGCGCTGCACGGGCTTGGGCGTCCCTACGATTGGATGATGGGGTACGACGGCAACATCGATGCGGCCGAGCGGGACGGCTACATCATGGTGGCGCCGCTCGGCTACCACGCGCGGGCGTGGTACGGCAGCCGAGGTCCCGGCATTCCCGATATGCGGCGAGCCGACGGTGACACCGAGACGCTCCCCGAGAATCTCGGCGAACTGGGCGAGCAGGACGTGATGAACGTCTTCGAACTGGTGCGCGAGGAGTTCAACGTCGACGAAGACCGGATGTATCTGTGGGGGCACTCGATGGGTGGGGCCGGTACCTATCATCTGGCCGCGCAACATCCGAACCTCTGGGCCGCGCTTGGCGTCGCCGCACCGGCACCCTCGGTCGATCCGGCCCAACTCGAGGCGTTCAAGCACGTGCCGATCATCGTGCTGCAGGGCGACGAGGACCCGCTCGTGACCCGGACGCGAGAGTGGGTCGCGAAGATGAAGGCGATCGGGATGGAGCACGTCTACGTCGAGGTAAAGGGCGGCGACCACTCGCGGTTCATCAACTCGAGCACCGACACGATCGAGAAGATCTTCGCGTTCTTTAATATCGTCCGGAAAGACCAGCGGCCGGAGACGAACTGACGCGGCGCCTCAGAGTGCGATGGCGTGGACCGACCCCGAGTGGTGGGTGCCGTCGAGCGCGAGGAGGTCCTCGTTGAGTGCGCCCCGGCGATACCCGCGGGGGTCGACGGTCACGGTCTCGAAGCCGGCTTCGAGAAACTGACCCAGCACCTGCCGTCTGATCGCTGGCGTACGCAGCCTGGCGATCGCGTCCGCCTCGACCTCGATCCGCGCCATGGTGTCGTGGAATCGCACACGGCAGACCCGGAAGCCCAGGTCACGGAGCGTGCGCTCGCAGGTGGCGACCCGGGTCAATCGTTCCTGCGTGATCACCGTGCCGTAGGGAAACCGGCTCGACAGACAGGCCAGAGCCGGTTTGTCCCAGATTGGCAAGCCGCGCCGTTTGGCCGCCTCGCGCACGTCCGCCTTGGTAAATCCGAGCTCGTCGAGCGGTGACCGTACTCCCTGCTCCCGAGCCGCCTGACGTCCCGGTCGGTGGTCGCCGCGATCATCCACGTTGAACCCGTCCAATACCTGAGAGACGCCCAGCCGGCGCGCTTCGTCAACGGCCCGACCATAGACCTCGGTCTTGCAGAAGTAGCAGCGGTTGACCGGGTTCGTGGTGTAGCGCGCATCATCCAACTCGTCGGTGTCGACCAGGATGTGTCGGGCGCCGAGACGGCGCGCCAGGGTCTGGGCATCGGCTCGTTCTTCGGGGGCCAGGCTCGGCGACACCGCCGTGAGCGCCAGCGCCCGGTCCCCAAGGCACTCGACCGCCTCGGCCAGCAGGTACCCGGAGTCTACGCCTCCCGAAAAGCAGACCACGACCCGATGCAGCTCTGCCAACAGGCTTCGCAACTCTATGATCCGGTCGTCGAGGGTCGGCATTAGAATGACAGCAGCGTGGATCGCAACTGGGTACCAGTATATCGGTCACTACACACACTGATCGATGTTGCCTGTGCCTGACGCCACCGCCTCGCTGTTGCTCGGCTCCGCGGCCTCCCTGGCCGCCGTGCATACCCTGATCGGCGTCGACCACTCGATTCCGTTTATTGTTATGGGTCGGGCGCGCGGATGGTCGCTTCGCCGTACGCTCGGCGTCACCGGCGCCTGCGGTCTGGCGCACGTGGCATCGTCGGTGCTCATCGGCCTGGTCGGCGTGGGATTGGGCGTCGCTCTCGACCGTCTGACGTGGCTCGAATCTGCCCGCGGCAACGTGTCGGCCAGCCTGCTTATAGGATTTGGTCTGGCGTACGCCGCGTGGGCCCTGTGGCGGAGCGTCCTCCGACGAGAACACACGCATCGTCACACCCACGCGGACGGCACGACGCACAGCCATGCGCATGGGCACCAGGGCGAGCACATGCACGCCCACGACATCGGGCGAGGCGCGACCCCCTGGGCGCTGTTCCTCGTGTTTGCCTTCGGGCCCTGCGAGGCGCTGATCCCGCTGATGATGGTGCCGGCCGTCGACGACGCCTGGGTGCTGCTGGCTGCCGTCGTGGCCGTGTTCGCGTTTTTTACGGTGGGGTCGATGCTGGCCGCCGTGGCACTCGGATACGCTGGATTGACCCACGCCCGGCTCCGCGGGTTCGAGCAGAGAGTCCATGTCCTGGCCGGGCTGACGGTCGCCGCCAGCGGCGCTGCCGTCCTGTTTCTCGGTATATAGGCCCCCGGGCGCTCCACGCGGCCACATTCGTAGCTACTGCCGGTCTTCAAGCTGGCCGTCTTCAGGCCGGCCAGGCCGCGCTTTCCATCAGCGACTATAATTGGCCCACTCTCTTGGTTGCTGCCATGACCCGCCGTGCAGATCGGCCTTCCGGCGTCCGCCTGACCGTCGCACCATCCCGTGCCGACCACACCGGTGTGCTTGTGCCCCGACGCCGTACGTTGGACGGGTTTGCGGATGCTGTCTCCCGGTCCGACGGCGTCGCGCTGGGCGATCTGGCTCCGATTACCGCGCTCCGCGTGCAGACCGAGAATACCCTGTATGAGATTACGGTCGCTCGTCCCTCCTGCGCGACGTTGCTCGTCCGTGGCGGGCGCTTTTTTCCGAAGGCCACCGAAGTCCGTTTTGGTGGGTCCAGCTACGGGGGGAGCTGTTTGAAGCTGGACTGGTTCGGTGTCGGCCTCCACATGGAGTTCCACTACGACGGGAGCTGGATCGTCACCTCACCAATCCGGTCACTCAAGGTGCTCGACGCGTCCGCGCTCCCCGGTCCGTTCTGACGCACCCACACCCGGTTGTGAGATAGACTGCCCGCCGTCGTTGACCCTGCCAGACCGCGCGGTCAGCGGGCGTCGGGCCCACCCAGATCGCCGTGCTCTACGACATCACTTTCATCCTGATCGGACTGGGCCTTGTCGCCAAGGGTGGCGACCTGTTCGTCGACTCGAGCATCTACATCGGGAAGGCGTTCCGGGTTTCGCGCGTCATCATCGGCGGTACCCTCGTCAGCCTTGCCACCACCACTCCCGAACTCGTGGTGTCGGCGATCGCGAGTCGCGCCGGCGATTCCGGGATCGCGCTCGGCAACGCGGTGGGCTCCTGCGTGTGCAACATCGGTCTGATCGTCGGGATCGTGGCGCTGCTGACGCCGGTGGAGGTGGAGAAGCGCGACTTCACTCGGCGGGCGGCGTGGATGGTCTCGGGCGCGGTCCTGGTCGTGATGTTCACTTGGGACCGCACGCTCAGCCGACCGCTGGCGGTGCTGCTCACGATGGGCGCGTTCGCCTACCTCGGGTGGGACTATCTGAACATCCGACGACACCGGGCGGGGACCTCGGGCCAGGAGTCTGAGTCTGGCGACACGAGCGGCCTGACCAAAGCCTGTGGCGGGTTCGCACTGGGCGCGGGGCTGATCCTGGTCGGTAGTAACTTTCTGGTGGAGTCGGGCCAGTCGCTCGCCTCTGCGCTCGGCGTGCCCTCCATCATCATCGGCCTCTCGGTGGTGGCCATTGGCACCTCGCTGCCGGAACTCGTGACCGGCGTGTCGGCCGCTCGAAAAGGCGTCCCCGACCTGTCTCTCGGCAACATCATCGGCGCCAACGTCCTCAACCTCTATCTCATCGTTGGCCTGTCCGGCACCATCAATCCGCTGACGCTCGACGCTTTCACCCAGTTCTATTCGTTTGGCTGGCTCACTGTCTTCTTCGCCGCCTTGATCGCTCTGGCCACCCGCACCGGGCGCTTCCACCGCACCGGCGGCCTGGTCCTGCTCGCGCTGTACGTGCTCTACATCGCCGGCCTCGTCATAGTGCCGATGACCGGCGCCGCCCTGTAGGTTTCCTGGCGAGGCGCCCGCCTGGCGGCGTTGCTTCCTCGGTCACATGCCGCCTGCATGCTCCCTCCTTGGGCCTTGCCAGCCCGTCACACGCGGGGCGTGAAGCCTCGGGTAGGAAACGGGTCACGCCCAACTGGCGGCCGTAGCAAGGGCCTTTAGGCCCGCTGAACGACCAGCGCCCCTGAAGGGGCTTGCTACGATCCCACGGCCGCCGTTTCCTCAGGAGACGAACGCGATTTCCTTTTGCGGGGCTGCGCCTCGGACCCCACGCCGGCCCTCGCGGGGGCCCCAAAGCCCCACTCCGGTCCGGCGGGGCGCGCATTGTCGCGCCCCCGTGCCCGCCGGCCCTTCAAACCGGAGCGGGCGGTGGGAGCGGGCATCTCGGCCCGGGAACCGTCGGAGATGATCCGGGGTGCCGTCGGCGAGGAACGTGCGCGGGCGCGGAGTTTTAGCGCCGGGTCTGGGACCAGTTACGCGATCGCTTTCCCCTCGGTGTTGGGACCAGGCATCCGTTAGCCCGTGCCAAGCGCTTTGGGGGCCAAGGTGAGGAGGGTTGGGCTCGTCGACCGGTTCGCGGACCGAGATGCCCGCTCCCGCCGCCCGACCGCACCGCGCGGCTCATCAGGCCTCCACATGCGGGCGTGCAGCCTTGGGCAGGAAACGGCGTGCCACGGTAGCTAGGGTTCGATAGGAGGGGGTTCCATCACCCGCAGAATCGGATACACCGCGCCGACGCGCACCTGATCGTCGAGGAGGTTCCAGTTCACCACCCCGTCGTCGGACCGAGGTTCGAGCAGGCTGAAGATCAGGCGTCCCAGCGGTTGGTCAACGGGCACGACCAGCGTGCCGGCGGGTACCTCCTGTTCGACCGGTGCCCACGCCCCGTCGACGGTGCGCTGGAGGTGTCCCTCGAACGGACGCTCGTCTTGCGACGACGCGGTGATGGTGAATTGCTCGGCGGTGATGGTGGTGGGGGCGTCCGTCGCTCCGCCGTCGACGCCATGTGCGGCGAGAAGATCGATGACCGCGGTGAGGTCGGCCGGTATGTAGTACGCGGCTGGCGCGGTCTCTTCGTCCGTCGCCGAGAATGTGCCGTACTCATACATGGTGGTCGGCTCGACGACATCCAGCCGCCGCTTCATCGTGGCGCGGGTGAACGGGTTCTGTACCTCCTCGGTCGCGCCGAGCAGAATCTGGACCGGCGTCTCCGAGCGTTGGGCGGTGGCGCGGGTGGTCAGCCGCATGCCGACGACCGACTGGTCGTCGACCCGCTCGACAAGCGACGTAATCGTGTTAGCCCGTTCGTGGGCGAACCGGAGGGTTTCTTCCACGAAATGTAAGGTGGACCGCACCCGTTCTTCAAACGAGGCGTAGGCGTAGGCCTCGCTTAGAATGCCGACTCGGTTCCGTAGCCCGGCGTAGTTGTTGTTGAACCGGGGCCGGTGGTCGAACGTCTGCCAGCGGGGCTCGACGTTGGCGCCCCGCGGCAGGTTGCCGTAGTAGTAGAAGTCTTGACCGTCGCGTCGTTTGATTTCCGTAGTGACGGTTGGAAGCCACTCGTCGCGCAGGAGCGCGTCGATGTCCGGATGGGTGTTGGGGTGCAGCGGCGGCGCGTAGGTGAGGTGATAGGCGTGCTCTGTGCCGTTGGTCGTGTGCAGGTCGATCACGACGTGGGGGTCGTAGTCCTGGTAGGCCAGAGTCAGGGCGCGCGCCTCGGGCGACTCCAGCTTCATATGGTCGCGGTTCAGGTCGAGTCCCTGTGTGTTGGCGCGCTCCCCCGCGCCTTCGTAGGGACCGAGCTGATACGGTCGGTTGTCCGGGCCGATCCGCTCGTTGCCATCCGCGTTGTAGATCGGGGCAATCAGCAACGTCATGGACGACGCCCACTCGGGATGGTCGCCCACGACGAGACCGCGCAGCAACATCAACAGCGCTTCTTTGCCGCAGACTTCGCCGCCGTGGATGGCACCTTGGAGCCACACGCGGAGGCGTGGCGACGCCCTCACCGACGCCGGGCGCGCGTCTGGGAGGTCGCCGACGACCGCCAGTGGTATCGGACGGCCGTCGACCGTCGATCCGAAGGTCGTCAGGTGCACCAGGTCTGACGCCGCGGCGGCATACTGCAGATGGCGCGTGATCTCCCCGTAGCCGGTGGATTGCTGAAAACCAGTGCGTTCGGCGCGGGTCGCGAGCATCAGTACATCATCTGGCGGCCCGGCCGGGCCGCAGCCCACGAGGAACAGCGTCACCAGACCCGCCCACCGCGCGGTGTGGTCGGCTCTCGTCATACGCAGCGCTCCAGTCGCCGGACAACCTCGTCGAGTTCCGCGACCGTGCTGGACCGCCCCAGGCTGAAACGGATGGTGCCGAACGCCACCGGGTCCGGCACTCTCATGGCCGCCAGCACCGGGGACATGTTCCGGATGCCGGTATGACACGCGGACCCGGTCGAGGCCGCCACACCCTCGAGTTTCGCGAGGATCTCGTCGCCGAAACGGCCAGGGAACGCGACACTCACCGTGTTTGGGAGTCGTGCGGTCGGATGGCCGTTCAGGACGATGCGGTCACCGAATGTGGCCTGCAGCCGGCTCCAGAAGTGTTCTCGCATCGCGCAGAGACGCTCGCCGCAGGGGTCCGACACGGCGAGCGCGCAGGCCGCACCGAGGCCGCTCGCCAGCAGCGCGCTCTCGGTGCCCGCCCGCTGCCCGCGTTCGTGCCCACCGCCATGAATTAGCGGATCCAGCGTCACGCCGGTTCGGACATAGAGCGCGCCGACCCCCTTCGGCGCATACACCTTGTGGCCGGCGATGCTGAGCAGGTCGACTCCCAGGTCGTCGACGCGGGTCGGGATCTTGCCGACCGACTGCGCCGCGTCCGTGTGAAGCGTTACCTCGTGTTCACGGGCGATGCGGCCGATGTCGGCCACCGGTTGCACGGTGCCGACCTCGTTGTTGGCGTGCATCACGCTGATCAGGACCGTCTGTGGGGTGATGGCGCGGCGAATGTCGTCCGGGTCCACGGTCCCTTGTCCGTCGACCGGCACTGTGGTCACCCGCGCCCCGAGTTGCTCGATGACGCGGCAGGGTTCCAGTACCGCGGGGTGCTCGATCGCCGTGGTGATGACGTGCGGGGGGCGCGACCCAGTCCGTGTCGCCGGGCCCATCACACTCTTGATGACATGGTTGTTCGCTTCGCTGCCGCCGCTGGTCAGCAACACCTCGTCCGTCCGACAGCCCAGCAGTTGGGCGATCTGCCCTCGAGCGGTCTCGACGGCCTCGCGTGCCGGTTGCCCAGCCCAGTGGCCGCTCGACGGGTTCCCGAAGTGGTCCTCGAGCAACGGGCGCATGACGGCCGCCACCTCCGGCGCGACCGGGGTACTCGCGTTGTTGTCCAGGTAAATGCGATCGGGCGGTGTCTGTGTCATCGTCGGAACATCCGGGTGGGGTGCGCCGTGTTCACGGGAGGGCGAGTCGGCGAGTGCCAGCCACCGATCGCACCGCCCAGAAGCGCGCGCCTTCATTCTATCGGGGCCGCGCCCGAATCACGCCGCGGCGCCGCGGGCGGACCTTACCCGCGGACCACCGGGGACGGTGTCATCGGCCGTCGCTTCGTCCGAGGGCCGGGGGGTAAAATGACACAGCTGGCCTCCCGGGGACGCTGATCCAGAGGACCCTGACCGATGACACGAGTCAGACGGCTGCGCGGTCTGTCGCAGCGGCACGTGTACTGCGGGCTGCTAGCGGCGTTGCTTGCCTCCCTACCTGCGCCCACGGTGGCGCAGACGGGCACCGCTGCCGTTTCGGCCCAGCGGTCCGCCCAACCCACCAACGAGATCGACCTGTTCATGGAGCGGGTGCTGGACAACCGTGAGGCCTCGTGGCGGCGCCTGGGCGACTTTATTCTGCGGGAGACGGAGACCCTGGCCTTCGAAGCGCCGCTTGGTATTCCGCTCTCCGGATTCCGACACGAGTACGACTGGTTTGTCCGTGACGATGTGGTGGTCCGGAGTCCCGTGACCTTCGACGGGGTCCAGATCGATGACGACACACGACGCGAGTACGAGGCCGAGTGGCTGTCGGACGAGCGGCGCCGTCGCGGTCGCCGCGATCGACGTCGCCGTCCGGTGAGCCGGCGGGCCACGGAGGATAACGTCGGGATCGCGATCGAACGAGCGTGGGGGGCCGCGGTCGGCGAATCACTCCGCGAGCGTGTCGCGTCCGATGCTGATTTGCTCGGCGACGACCTGGCCGCCATCGCCTTGAACGCCGGCGCCATCCTCGACGATCTGGGCGGCGTCGAGGCGGTCGGGTTCGGCACGGCGGTGGCTCAGACGCGTGTGCTGTACGTGATGCTCGATACCGATCGACTGTCGGTGACAGAGGTCGGCCGGGCCATGCGTCGCCCCCTCGTCAGCCTGGTCGAACAGATCGCCCTGGCCGATGCGGCGGGACTGGACGGATTCGTCGAACTGGCGCAACTGGGCGTCGAGTTCCAACTGGATAAGCGGATTCTGGCGCCGTACTTCGACCGGGCCGCCCGGCAGCTCGAGGAACTGGGGCACGGCGCCCCCGCGGCCGCCGTCGATGAGGCGCGCGCGCGGATGGTCACCGCCGGGGCTCCGGACGCTGCGGATGGGGATGACGACGACCCCGACCCGTCGGACGAGGATCCGCTGGTCGACGCGTCCCGCCTGGAGCCTCGCTTTATCTCGGAGTCCTACTTCATGGACTTCACCTTCGAGCCGGGCAACTACTACCTCGCGGGGCGCGAGACACTGGCCGGCCGTGAGGTCGTCAAGATCGAGTACTACCCAACCAACCTGTTAAACGACGACGGACCCGAGCTGGACGCGTCGGAGCTCGAGACCCGGATCGACCGAGGATTCAACAAGACGTCGCTGGTGACTCTGTGGATCGACCCCGACGCGCACCAGATCGTCAAATACACGTTCGACAACACCGGCCTCGACTTTCTCCCCGGCCGCTGGTTGGTGCGCATCGATGGCCTGGCCGCGTCGATGGAGATGGGGCAGCCGATTGGCGACGTCTGGTTGCCACTGCGCGTGACCGTGGCGGGTCTGGCCACGACGGCGCTGGGTGAGTTCGACGTCACGTTCACCCGTGAGTTCACCGAGTATCGGGAGGCTCAGACCGGCGCACGGTTGATTGACGCCGGAGTCGTTCGATGATTACACGGCGCGTCGGAGCGCTCCTGGCGTCGAATCTCCTGGTCGCGGCCGCCGCCCTGGCCCAGCCGCCCGCGCCCTTGGAGCTCATTACCGAGTTGCGCGTCCACGGGAACTACTCGGTCCCGGATGCGGACGTCTTGGGTCTGGCCGGCGTCGCCCCGGGTGACCGCATCGACCTGGACGGCCTGGACGCCATCGCGGAGCGCATACGCGCGAGTGGTCGGTTCGACGCGGTCGACGTTCGCAAACGCTACACGTCACTGACCCGGACCGACGAGGTCGCGCTCATTCTGGTCGTCGAAGAGCGGCCGGCGGCGTCGGTCACCGGTGGTCGGATGGGGCGGCTCCTGACGACCGCGTTGCGACAGACGATGTTCCTCCCGATCCTCGGCTATACCGAGGGTCAGGGCGTTACCTATGGCGGTCGTTTCACATTGGTGGACACGCTTGGCGACCGCGGCACGCTGTCGGTGCCATTGACATTCGGGGGCACGCGACTCGCCGGGCTCGAGTTGGAGAAGCGATTCGAGAACGGGCCCGTGCACGCGCTCCGGGGGGGCGTGTCGGCCTCACGCTTCGAGAATCAGCACTTCCGCGTCAACGATCGTCGATCCGAGCTGTGGATCGGGGCCGACCGCCGCCTGGTCGACGTGCTACGGGTCGTGGCCGAGACCCGCTGGGGCGATGTGGATTTCGGCCTCCTCAACGACCAGGTCGTCACCCACCGCCTGGGACTCGAGCTCGACACCCGGCGCGACGCCGGGTTCCCGCGCGACGCGGTCTTCGTGCATGCCGGCTGGCAGTGGCTGGACCCGGCGGGGGGCGTGTCGACCGTCTCCCAGCCGCAGCTGGATGCCCGCCTGTTCGTCGGACTGTTTGGTCAAACCGTGGTGGCGATGCGGGCGCAATACCAGGGCGCGAGCGACACGGTTCCCATCTATGCGCAACCCTTGGTGGGCGGCGCGACCTCTGTTCGCGGACACCGGATCGGGGCGCAAGCCGGTGATCGCCTGGCTGCGGTCTCGGCCGAGTTGCGGGTGCCGCTGAACTCCCCGATGAGTTTCGGCAAGGCCGGTGTCCGCGCGTTCATCGACAGCGGCGCCGTGTTCGATGTCGACGAACGGCTGCGGAAGACGCAGTTCCTCCAGGGTGTCGGCGTGGGGGTCTTCACCAGTGCCGCGTTTATCAATCTCCAACTCGACGTGGGCCACGATCTCCACGGCAGCGCGCGCGTCCACTTCCGTACCAACGTGAGTTTCTGAGGTGGCGCGGCGAGGCCCTGTGGCGCAGGCCTTCAGGCCTGCGATCGCACGGTTAAAGCCGTGCGCCACAATGAGATCTGTGCCCTGACGCCACCAAAGATGGCAACCTTGTTTTGGTCAGTCTTAACGTAATATGGAAGTTCATCGTCACGGTGGTTGCGACCGGGACCGCGACGCCGTTGAGCAGGGTCGGCCGATACTCCCGTTGGGTGACGGCGACGAGGGCGGCGTCGTCCAACAGCGGGATCGACCGCACGACTTCGGCCTCGACGACGCGCCCGTCTGGACCGATAACGATGTCCATGATGACGACCCCCGTGACCCGTGCAGACTGCGCCTCGGGCGGATACCTCGGGGCCACATTCCGCGTCTTTTCCGGAGGGAGGATGTTGCCTCCCACTAGGAGCGGCTCGGGGCCGCCTTGGCGCAATGCGCAGGCCGTCATGCCGAGCACAAGACAAAGTGCGATGCTACCGATCGTCAGGCCGCGCGTTGACATGTGAGGCTACCTCCTCGAATATCGCGTCGGTCCGGCCCGCATGAGCCGGCGCCCTCAGCCAGTGCCGTAACCGTGTTGGACACCAGAGTCGCGCGAACGGCTCGCTGGCGCGCTGCCGACGTCCATACCGGAGTGGTCGGGGGCTCGTTGGAGGGTGAGCCGAGGCGTCGAACCGGTGCGAAGTCGCCTCTCCTGTTACGGTCGGTGTCGCAGCACCAGCAACGCATCGGTATCCGCGACCAGAATCAGGTCGTCCACGATCGCGACGCCGACGGCCGCGCCGGGCGTGTCGTAGCTGGTGGTCAGGCGCGGGGCCGACGGGGTTGACACATCCACGATGGACAGCCCCTGGCGGGCCTGGGCAAGGAACAGATGGGCGCGGTCCGACGCAACATGCAGTACCCGTCCAGGGGCCGTGTAGGTGCCGGCCAGGGCGGCGGCTGTGGGGTCCGTCAGATCCACGATCTCGACGGTCGACGACGCCCCGTCGACGATGAACGCCGTCGCGGTGGCCGGCGAACTGGCGACGAGCTGCGTGGTCTCACCCTCCGCAAAGTGGACGCTGGCTTCGAGGGGATCGGACGGGTCCGAGAGGTCGACGACATACAGCCCGTCCGGTTGGTCCGCCACCAACCCGAGGGTGCCCATCCCGGCGACGTCCCGCGAGTAGCCCCCCGTCAGCCAGGAGGTGAGTAGACGCGGCGACGTCGGGTCCGAGACGTCGAAGGCGTTGAGACCGGTCTGGTTGTTGGTGGTCAGGACGACGTTGTCGGCCAGGGCAATCGACACGGTTTGCCCCTGGCTGACCACTTCATAGCTGCCGCGCACGGTCGGTGCGTCCGGGTCGGCCAGGTCGACCACGACGAACCCCACGAATCCGTTCGCGATATACGCTCGGTCGTTCTCGACTACGAGATCCCAGATGCGATCCGTGAGCGTGAGGGTGCCGCGCGTCACTGGCGACTCGGGCGTACTCAGATCGAGCACCCTGAGTGTGTTCCCGTCTGCGGTCACGGCGAGTGACCCGGCCGCGTGGACCACGACCGCCCTGCCCGCCACTGTCGCCACGTGCTCGACGTTGCCGGTTTGGGCGTGGCCACCCTCCGGCGCCCCAACCAGTCCGCACACCTGGAGTACTACCGCGAGCGCGAGGCCGCCCGCGAGCTGACGGCGCGGGAACCGAGTCGAGCGCATGCCGGGGAGTATAATCGCCAGCGCCGATGCCCGGCTATTCCACCGTTCTCTTCGACCTCGACGGCACATTGATCGACTCCACCGAGTTGATCATGTCGTCGTTCCGTCACACGATGCGCACGCATCTGGACACGATCCCCTCGGAGGCGGAGTGGCGGGAGGGGTTTGGCACGCCGCTTCGGCCGCAGCTGGCTCGTTTCGCCCGCGATGCCGAGGAAGTGGACGCCATGGTCGAAACGTATCGTGTGTATCAGCGCGCACACCACGACCGTCTGGTGACCGTGTTCCCCGGCATTCCGCACGTGATGGCCTGGCTGCGAGCACGACGGGTGCGTCTTGGTATCGTGACCAGCAAGAACCGCGCGGGAACGGTGCACGGGTTGCGCCACTGCGGTCTGACGAACTATGTCGAAGTGGTGGTGACGGCAGATGACGTGACCCGCCACAAACCGGACCCGGCGCCCGTGGTCGAGGCGCTGGCCCGCCTGGACCGCTCTCCTGGCGGTGCGGTGTTTATTGGCGATTCGCCGTTCGACGCTATGGCCGGACGCGCGGCCGGCGTCTCGACGGCGGCGGCCCTCTGGGGGCCGTTCGCCCGCGCGGATCTAGAAGCGCACCAGCCCGACCACTGGCTGGAGCGTCCCGAACAGATCCTGGAGCTGTCGGAACGGTGGGCGCGGGTGCCCCCGGAACCCGCGCACGCCCCGAGCGACTGAGGACCCGGGTCCTAACGACGGGCCCACCATCCCGAGCGAGACCACGCGGCGGGAGGGAGCGACCAACTTCCATGCATATCCCGGATGGCTATGAACTGTTCGAGTGGGTTGACCCGTTCGAGGAACTCGTCGGCCCGCTGTGCTTCAAGGAGGACGTGGACGGCCGCGTGCTGTTCGCCTTCGAGGCGCAACCAAAACACGCCAACACGTCCGGTCAGATTCACGGCGGCATGCTGATGACCTTCGCCGACTTCGCGTTGTGTCTGACCGCTATTCATGGACTGCCCGGCGAGCGGTGCGTCACGGTGTCGCTGAGCTGCGAGTTCACCGCTCCGGGTCAAGTGGGCGACTTCATCGAGTCGACCGCGGAGATCGTGCGGCGGGCGCGTTCGTTGACGTTCGTCAGGGGCACCATCACCGTCGGCGACCGGACACTGCTTAACTACAGTGGCATCGTCAAACGGTTGGCGCGGTCCGATGGCACACAGAGGGCGGAGGGTCCCGCCTAATCTGCGGATATACTTCCATCTTTGCACTCGCTAAGGAGGATCTACAGATGCGTCCTCGTCAGATAGTTTCGATTACCCTGGCCGCGTTGATACTTGGGGTCCCGGCGGTCTTCGCCCAGCAGGGCGCGGCCGACGGCGAGTGGCGGAGTTTTGCCGGTGATCTTGGCAGCACCAAGTACTCCGGGCTCGACCAGATCGACGCCGACAACGTCGACCAGCTGCAAATCGCCTGGCGACGACCGATCGTCGACCCGTCCTTCCGCGAGATGGGCCCGAATCTCCGTTTCTCCAACATGTCCTCGGCCGCGCCGCTGATCATCGACGGTGTCGGGTATGTACCCAACACCATCGGGCTGGTGGAAGCGTTCGACATTACGACCGGTGCCACACGCTGGTTGCAACAGCCGTTTGGCGGCAGTGACGACTTGCGTGGCGCCGGCACTCGAGGCGTCGCCTACTGGACCGACGGCTCGGAGGCCCGCATCATCTCCCAGCGGGGGGAGTATCTGTATGCGCTGCATCCGGACACCGGAGAGGCATTCACCGACTTCGGCGAAGGCGGACGCGTGCATCTGACGATCGGATTGGCCGAAGGGGCCAGGTATCGCTGGGGCGGCGCCCCGACTGTCATCCGTGACGTCGTCGTGATCGGCCAGTCAATGTCCGACACCTTCGAGACCAAGGAAGCCATCCGCGGCGACGTACGGGCGTTCGACGTACGCACCGGTGCGCTCAAGTGGGTCTTCCACACCGTGCCCCAGGCGGGCGAGTTCGGCACCGATTCCTGGGAAGACGACGCCTGGGAATATTCCGGGCACGCCCCGGTGTGGTCGCTGTTCAGCGCCGACGAGGAGTTGGGCTACCTCTACATGCCGGTCACGTCGCCGACCAGCGACATGTATGGCGGCCATCGCGGCGGGAACAACCTGTTTGGCCAGAGCCTCGTCTGTGTCGACGCGACGACCGGTGAACGCGTCTGGCACTTCCAGACGGTGCACCACGGGTTGTGGGACTACGACCCGCCGGCGGCGCCGATCCTGATGGACATCACCGTCGATGGCCGGGAGATCAAGGCGGTGGGCCAACTGACGAAACATGCGTTTCTCTACGTGTTCGACCGGGTCACCGGGGAACCGGTCTGGCCGATTGAGGAGCGGCCTGTGCCGCAGTCCGGGACGCCGGGCGAAAAGACCTCGCTGACACAGCCTTTTCCGACCAAACCGCCCGCGTTCGACCGGCAGGGAGCCACCGTCGACAACTTGATCGACTTCACGCCGGAGTTGCGCGCCGAGGCGCTGGCGATCACTGAGCAGTACGTCATTGGCCCGCTGTTCACGCCGCCGTCGGTCGCCGGTGACGGTCCGAACGACACGAAGGGAACGATTCAGCTACCCGGATCTCAGGGTGGGGCCGACGTGCAAGGCGCAGCGTTCGACCCGGAGACCGGCTATCTGTACATACCGTCGATTACGTCGCCGTTCGTCGCCGACGTCTTGGAGGGCAATCCGGACCGGACCAATCTGGCCTTTGTGAAGGGGGGCCGACAGTGGATTGGCGGACCCCGGGGGCTCCCGCTGTTCAAACCGCCCTACGGACGGATCACCGCGATCGACATGAACCGCGGTGAAATCGTCTGGATGAAGCCGAACGGCGATGGTCCCCGCAACCATCCGGCTATCCGGCACCTCAACCTTGGACCGTTGGGTGTACCCGGTCGGCCGGCGCCGCTCGCGACAGGCACGCTGCTGTTCATCGGACAGGGGTCGACCATTCTGCCGGGGGGCGCGCGGGTTCCCGACGGCATGCCACCGGAGATCGTGACCAACTACGGTGGACGTCTGTTCCGGGCCTACGACAAGGCGAACGGCGATGTTGTGTGGGAAACCGAGCTTGCGGCTGGCACAATCGCGCCGCCGGTGACCTATATGGCCGGTGGGAAGCAGTATCTGCTGGTGGCGTCCGGCGACGTCAACACGCCGGGTGAGATTCTGGCGTTCGCGCTTCCCTAAACGTCGCTCTCCGTCGGGGATGACGATGCGAGTGGGGCGGCTGGGCCGTCGAGGGCGGTCTGGACTGCCTCGAGCAGCGTGCTTGGCGTGAACGGTTTTTGCAGGAGGGCGGGTCCGTCGGCTTGATCGAAGGGGTGCTCGGGGCTGGGATACCCGGACATGTAGATGACCGGGATCGGTGCGCGGGTTCTGGCCAGTTCCTCGGTGAGACGCCAGCCGGTCATGCCGGGCATCATCACGTCCGTCAGCATGAGATCGATCGGGCCGTCGTGCGCGGGGCCGCCAGTTGTAGCGTTTCTTCGCCTCCCGACGCGTCCAGCACACGATAGCCAACCTGTTCGAGCCACTCCTGCACGGCGGATCGCACCGAGGCCTCGTCTTCGACCACCAACAGCGTCTGCGGCGGCTTTACCGGGGGCGCCTCCCCGTGGAGAGCATCGGTGCTGCTGCCGGTGGGTTGACCCACGGCCGCGAGTCGTTGCGACAGTTCAATCGTCTCTGACGCCACGGCGAGAATGGCTTCGACCTGCTCTCGGCGGGGATCTGCCTTGCTGATCTGCTCCAACAGCGACTCGCAGTGGCCAAAGACCGCCATCATCGCGTTCTTGAAGCTGTCCGCGACCTGCGCCACGTCTCTGGGGGTGTCCAGGCTCTGCGATTGCTGCACTTGATTTTGTAACCTGATGCGGTCGGAAATATCGAGCATGATGACGGCAATCGCCGGTCGGTCGCCAAACTGGACCGGGCCACCCTGGACCTCCAGCGGAATCGTCCGGTCGTCCTTTCGACGGACATGCACGACCTGGGTCTCGGGTTGGCTGTCCGTCGCCGGGTAGCGCCGGAGCCGGTCAGACATGACCTGTCGGTCTTCCTCGGCACCAGGTCGATGAACGAGAGAAACTCCGCCTGCTCTTCCAGCGTGTAGCCTGAGATGTCCGTCCACTTCGGGTTGGCGTACACGATCGAGCCGTCCTGCACGATGCAGACGCCGACCAGCGTCTGTGCCACAAGCGCCCGGTAGCGCGACTGTGAGTCACGTCGCTTCTGTTCCTCGCGCTTCCGTTCGGTGATGTCGATGTAGGTCGCGCGGGTCCCGGAGACGGACCCGTCTGCCGCCGTGGTCCCCACCAGGTGCAGCACTGTATCTAAGACGCCGCCATACTTGTCGAGCAGTTGCCGCTCACCCCCACCGACCGGGTCGTGCGTCTTCGTCGAGGGCTGCGTCTCGGCCTCGGCTCGCGAGCCCGGTGCGTAGAAGTCCCCTAGGGGTCGACCGATGATCTCGTCTCGGGTGTAGCCGAGTGTTTCCGGGAAGAGGCGGTTGCAGTCGTCGATGATCGGTAGACCGTCGTGGCCTCGCCGCGTGGTCACCGACATGGCCGGCATGTTCTCGAAGAGGTCACGACACCGACCCCAGGCATGCTTGAGCTCGGCTGTCCGCTGGGCCAGCAATCGCTGGGGACGACCGCTCGTGGAGGGGGAGTTGTCGTCGTCTGGGGGCGTGGGCGGCTGTTCCGTGCGGCGGCCGTCAGATTGTTTCGGCGTCGTTCTCCCGTTACCTTCGACCGACAGAGACTGCGTCGGTCGCGATTGTCCGTCGGGCCGAGGGCTGTCGCTATTCTCCCTCGTGTGAGCGACAGTCCCGCCGCCCGTCTTCGCGCGGGACTTGCGTCAGCCGCAAGCC
>Ga0310124_10001015_pt1 | contig 19808 bp, 8 predicted proteins | sample CB11b_AW_Bot5_MG_FD_203507 | JGI IMG/M metagenome (GOLD analysis project Ga0310124, IMG submission 203507) | Marine microbial communities from Western Arctic Ocean, Canada - CB11b_AW_Bot5 | ecosystem: Environmental > Aquatic > Marine > Oceanic | place: Canada: Western Arctic Ocean | collected... | reverse complement strand
GTGGTCGACAGCCATGTGGTGCCGCTCACCGGCGACCTGATCATTGGTTTCACCGGCGGAACCGGTGGCGCCACGGCCGACCAGGAAGTCGCCAACATCACCCTGTACGAGCTCGGTGCCGGAGGGCCCACCTTCGCGGATGCCGGCTACTGGGAGTTTGATAACAATCTCGCCGCCTCGACCGGCCAGCCCGACCTCGATGCGGTAGCCTACGAAGGCGTAGCCCCCGGGGTTGCATACGAAGCGGCCGTGATCAACGGCGAAGATGCCGTTGTCGGCCACCTGGCCGACGGCGCGGCGCTTCGCGTCCACCACGGACTCGCCCCCAACGGCGGTGGCGATTATGTAAACGACTACACGCTGATCATGGATGTCCTGTTCCCTGTTGTTGATAACTGGATCTCGCTTTACCAGACCAACGGCTGTGGAGACACGGATGTTCTGGCCTGTAGTAACGATGGAGACTGGTTCGTCAACACCTCCAACGGAATCGGTATCGGCGGCAACTACGGAGGTTCGGTCCAGGGCAACACCTGGCACCGTCTCGCTCTGACCGTCGATAGCGCCACCGGGCTCTACACCAGCTACCTCGACGGTGTGCAGGTGCAGCAGAACGTTGACGCGGTTGCCGTAGATGGACGCTTCAGCCTCTATAGCCAGGCCAACGATCCCCCAACTGACTGGGTCCTGCTCTTCGCGGACGAGACTGGAGTCAGTGAGATGGGCGAGGTGCTGATTAACAGCGCCGGCATCATCAACCGCGCCCTGAGCGGTGAAGAGGTCACAGCCCTTGGCGGACCGAACGCCGCTGGCGTCTCGGTCGCTGGAGCACTGCCCCCGGAACCCCCGGTGGACCAGCCCAACGACCTGTGTGACGGCGCGATCGCGCTTGACGTCAACGCCGACAACCTGAGTGTCAGCATCGACGGCTCGACCGCTGAAGGAGCCAATGCTGACCCCGAGAACGCTACCTGCAGCTCGAGCACCGCGCCCGGCCTCTGGTACAGCGTAACCGGGGTTGGCGGCGAAATGTCGGCCTCCCTCTGTGGCAGCACCTACGACACCAAGCTCAGCGTCTTCAGTGGCGACTGTGGAGGTGTCACTTGTGTCGCCAGCAACGACGACTCCTGCGGCCTGCAGTCAGTAGCCAGCTGGATACCCGAGGAAGGCGCGACCTACCTCGTTCTTGTCCACGGCTTTGGCAGCAGCTCCGGCGACTTCAGCCTGACTGTAAATGCCACCCTTACCATGCAGGACAACGATGGTTGCGATGGAGCCATAGCGCTCGACCTGGCCACGGGCCAGGCGGTCGTAGATGGCACGACAGCTGAAGGTGCCACACCTGATGCCGAGAACGCCGATTGCAATGCGAGCACCGCGGCGGGCCTCTGGTATACCGCTGTCGGAAACGGCGGGGCCATGAGTGCCGATCTCTGCGGCAGCAGCTATGACACCAAGGTCAGTGTCTTCAGCGGCGCCTGTGGAGCTCTCTCCTGTGTCGCCAGCAATGACGACTCCTGCGGTCTGCAGTCAGTTGCCGGTTGGGACTCTGAAGCTGGAGTCACCTATAGCATCCTGGTGCACGGCTACGGCAGCAACTCCGGCAACTTCATTCTGGCGGTCGACCAGGCCGCGCCTCCGGCGCCCGGAATCGGGCCGTTCATCCGTGGTGACGCTAACGGAGATGCGACCGTCGATATCTCCGACGCGACCACCATGCTGAACTGGCTCTTCCTCGGCGCGGCGGAGCCTGGCTGTGTCGCTGCCAACGACTCCAACGGTGACGGAGTCGTCAACATCTCCGACCCGACGCACCTCCTGAACTTCCTCTTCCTCGGCGGAAACGCTCCGCCGGCGCCTTCGGAGTGTGGAAACTCCGAATCGGCGGGAGACGAGGCCTTGGGTTGCGCCAGCGGAGGCTGCTGAACCTGACAGCGAGAGTCACCGAGACTCTCAAGGTCAGCGGGCCCGAATCCTTAACCGGATTCGGGCCCGCTTTTTTTATGCCCCTGTCGGCGACTGCCAGGAGGCTGATCCGGGCTCTTTTCTATGACTGGCGGCCTGCCTCAGTGGAAGTCCAAACAGCGGCCTGTTTCCTTCGTGACCTCGCCCGAAAGAAATCTATTCGCGCTCGATGCAAACCTTGCGCAGCGCAAAACTCGCCCTTACACTGAACTCTGGTCGATATTCTTTGGGTTTCCCAAAGGTCGGAAGAAGCTCATTTTGCAGGGTGAAAAAGGCCCGTATACTGGTCTTTCTCTCTCTGAAAAATAAAGGAATACAGGCTCTACCGAGATTTTTCGGCCAGCCAGGAGAATGTCTTTGGGGGTTATGGCCGGGTATTTAACCTGGTTCGCCTGTGCATTCTTTTCGATAAGAATCTAATGATTCAGGCTGTAGTCGTTGAGTTGGCGTAAACTCGTTAACCAGGGGTAGAGGTGAGAAACGTGTCGCTTTTAAGAAATATTCATTCCAGGTGGAACACTATGAGAGTTTTGCACTGCTTTGCTGGTCTCTTCATTCTTTTTGCCGCCAAGGCTTCCTTTGCCCAGGAAGATTGCTCGATGATGCTCGTTGCAGATGGCGTCGATTACTCCATCTTCAAAGGCGGCGCTGTCGATACCGCCATGATCCCTCTCGACCCCGATGCCCAGAACGAACCGTCTCCCGACGAAAAAGGCGCTCCGACCATTGGCTGGACCCTCGAAGATTTTGATGCCAGCGAGTGGGAGGTCGCTCCCTCCGGCTTCGGCTATGGAGATCGACTCGACCTCATTGGAACCGTCCTCGACGACATGGAAGATTCCTACGTGACTGTCTACCTGCGGCATACTTTTGAGATCGACAACCTGGCGGCGATCAACTCCGTGGCCTTCAGCATGGACTACGATGACGCCTTCGTCGCCTACATCAACGGAGTCGAGGTCGCCCGCCGCAACGTTGAAGGCACTCCACCCGCCTTCAATACATTGGCCGGGACAAATCACGAATCGACCGGTCAGCTCGAAGCCATTCCGCTGCTCGACATCGACTCCCTCGAAGAAGGCGAAAACATCCTGGCGATCCAGATGCACAACACCACCCACAGCAGCAGCGACCTCCACCTGAGGATCGAGGTGATAGCCAATCCCGAGAGCGGGGGGCAATGCCCCGACGGCATGGCCTGCTCTCAAGATGGAATCACCGGGGAGATCATGCTCAACTGGACCAACCGGGAGGGCGGCTACGAGGCTATCCAGATATGGCGCAACGGCGAGATGATTGAAGAGAACATCGGCGGCGACCAGGAATTGTACGTCGACGACAACCCGATCTTCGGCGAGATCGCCTACGCCGTCGTGGCGATCGATCCCGCCGCCGCCTGCGAGGAATGTGCGCCGCTCGAGTGTACGCTGATCATCTTCAACGAGGAGGACACCCTGGTGGCGCCAGGGGATGAATGGAACTACCTCACCGGCGCCGCGGGCGGTCCGGACCCCGAATGGCTCGACGTTGACTTCGATGATTTCGAATGGGAGGTCGGACCGACCGGGATCGGCTACGGAGATAACGACGATGCGACGGTACTCGACGATATGCGTGGAAACTACGTCGTAGTCTACGCCAGGAAGGTGGTCGAGCTGGAGCTGGTCACGATCGATTCACTCGTCCTGTCCTGCGCCGTCGACGACGGATTTGTCGCCTACGTCAATGGCGAAGAAGTCGGCCGTTTCAATGTCGCCGATGGAGAGGTCAACAACGACACCCCCGCGATCACCGCCAACCCGGCAGGTGAACCGGTTGATGACGACTACACCCCGGTGGCGATCGCCATCGCCAGGGACCTCCTGGTAGAGGGCAATAACGTCATCTCCATCAGCATTCACAACGCCGGCCTCACCAGCAGCGACCTGACCTTCATACCGACACTCATCCGGATTCCCAGCGGCGAGGGTGGACCCGGGCCGGGACCGGGAGCCGGGGACCTCTTCCTCAGGGGAGATGTGGATGACAACGGCTTCGTCAACCTCACCGATGCGGTCTCCCTGCTGCTCTACCTGTTCCAGCAGGGAAATGAACCCGGCTGCCTCGACTCGACTGACATCGACGACAACGGCTTCCTGAACCTGACGGATGGAGTCATCCTGCTCAACCACCTCTTCCGGGCAGGTCCGGCTCCTCAGCCTCCCGGCTTCCTTGAATGCGGCGAGGACCCCACCGAGGACGCTCTTGGCGACTGTACCAGCAGCGACTGTGCCGAAGAGGGTTAGGGTTCTACCCACAGGAGCCACGGAAGGCGAGGGGTCTCAGGCAGACTCTTTCAGCGGCCAGAACAGGGGTATGAAGATCGTCGCCGCTGCCCACATCAGAAGATTCAGCGGCAACCCGATCTTCAGGTAATCACGAAAGGTATAGCCTCCCGGCCCCATCACGATCAGGTTGGTCTGGTAGCCCAGGGGAGAGGCGAAGCTCGCGCTCGCTCCGAAACAAATGGCCACCAGGAAGGCCTCGTGGTTGATCCCGGTGTCCATAGCCAGCTTCATCGCTATCGGAAAGAGCAGGACCGCCACTGCGCTATTGGAAAGAAATGTCGTCAGGATTGAAGTCAGCAGGTAAAAAGCCGAAAGAAGGACATACGGATTAACATCTTCCCCCCCCACCAGTGCGAGAATTCCGCTCACCGCTTTCTCATCGAGCCCGGTTTGTTGAATCGCTCCAGCCAGCGGAATGGCTGCCGCAAGCAAGAACAACACCGTCGTGTCAAGGGATCGGAGGGCCTCGTCAACACGAATACAACGGGTGACGAGTACCAGCGCCACGCCTAGGACAGCCAGGTGCGCCAGGGACGGAGCTCCCTCCATGCCAGAGGTAAGCGTGGCCGCAGCGACGACCCCTATCAGGGTCAGCATCACCAGAGGAGCCTTGCGCTTGTTTACACGGGTCTGGTCGACCTCTTCGACGACAAGTACCGCCTCGCTCTCACGCAGCTCATTGAGGCCCGCATCATCCGCCTGGATCAGCAGAACGTCGCCGGCATGAACCCGCATGCGCCGAATGTGGTAGAGATGCTGGCGGCCGTGACGCTGAACAGCCATCACCTTGACTCCATAGTGGGCGTTGAGTCTCAGGCCGCTGACGGTCCGGCCCTCGAAAGGAGAATCCGGCAGGACGACGGCCTCAGCGAGCTTCATCTCGATGGTTTTCATCGGCACCCGCGTATCATCCTCGACTACGGATGCGAGATCGGCCTGCGACTCCGTCAGGAAGGAGTCGATCTCCTGCGGACGCCCCTCGATGATCAGGGCATCATCTCCCTCTAATCCAAGCTTGGCCGCGGGACCGGGCAGGATAATCTCCTCGCCGCGGACCAGCTCGAGCAGCGTAAGGTCAGTCGCACTGAAAACCTCACCGACCGTTTTCTCAAGTAACGGTGACCCCTGGGGAACAATCACCTCGGTAACAAAAGCCGCCTTGCGCTCCGGATGGGCCATCCCCGAAAGCGAAGCGCGCTCCGGGAGCATCTTTCTGGCAAAGAAAAGAATGAAAAGTACTCCGATCCCGAGATAGATCAGGCCCATCTGGGAAAAAGAAAAGAGGCTGAAGCCGTTCTCCTGCAGCCCAGCTACCGCCTTTTCGGTTTCCCAGAACTCGGGAGGTTTCTCGGCAAACTTGCGGTAGAGACTGTTGACCAGAATATTGGTGCTCGTCCCCATCAGTGTACAGGTGCCACCAAGGATCGAAAAGAAGCTCAAGGGGATCAACACCTTCGATGGCTTGATCTCGAACTGTCGGCACAGCGACAGCAAAATCGGGACCATCATGATAACGATCGGGGTATTGTTCAAAAAAGCGCTGCTTGGAACCACCACCAGCGCGGTAAGCAGCAGGAGCTGAGGCAGGCTGCCGGCTGCGGCGCGGCCCATCCTGATGGCGAGAAACTCGAGAGCGCCTGTCCTGATAAGCGCCCGGGAAAGAACAAACATGGAGGCGATGGTGAGCGTTGCCTCATTGGCGAAGCCGCTGAAGACAGCATCTGGGCTCTCAAGCAGTCCGGGAACAACGGCCAGGCAGGCGATAATGAGAATCGATGTCGTCTCGATCGCGAGAATCTGGCTAACGTAAAGGAAGCTGCCAAGCGCTATGATCGTCAGCAGAATGTATTGCGAAAATTCCATCAGGAAACCCTACTGAACCCGGCTCTTCCGCTGCAAATAAAGAAACAGGCGACGCAACCTGCGCAGGGAACTCAATTCGCTCTTCCGGGCAAAGCATACTCGCTCGACAGGACGACCGGCAAGTAAGAGCTTGGCGGTTCAGGGCTGCTCCTGGAGAGGAAGAATGCGCGCATTCACCTCATCGATGGCGGCAGAGGCCTCCAGGAGAAGCGTGGCGGAGTCCCAGAGACCCTCCAGGAAGGCACGCTGAACTCCATCAGGAAGGCCTGCCGAGTAGGTGTGTTCACCCGCATGGACGCTGCGATTCTCAACATCGACCTCCAGCAGGCAGCCGGGATCTCCCTCGATCATGCTCTGGATCTCATCAACCTGAGAAGAATCGAGGGTCAGGCAAGGCACTCCGTTGGCCACACAATTTCCGAAGAAGATCTCGGCGAAGGAGACCCCGATGATCCCCGTGATTCCCCATCGCATCAGGCTCTGGGGAGCGTGTTCCCTTGATGACCCGCAGCCGAAGTTGTCATTGACCACCAGGATCGAAGCTCCCTGGAACTCCTCCCTGTCAAAAGAATGGGTCCCATCGGAAAAGTTCTTGCGGTCATCTTCAAAGGCATGCTCGCCAAGCCCCTCGAAGGAAACGCAACGAAGAAAGCGCGCGGGAATGATGCGGTCGGTGTCAATATCATCACCCCTGACGGGAATTCCGCGGCCTGTCGTTCCGGTTATTCTTGACTCGCCCATCTTCTCTCTCAGTCTCCAAACATCTCTCGGACATCAACGACTTCACCCGCTATGGCGGCAGCAGCGACCATCACCGGACTCATCAGGAGGGTTCTGCCCAGTGGGCTGCCCTGGCGCCCCTTGAAATTACGATTGCTGGAGGAAGCTGAGATCTCGCGTCCCTTGAGCTTGTCAGGATTCATCGCCAGGCACATGGAGCAGCCGGCCTTGCGCCACTCGAACCCGGCCTCCATGAAGATCTCGTGCAACCCCTCGCTCTCGGCCTGCTCACTGACGAGCCGGGAGCCCGGAACCACGAGGGCCTTCACTCCCGGAGAGACCTTCTTTCCAAGAGCTACCTTTGCCGCCTCGCGCAGATCACTGATCCGTCCATTGGTGCAGGAGCCGATGAAGGCAACGTCGATCCCGGTCCCCGCGATGGACGCCCCCTGCTCAAACTCCATGAACTCCAGGGCTTCTCTGACGGACTCCCTCTCTCCCTCCGGAAGCTCCGAGACCGTTGGAAGCTGCCCATCGACCTGGACACTCTGTCCCGGGTTGATGCCCCATGTGACATTGGGCCCGAGCGCGGAACCATCGAGGCTGATCTCATCATCGAACTCCGCATCTTCATCGGAGGCGAAGGATTCCCAGTGTTTCACAGCGTCTTCCCAGGCTTCCCCGGCCGGAGCGAAAGGACGACCGCGGATATATTCATAGGTCGTCTCATCGGGATTCACGTAGCCAACGCGCGCGCCTCCCTCGATGGACATATTGCAGATCGACATGCGCTCCTCCATGCTCATGGAGGAGATGGCCTCACCGCTGTATTCGTAAGCAAAGCCGGTCCCGCCCTTCACACCCAGCTCTCGAATGATCGCGAGGATCACGTCCTTGGCGTAGACGCCCGGCGCAAGCGAACCGGTAACCTCTATACGCCGCACCTTCAGAGGATCCATCGCCAGGCACTGGCTGCACAACACGTCGCGAACCTGGCTGGTGCCGATCCCGAGAGCGATCGACCCGAACGCTCCATGGGTCGATGTGTGACTGTCGCCACAGGCTATCGTCATGCCGGGCTGGGTCAAACCCTGCTCCGGCCCGACCACGTGAACAATGCCCTGCCGGTCATCGTCAAGGCCGAAGAGCTGAACTCCAAACTCGCGGCAGTTCGTCTCGATCGCCACCATCATCTCTTCAGCCAGGGTATCGACGAAGGGACGCTCCTGGGAATGGGTAGGAACAATGTGGTCTACGGTGGCGAAAGTGCGCGCGGGATAGCGAACGTCCAGGCCGCGGACACGAAGCTCCGCAAAAGCCTGCGGGCTCGTGACTTCATGGATCAGGTGCAGGCCTATGAAAAGCTGGGTCTGCCCCGTGGGAAGCTCACGAACCGTGTGCTGCTCCCAGGTCTTCTGTAAAAGATTCTTTCCCATATTCAAGCTTCTCCCGACTTTTTCAAACGCTTCCCTGCCGGTCAAGGAGCGCGATTTTATCACAAAGACAGAGCCGTCTCAGCAGAACTATCCGGCCCGATTCCGGGCTTCTGGAGAGACCTGGTGAAACTCCTCTCTTTTTTCTTCGCCCGAAGGGTGAAGAAAAAAAAAGAGAGGAGGGAATCAACGCTGGAAGGACGTATGAAGCCGATGAGACCCCAACCCGGCAATACTGAAGAGAAGGAAATATGCCCCTTAACTTAAACATGCAAAGGAACTTATAAGCTTATTTTTTTACAAGGTACTTGCAGACAGTACCTCTGTTCGTATATTTTTCCGGCCATCGGATCTCGGTTAGTAAATATCGTGATCTGGTGATTTTTACCGGTCGCGCCGAATCATGGTGACGACCAGCAGGAGCATCAAGTGACTAAAACCCTCGTCATAGTCGAATCGCCAACCAAGGCAAAAACTCTGTCCAGGTTCCTGGGCGACAACTACCTGGTCGAATCCAGTGTCGGACACATCCGGGACCTTCCCGGCACCGCCAAGGACGTACCCGCCAAGCTCAAGGATCAATACGGCGGAGAGATCCCCGGCATCAACATAGAAGACGACTTCGCCCCCCTCTACATCATCAAGACCCGGGAAAAGAAGAAGCACGTCGCCAAGCTTAAAAAAATGTTGGCGGAGGTCGACCAACTCTATCTCGCCACTGATGAAGACCGCGAGGGAGAGGCTATCAGCTGGCATCTGGTGGAAGAGCTCAAGCCGACAATCCCCACGAGCAGGCTCGTCTTCCACGAGATTACCCGGGAGGCCATCCAGAAGGCCATCGAGAATCCACGTGAGATCGATAACCGGCTGGTGCAGGCCCAGGAAACCCGTCGCTTGCTCGATCGCCTCTACGGCTACCAGATCTCACCCGTTCTCTGGAAAAAGATCGGCCCGGCAAAATCCGCCGGCCGGGTACAGAGCGTAACGGTACATATCATCGTAGCCCGGGAGAAGGCCCGGCTTGCCTTCGTGATCTCGGACTATTGGGACCTGGTTGCGACCTTCGGGACTGCAACCGGCCAGAGCTTCGAAGCCACACTCACCGAGCTTGGCGACAAGCGGATCGCCAGCGGAAAATCTTTCGACAGCGACACCGGCAAACTCAAATCCTCGGCTGAAGGCAAGGTCGCTCTGCTGAATGAACGGGATGCGCAGGATCTGCGCTCCAGGCTCGAGTCCGCCGACTGGAAGGTCAGCAAGGTTGAAAGCAAACCATATACCAAGCGCCCTGCCCCCCCCTTCACCACCAGCACCCTGCAGCAGGATGCTAACCGTAAGCTTGGCATGTCGGCGAAGCGGACCATGAGCGCAGCCCAGAGGCTGTACCAGAACGGACACATCACCTATATGCGTACCGACTCGGTCAGCCTGGCCCAGGAGGCTCTCACCAGTGTTCGTGGGCTGGTGACGGAGCTCTACGGAGCGGAAAACCTTCCCGCCGAGCCCCGTTTCTACAAGAACAAGGTCAAGAACGCCCAGGAGGCCCACGAGGCCATCCGGCCCTCGACCGAGTTCAGGCGCCCCGAAGAGCTCAAAGCTCAACTCGAAGGAGATGACCTCAGACTCTACGACCTGATCTGGAAGCGCACCGTCGCCTGCCAAATGGAAAATGAGCGCGGCTTCAACACCAGCCTCCAGATCAGCGATGGAGACGCCGTCTTCCAGGCCAGCGGCAAGACCATCGAGTTCCCTGGCTTCAGGAGAGCGTATGTAGAGGGTTCGGACGATCCCGATGGCGAGATCGCCGACAAGGAGGCTGTCCTGCCGAAGGTTGAGGAGGGCCATCCCATGACCTGCTCCGAGTTGGACTGCAAGGAGCACAGGACCAGGCCGCCGGCCCGGTATACCGAGGCCAGCCTGGTGAAAGAGCTCGAGGAAAACGGAATCGGCCGGCCCAGCACCTACGCCAGCATCATCGACAAGATCATCTATCGGGGCTACGTCTTCAAGAAAGGAAACGCCCTAGTACCCAGCTTCACGGCCTTCGCCGTCGACGCCCTGATGGTCAAAAAATTCAACCAGCTCATCAACATCCAGTTCACAGCGCAGATGGAAGAAGATCTCGATCAGATCTCCCGTGGAGAGAGAGAGTCCCTTCCCTATCTCAAGGATTTTTACTTCGGCAATGATGAAACCGAGGGTCTCTCCAACCTGGTCAAGCAGGAGATCGACCCGGGCGAAGCCCGGGCCCTGAGCTGGGGGAAAGATTCAAAGGGTCGCGACATCCAGGTGCGTGTCGGACGATTCGGGCCCTATCTGCAGAGAGGAGAGGACGGCGATCCTGAGCAGGCCAAGGCCAACATCCCTGAAGAGACTCCCCCGGATGAGCTCACCATGGAGAAGGCGGAAGAGCTCCTCGAAATGAGCTCCAACGAAGAGCCCCTGGGGTACGATCCCACGACCGGGCTCCCTGTCTATCTCAAGGCGGGCCGTTTCGGCACCTACGTACAATTGGGCGAAAAACCGCCGAGAACGAAGAAGGACAAGAAACCTCGCGAGATCCTATCGCTCAAGACCGCGGCGCAGCTGCGCGCGGCGGCCGGGAAGATTGGAAAACGGGCCGCGGTCCAGGTGCGCATCCTGAAGACAATGGCTGAATGCGGCGAAGATGAGCTGATCATGGAACGTGGCCAGCTGCTGAAAGATTCCCAGGGGAATGCGCAGAGCCTCAAGGCCCTGATTGAAAAGGGTCTGCTCCAGGAGAAAACCGATCCGGAGCGAGAGGCGGCCGACAAAGAGGCCAAGAAGGCCGAGGCGGTATTCAAGACTTCCAGCCTGTTAGATGGAATGAAGGCGGACGAGGTCACGCTGGAGGACGCCCTCAAGCTCCTGTCCCTGCCGCGCCTGCTCGGCACCGACCCGGGCAACGAAGACAACGAAGTCTTTGCCCATCACGGCCGCTTTGGTGCGTACATCAAATGCGACAAGGAGACCCGGAGCCTCAAGTCTGAAGATGATCTCTTCACCATCACCATCGACAGAGCCCGGGAGTTGCTGCGCGAAGAAAAGAGCAGTGGCGGGTGGAACAGGAAACCCAAGGTTCTCAAGGAACTGGGCGCCAATAAGGAAGCCGGCACGGAGATCGCCCTGAGAGCCGGCCGCTACGGCTCCTACGTCACCGATGGTGAAATCAACGCGTCGGTTCCCAAGGGAATGGATGCGGAGAAGCTCACCCTGGAGGAAGCTATCGAGCTGATCAGGAAACGCGCCGAGAAGGCGCCGGCACGAAAGAAAAAAGCCAAGAAGAAGACGAAGAAGAAACCCGCTAAAAAAGCTGCGGTTGAATTTTCAACAGATGAAACGCCAGCCGCGCCCGAAGAGACACCCGCCGCGGAAACGCCGGGCGTCCCCCCATCGGAAGCCCCCCCTCCCCTTCCCTTCTGAGCCTACAGGCCTGCTGCGAACGACCTATCCGCCTTCGGTCTCCCCGGTCGCCGGCAGCAATCGCTCCAGCACCTTCCTCTCCAGCTTGCTGTAATATCGTTCAAGCCATGAATTGAAATAAACCATATCGGCGGTTCTCCCCATGATCCAGTAGACCTCGATGCGAGGAATGCGGGTCACGACTCCGGCAGCGCAGGGATCCTCCAGGGCCGCCAGCAGCGCAAGGGTTCTCAGGCCGATCAGGAGCGGCCAGGCACAGGCGAGGCGCAGTCGCGCCTGGCGCCTGGGTATGGAGAGCGTGTACTTCCAGCCGGCCCTGTAGTGCGCCAGGGTCTCCCTGATGAGCCCGTGCATCACCGGCCTGAACGATGCCCTGCTCTCTGCGACCAGCAGGCTGTCGAGACCGCGTCCGGCGGCCTCCAGCCTCTCCAGCGGCAGGTAGCATCGCCCCCGGCTGAGATCGCCATCAATATCACGCAGGATATTGGTCAGCTGGAGCCCCTGGCCGAAGCGCGCGCCAAGCTGCCGCATTTCATCCGCCTGCCAACTTCCAAGGGCAGGAATATGATCCATCACCAGGTCTGTCCAGAACTCGCCCACGCAGCCGGCCACGTGGTAGCAGTAGAGGTCGAGCTCGGCATCGTCGTTGAGCGCCTCGACCTCACCGCTCTCCGCGGAAGGAAAACGCGACAGGTCGGTTTCCATGCCATGGGTCAGCGTGGTAACGAGAGTGCGAATAAGCTTACGGTCGCTCGCGCTGAATTGCTCATAGAGCGCGAAACACTCCCCTATTCTCAGCAGAAGCTGCCGCTCCGCCGACATTCGCCTCGAGGTCGCCCCCACACGGGAAATCATTCCAGCGAGGGCCTCGACTTCTGGCTCGTCGACCTCGAACTGGCGACGAAAGATCTTGAGGTGCTCCAGCCTCTCTTCAACCGGCAGCAGGCCCGTATCGGCGATCGTATCGGCGCACCGACAGAAGAGGTAGGCGACGCCCAGCTGAGAACGGACACTCGCGGGCAGGACCCGAAGGGTCAGGTAGAAGCTTCGGCTGACGCCCTTCAGGATGGAGTTCAGCTCGCGATGGATGGACTTTCCAGGCATGGAGAACAGAATACCACGGCCTCAGCCCTGCTGGGCACCGCCCTTTGAGCAAGAGCAGGCCGGCGGCAGAATTCTTTCCTCAAAATATCCTACCCACTTGTAGAGAGCCCCCGACTCACCCTATCATGCGTCCAGTCAAAGAAACCACGGCACCTGAGCATGAACAAACACTCCTTCACCAACCTCTACCCTGCCACCTCCTTCCTGATCCTCCTCAACATCGGGTTTTTCGCCCTCCAGTGCATCTCAGAGGAAAAACTCGGACTCGATTCCGGGCGGGTCATGCTGGACCTGGGCGCCATTCACGGCGGCAGCATCTCCAGTGGTGAGCCCTGGCGGCTCATCTCCGGTACTTTTCTCCATACAGCCTGGTGGCACATCGGTTTCAACTGCATGGCCCTGCTCTCACTCGGGCGCTTCCTGGAACCGCTCCTGTCCAAGTCAAAGTTCTTCTCGGTCTATATGCTCAGCGCTCTTGGGGGCAGCCTGGTGACCTACTCCTGGCCCGCCCTCGATCTGCAGGCGGAATCCATCGGCGAGTTCGTCTCCATCCTCGTTGGGCAAGCCCCCCCCACTGGACAGCGAAACGCGGTCCTTAACTTTCTGGCCCATTCGTCGATTGGCTGCTCGGGTGCAGTGTTCGGACTCCTGGGGCTGATACTCGTCTACTTTTTCAAGGAGCGCCATCCCGGCCTGAGGCCCATGCTCGGTCAATTGTTCCCATTGTTCCTCGCCCTGGTCTTCGTATTTCCCATGTTTGGGGTCCGCATCGACCACTCAGCCCACATCGGCGGTTTCGCGATCGGCGGAATCTGCGGACTCACCGTAACAGACTTCGCCACCAGCAAAACGTCCCTTCGCTGGCGAATCCCTGCCGGGCTGACCGGCCTGGCGATGATCGCAAGCCTGGGCATGGCGGTCTACAACTTCGGTGAAAAACACTGGGGCTGGAGCTGAGCTCCCTTTCCTCCAGGCAACCTCGATCGAGATCAGGAGGGGATGTCCAGCTGGCGGCATCATCAAACCGCCTGATTGCGGGATTCTTACGCCCTGGGGACTCCCGCAGCCGGTACAAGGGTCATCACCTTATCTCATCGGTCTGAAACCAGCCGGACAAGACCCCGGTAAATTTTTCTTTCTGAAGACCGGCGTTATACTTACGATCATCCATGTGCCCGCAAGCGTGTTTTCCAGGCCAGAGTAGAGATGCGTACGATCTTGGATCAACAAGAGGCCGAGTCTTTGTCCAGAACGACGGGGAAACCTAATCTGACAGCCTCGCATCCGGCCGCGAACTGCCGCAAATCTACCGGCCGGATGATTTACCTCTCTTCAGCCGTCCTCTTGACCGTACTCATCCTTCTCCAGGCAGCCGCAAACGGACAAAATGCCATTCCCCTGCAGCTCATCGTCAACGCCGCGGCGGAAGAAGCCGCTGGCAATCCCGATGGGCAGGATGCCGCAGGAAGATGGGGCGAGCCAGGGAAGGAATACCAGAGCGGCGCTGTGCCCGCGGAAGAGGTCGAGCTTCGCTCGAAAATCGAGCAGGCGGGCCAACGTTTCAAGGCCGGGGAATGGGCCGCCGGCCAGGCGATGGTCGACGAAGTTCTCGCCGCGGTAACCTCGGCTGACTACAGAAAGAAACGGCTGCTCCAGGCCGCTCGCAAACAGCGCGAACGCGAAAAGCGAGGTGCGGGAACAGACAAAGAGGACCGCGCGCCTCCCGGCGCGAAGGCGCAGCCGGGAACAGACCAGGCGGAGTCGGGCGAAGACCTGCGGGTTCCGACGGTCGAGGTCTATTCGAGCGACCACATCCGGTATCTTCCCATCGCCTCGGCCCTCAGAGAGCTCCTGCTTTCGATGCCCGAGACGGCGAGGGCCGCCTATCGCTCGACCTATGAAGCCCCGGCGCGCCAGGCGCTCGAGGCGGCCCGCCTCGTTCCATTCGATTCATCCTATGATCTCCTGCGCGCCGTAGCCGAACGCTATCCACTTACCCGGGCCGGCCGGGAGGCCTGGGAACGGCTGGCGGGAAGACTCGCCGACAGCCATCGACTCAACGAGGCGGCGGCGGCTCTCGACACTCGCCTTGCCCTGCCATTCGACACGGCCGACCCGGAGAGCTCCACCCGGCCCGAGCTGCTCGCGCAGGCGACTGTCCTGAACCTGATGGCCGGGAACCTGGAGTCCGGCCAGCGTCGCCTAGATGAGATTCTCACCGCCTACCCGGATGAAACGATACGGCTGAGGGGCGAGGCGAGGCTCGGAAACTCCCTGGCAGACTCTCCCCTGCTGAAGAGCTTCCGGGAATACGCCCGAACCGCCTCGAAGCCTCCCTCGCAATGGCCAGCCCCTCTTGGAGGATACGACCACACGGGCTCTCCCGGGAACCCGGAAAAGACTCCCCTGCTGGGAACTGAGGCCCGCTGGATCCATCTGTCCAGGAGCGCTGCCTCAAGCACCGCCAACCCGAAGCTGGGAACCAGCCTCGCCCGGAGAATCGGCAGCCCTGCTTCCCGCGGCCGGCACCCGGCTCTGCAACTCGTCTCCAACGGAGAGTACATCTTCGTTCGCCAGGCAAACAGCCTCCTGGCACTCGACAGCCGTACCGGCAAGCGAAGCTGGACCCACGTCCTCGACGAACCAGACAAGACCTCCTACCCCCAGGCCCAGTTCCGCAAGCAGAAGGGCTACATGGCCCCGACGGGCTCCGACGACCTGGGCACCAGGAGCCTGTGCGCCTACCAGCCAAGAAATGGAGGCGAGCCGCGGATCGTCATGCTCGACCACAGCACCCAGGCCGGCTTCCTGCGTTCCGGCAAGGCTGTCTACCGCCAGAATCGTCTCCTCGCCTTCGATGCCGGCTCCGGAAAGCTCGCCTGGAGACTCGGCCGGTTGGAGGACACCCGGAGCATAGCCTATGGACTGGCCTTTACCGCCCCGCCAACGCCCTCTGGCGGATTGCTGGTGGCCCCGGCGGTTCGCGAGAGCGGATTTTACCTCGTGGGAATAACCCATGAAGGTTCCATCAAATGGCTGACCCGTCTCTACTCCTTCAACGCGAGCTACTACCAGCGCTACGGAAACAATTTCCTGGGCGGCTCGAGTCCCGCCGCCAGCGGCGGAATCGTCTACACCGCTCCCGGCAATGGAATGATCTGCTCGGTCGATGCCAGCGACGGACGCCTGCTCTGGATGACCCGCTACCGGTCAGGAAATCGTGAGCAGAAAAGCGACACATGGATTCATTCCCAACCCATCATCGTCTCCGATGCTCAACGACCGGCGCTCCTCGCCGCTCCCCCGGACAGCAACTACCTCAGCAGCTTCGATGCCGTCTCGGGAAAGCTCCTCTGGGAGAGAAGCTTCCCGGCAGGAGACAACCAGCTTCTTGGAGCCGATCGCGAGCGAATCTATATTGGCGGGCAGGATGTCAGGGCGCTGTCGACCGAGAACGGCGATGATGTCTGGAAGGCCGAGCTCGCGGCAGGCTCAAGCGGCATGGGGTGCCTCGTCGGCGGGTATCTCTATCTTCCGCGGACCCGCAATACGATCGCCAGGGTCGACCGCGAAAGCGGCAAGGTCATCGAGAAGCTTCGATTCAGAGACGAGCGAATTCCGGACGGCTACAAGAGCAGCCTCTTCTCCCTCGATGATCAATTGCTGAACGTGGCGTCCTGGGGAATCGCGGCCATCCTCCCACAACAGGAATCCTGGGACCGCATCGCCCGGAAGCCCGGCGGCAAGCGATTCGAAAACGCGCGCCTGCTTGAATCCGAGGGGAAATACACCGAGGCCCTCGACATCTTTTACGAGCTCCTCGACGGCGCGCAGAGCAAATCCTTCAGGGGTTTTGTAGAGACCGAGATCATCTCGACCGTCAGGCGACTCTGTGTGGAGCGAAAGGACCCGCAACACATCGATCGGATGCTCAGCTACGGCAGGACGGGAAAAAAGCCTCCCCTCATCAAGAAACGCCAGGAATACCTCGACTGGCGCCTGAGGGAGGCCGACCTGCTCCTGAAGGAATCCCCCGCCCTGGCAGCGAAAGCTTACGCCGCCCTCCTGCCCGAGGATGGGAAATTCGCGACCTCCGGTGAAGGTAATATGGTCGACGTACGGCTCTACGCGGCCGATGTTCTCCGCCGGTTGCGCTACGGCCGCGAGCCTGCCGAAGAAGCGGAGGCCGCTCAACAGGAGCTGAAAAATCTCCTCGACGAGCTGCTTGCGGACGAGGATACCCGCTACAGGAATTCACTCTCCGAAGATCCCGGGGCGCAGTCCCTGCAGAAGGTCGCCCTCTTCGGCGCCCACACTCCCAGCGCGGCGGAGGCCGAGGCGCGCCTCGCAGTCATCGAGATGGCCGCAGGCCATCCGCAGAACGCCCGCAGCCATCTCCTGATGCTCTGCGAAGACTACCCCGTCCTGGCCAGGCTGCCGGAGGTCGTCGACCTGCTGGAACGCACGGCGCCTGAGGATCATGGCCAGCCTCGCCTGCGCGGAATCCGGGAGCCAGGGGAGGGCGCGGCCTGGAGACAGGTCTACTGGCTCGACGAGGACCACGGGATCCTGGTCGCGGCGGCTCCGGGAACAGATCCCTTCCCGGTAACCTTCTCGCTCAAGGCCAACAGGCTCAGGGCGACTGACAGCCAGGGAGATATTGTCCTCGAACGGCGCCTGCCCGGCTTCCCCGAGCTCGACACCATCAAGAATCGCCTGCAGAGCCACGTGGAGGAACCCGCTGTCGGACATATCAACGGAGACCGGATGGTTCTCTTTACGGCGGCGGGCTGCTACGCCTTCGAGCTGCCCGTTCCAGCAAGCCCGGCGCCGGGCCAGGCGGATGATCCAGCTGAAAAACCGGAGGTCTTCAACGCCACCGGGTTCAACCTCGCGTGGACGCAAAACTACCCGCACGCCCTTGAACGGTACACCCAGAGGCGGGTCGCCTTCGGCTCGATCCGCTCCTCCGGAACCAGGAATCTCTTCCCGAAGGCTCATTTCTCCAGCGACGGCGACGTGGTCGTTCTGCTGCCGACCGGCCACCTGGTCTGCATAGACCACGACACGGGAAAATACCTTTGGCGCGCCGGCCCCGACGAAGCCTCCGTCAAGGGAGAGCTGAGGCTCGACGGACGAAACTTCCTCTCCCAGTCAACCTCGCCGCCGGGGATGCTCCGCTTCTCCCTCGCCGGCAAGGGCATCCGGAAGCTGCAGGATTGGGAGCTGGTGCCGGGGCCAAAAGGCATGTCAGGTTCCCAGCTGGTTCCGGGTGTAGCCGACGTGATGTCGGGCCAGTCGCTCGAGGTGAGATCCACAACCTCCGGAAGAATACTCTGGAGCAGGAGATCGAGCCCGAAGCTGCTCCACGCCACGGCTGAGTCGGTCTGGCTCAGCTCCCAGGGAAAGGTGACCATCGTCTCGCTGAGAAGCGGCCGTCCTCTCAACCATATCAGCCTTCCAGACAAGCTGCAGGCGACCTACCGTTTTGAGGATCCCGCCACCGGAAGGATCACGCTTGCCTGCACCACCTCCTCTGCAAGCAATTCCTATTACTGCCCCAACTGCGGCCGCATGCACACGCGGGCCACTGCCTCCAGCCCGGCATCCAGCAGCAAAGGGGTCACCCTGGTGCAGCTCGACAAGGATCTTGAGACCCGGTGGAAAACAAAGATCGCCGGCGGCGCATCCAACTACGATGGCAACCGCCGCGTGCTGGAGGACGGAAGATGGCTTTTCGTCTTCAACGAGCAGGATAGCAGCAGCGAAAAATGGTACACTCGGGTCTCGACGATTGATCCGGTCTCAGGAAAGTCCGAGCTCTGGCTCCAGGTGGAGATCTCGGGGAAGGGAACAGGCCTCTTGCCGAAAATCAGCCCGGTTGCCGGCGGTCTTTCCGTCGGGAATTCTGAAGGATACGGATGGTTCACCGCGGCCCGGCCGGCCAGCGAGGACGAAGATGGCGGAGAGGGCCTGAATGAAGACCCTGGAAAGAAAGAATAACCCGGGATGCGAGGCATCACGAACATGATTGAACTGAACTGCTGCTCCCGGCCCGGAAGCTTCCGGGCCTCGGACATCCTGCTGGCGGCACTCATTTTTCTCGCCCCTCCCGCCTGGGTTGGTGCCGCTGCCCAGGAAAAGGATGCCCCCAAGGAAGTCCAGAAAGCCCCTCCAGCAAAGAAAGCCGTCCAGGTCATTGTTAAACCAGCCAAGCCGGCTAAACCGGTCCAGATAAAAACGACGGATGGAAAGAAGATCCCCCTCGTCGATGCGATCAAGAAAGCTTTTTCGGGCGGCTCTGAGAAGACCGCGAAAGGGAAAAAAGCTCCTGCTGAGACCGGCAAGGTGCGAAAAAGCAGCCCCAGCCCCCCCATGTTCCACATGCGCGATGGGACCCGCCTGGCCGGAATACCGGCCGGCGAGGGGATCAAGGTAAAGACGGCCTACGGAACCTTGACGGTTCCAATGCGCGAGCTGGTCCGGATTCGCTTCTGCTCGAGCGTAGACTCGAACCTCTCTGAGAAAATAGCCGGGCTCATCCAGCAGCTTGGCCATGAGGAATTCGACCTGCGCGAGGAGGCTACCGAGAAGCTGACAGCGATCGGCCTGCCCGCCCTCAAGGCCCTGGAGAAGGCGCAACAATCAGAAGATGAAGAGATCAAGGCGCGGGCGGAAAAACTCGTCGCGCAGCTCGAAGGTAATGTTGAGGAGCCCGATGAAGATGATCTCCACCTGGTCCCCCTCGAGGGAGAAGAGGATGAGGTCGAGACCGCCGAGTTCACGATCAAGGGCCAGATCGAGGAGCAGAGCTTCATGGTCAAGACCCGCTACGGAGCCCTGGGATTCAAGCGCGCGGACATCCTGAGCATCGTTTTCCAGGAGCCCCTCGTAACCAGGCTCTCCTTTGACGTCCCAGGCGCCACCCTGGCTGAAAAGAACAGATGGTTCG
>Ga0310124_10001013_pt1 | contig 19827 bp, 19 predicted proteins | sample CB11b_AW_Bot5_MG_FD_203507 | JGI IMG/M metagenome (GOLD analysis project Ga0310124, IMG submission 203507) | Marine microbial communities from Western Arctic Ocean, Canada - CB11b_AW_Bot5 | ecosystem: Environmental > Aquatic > Marine > Oceanic | place: Canada: Western Arctic Ocean | collected... | reverse complement strand
GCACGCCGGGCGACTTCTCCGCCGGCGGTATGATGGCTGCGGTGACAGCGACCACCATGGATGAGGGGTGGGCAGCGCTCAAGTACGAGCGCCTGATCGAACTGGCACATGAGGGTCGCCGGTTCGGCGACCGCTGGCGCTGGCGGAAGAACAATACCGCGGGCGCGATTCATAACCTGGAGTACATTGCTGATGTGCTCGTCGGTCGTTATGGGGTGCCGAAGGATCCGCTAAACCTTTGCTTCCCGCTTCCGAAGGGTGAGAACGATGCGAACGCCAATATCCCAGCGGACTTCAAGGACTGGGTTACCGGTTGATTTAGCATCTAGTTGGATGGAAGGAACAGTTAGCTAGCAACAAGGTTGGAGACGGGGGGGAGGGCGCCGCTAGGCGTTCTCCCCTTTGTCTGTTTTGTCCGCTACCTGCTTTGGGCACCACTTGTGCCCTCAGTGCCGCCTTGGTATCTATACGATCGGGCGATGTCCATGGGTCGTGGGAGGGAGGAACCCGCTATGTGCCGCTACACCAAAACGACGCCGATTGTTTTTACCATTGCCCTCGCCCTCCTTGCGCTTACGGTTTCCGTAAGTGCCCAAGATGTGGGGTCCATTGTGGGTTCCCTAATGGACGAGATGACGCGGACGCCGCTGGTGGGAGCGTCCGTCTCCCTCGTCGAGCACGAGTTGTCGGCCGTGACCAACGAGGACGGTCACTTCGTCATCCCGGGCATTCCCACCGGCGACGTGTCCATGCGTATGGAGTCTCTCGGACACATCACGGTTATCGTTCAGGTGGCCGTGTCCGCTCAGGAGGTCGCCTTCATCGGGGCCGAGCTCACTCCCATGGCGCTCCTCTTGAGCGAGTTGCGGGTGGTGGCGGACCGTCAGCCCCCGACATTTGAGGGGACAGCCGTCGCGGAAATCCGGCCGACCGAGTCGGAGTCCATTTATACGGCGATGGAGCTCCTCGGGGCCCGAATTCCCTCACTGAGGATACGGGGTGCCGACAACGGCACGAAGTCGCGGGCCGATATTCGGATTCGGGGCGCTGGATCAGTCCTGGGAAGCAACCAACCGTCGCTTTACATCGACGGTGTGAGGGGCGACCTCCAGCTTCTGGCGGAGCTCCCATCAGCCGATATAGTCCGCATCCAGGTGCTGCGTGGACCCTCTGCGCCTGCCCTTTATCAGAATGCCGTGAACGGAGTGATTCTCGTCGAGACGTTCCGGGGACGGCTACCTGTGAAGAAGCCTGGCCCCCCACCGGCCTGACTCCTAGTTCCGAATCACCCACTCACGACAGGCTTCAGGTTCCCTCTGTCTAGTACACCTCGAGTAATGACCCGATACGCCGTGATGATGGTGATCGGGCTCGCCGCGTGCGTCCGAAATGCTTCGGTGCGCCCGCCCGAGGGGCCAGTTCCCCCGCTGCCCGTCATGAGCTCCGACGAGTTCATCGACTTGCACGCTATGATGCGGGTGGCCGATCTCGACGACCGACGATCCAACCACACGGAGTACTGGAGGGCTGTGACTCCCTACTTGGGCCGGTCCGTAACTGAAAGCCTCGCGGGGCTGAGCGCTGAGGGTCGTGAGATTCGTCACCTGACCTTCGGTTCCGGCTCCACAACCGTACTTCTGTGGTCCCAGATGCACGGAAACGAGAGTACGGCGTCGATGGCGTTGGCCGACATCATTCGCTTCTTCGATGAACGGCCGGATCATGCTCTGGCTCAACGCATCGCGGCCGGAGCGACGGTCCATATGATACCCATGCTGAACCCGGACGGGGCGGAGCGATTCCAACGGCGCAATGCCCAGGGGATCGATGTCAATCGGGACGCGCGACTCCTGCAGACCCCCGAAGGACAAACCCTCAAGGCGGTACGCGACCGACTTGAGCCCGACTTCGGCTTCAACCTGCATGACCAGGCTGCGGCGGTGCGCGTAGGGCAGACCAACCGAGGTGTCGCGATCGCACTTCTGGCGCCGGCCTTCAACGCGGAGCGAGAGGTCGATGACAAGCGGCGGCGTGCGATGCAGGTGGCGTCCCTTCTTGTGGAGGCGATGGCCCCGCATGTCGAAGGTCACATCGCGAAGTACAACGATGCATTTAATCCGCGGGCGTTCGGTGACCTGATGGGGGCGTGGGGTGCGAGCACCGTGCTCATCGAGTCCGGCGCATGGCCGGCCGACCCCCAGAAGCAGTATCTGCGCAGAGTAAACTTCGTCGGCATACTGAGTGCGTTGGACGGAATCGCCACCGGGCGCTATACCCTCTACGACCCCTCGGTCTACGAGAATCTCGCGTACAATGGACGCCGTGTGCCGGACCTCCTCATTGTGGGCGGTACGATCGCGGTGCCGGGCCTACCGACACTCCAGTCTGACGTCCTGGTCAACTACGACCGGCCGCTTCTCCGTGAGGGCGGAGTCATCGTGGACATCGGGGACATGGGCGAGACCGAAGCTCAGGACACGATGGACGTGAGCGGCCTCTACTTGGTCCCGATGGCCGACGTGCTAGACGCTCAGGGTGGCTTGGACATCGGCGGCCCTGCGTTCTTCCTGCTCACGGAGGATCCCGCCGGCTTGCGAGTGAGCTTTCGCTTTGAGGGTGGTCCTCCCAAGCCCGAGGACTGACTCGTAGAAGGAGGACTCTTCCTTCGAGGAGGACTCAAGGAGGACCGACCCCTCGAGGTCGACCTCAGCCCCTCAGGTCGAACCCCAGCTGTATGACGTTTCCGGGGCGCTTGAAGGCATCAGCCGACAACTCGGCAGGTGGCCCGCTGAGGCCAGTTTTCCTGCAGGCCACCTGAAAAAGATCCATCAGCTGCTCTGCGGTCGGTCCCTCACCCCGCATGCGCGAGGTCAGGTTGGGATCGTTCATACGGCCCCCGCGCATCTCCAGGATCCGGTTCACGACCTTATCTTTGCGATCCGGGAAGTGGCGCTCCAGCCAATCCACGAACAGGTCCTTGGCCCCATGGGGAAGACGTACCGGCATGCAGGTGGCTTCCACAGCTCCCTTCTCAGCCGCCGCTTCCAGGATAGCCGGGATCTCATGGTCGGTGAGTCCCGGGATCACGGGTGCCACAAACACCGCCACCGAAATTCCCGCGCTGGCCAACCGCTCGATGGCCTGCAGCCGTCGCTCGGGAATGGAGGTGCGTGGCTCCATCACACGTTGGACCCGGGGGTCTAGCGTAGTCACCGAGATCGCCACCTTTACCGCGCGATGAGCGGCGAGTGCTACCAACAGATCAAGGTCACGCGTCACACGAAAATTCTTCGTCACGACCATTACCGGGTTCCGAAATTCGGCGATCACCTCCAGGCATCCGCGAGTGATCTTCATTCTTCGCTCGACCGGCTGATACGGATTCGTGACACCCGAGAGGGCCAACAGCTGCGGCTTCCAACGCGGTGACGAGAGCTCGGCGCTCAGAAGCTCGGGCGCGGCCTGCTTCACGAAGATCTTGGATTCGAAGTCGAGACCGGCCGACAGTCCGAGGTACTCATGGGTGGGACGAGCGTAGCAGTATACACATCCGTGCTCACAGCCCCGGTATGGGTTCACGCTCACGTCGAACCCTACGTCAGGGATCGAGTTGTGGGCCACGATCGAACGTGTCCTGTCCTGGTAGAACTCAGTCTTCGGAGCAGGGTCTTCCGGCAGAGTCCAAGCGTCGCGCTCCACCGTCAGGCGCTCGAAGCGACCGGCGGGGTTAACGGTCGTACCCCTCCCCCGAAATGTCGGGAGTCTCATCACCGTTCCCGTCGAATGGTGTGGATGGTTGGCAATCATTCCTGCAGCGTCCTGTGCTCCTTCATCGGAACGATATTCGGGGTTTATTCGGTTTACCATACATTCTGGCACCGGACGCCGAAAGGGGTGATCTTCTGGCGATGAAACCGAGCACTGCCCAGATCACGGCCCTGGAGAGTCGGGATCCCGCCCTGGGGGCGGTCATGCGGAGACTCCCTTCCTTTCCCGACCTGCCTGTCGGAAGCTACCGCGGACCCTACTTTCAGGTGCTGGCCCGGTCCATCATCTATCAGCAGCTCGCTACCAGGGCGGCGGCGACAATCTACGGGCGAGTGCGGAGGCTCGGCACCGGGTCGCGTTTTCCGACGCCGGATCACGTGTTGGCGCTTTCGGAGGACGTACTTCGTGAGGCTGGCCTGTCCCGTAACAAGACCAAGGCCATCCGCCAATTAGCAGAGAAAATACTCAGTGGCGAGCTCATCCTCCGCGGGATCGCACGCCACGACGATGACGAGGTCACGCGTCGCCTCACGACCGTTTGGGGAATCGGGGAATGGACGGCCCAAATGTTCCTCATCTTCAAGCTCGGACGGCTAGACGTTCTTCCGACCGGGGACCTCGGTGTACAGGAGGGTCTTCGCATTCTGGATGGCTTGAGCGCGCGCCCGTCTCCGGAGGCGCTACGTGACAGGGCTGAGTGTTGGCGCCCGCTCTGTAGCGTTGCGACCTGGTATCTGTGGAGGCTCACGGACACGAGATGAGACGAGTCTTACTCCTGACCCTCGTCCTGCTCTGTACAGTGGAGCTTCCGAGACCTGTCACGGCCGTTTCACAGGATTGGTCCGTCCTTGGAGGTGGAGCACTGGGAGCCGCTACTGGGTCATGGCTGGCCGTAGCGTTCCTCACGGCCAGGGCTCGGGCGGGAGACCCACTGGATACCCGTGAAGAGGCGATCATCGGTACGGCGGTACCTATGATCGCGGGTTTTGCGACCGGGTTGGCCATCGGCACGTTCGCCGAGGACCACCTCGGTGGGACCGTGTTGTGGGGCATCGCGGGCTGGGCAACCGGTATAGGCATCGGCGGTTCGCTCGGGGGCCATATCTGGGACGATCCCTCGGGGCGTTGGGCTGGAGCAGTCCTCGGCGGAGCGGTCGGCCTCCTCGTCGGGGGAACGGTCGGCTATATCACATCCGGGACGGAGCCGAATCCCACTGCCGGGAGTGGGATGCCCCTCGTGGTCAGGATTCGCTTCTGATGCTGCTGAGAATCTGGACCGCCTCGTGGGCACTCCTGGTCCCCACGCTTCTCTACGGTCAGGTGTCGGCCTCTGGGGCCGCCGGCGCCCCCCCCTCCATGGACCCCGACCCCGCAGGCGTGGAATCGGTTGTCTTCCTGATCGGCGATGCCGGTGGCGTAGACGGGAACGGCAACCCCGTACTCCGGCACCTCACTGAAGCCGTGGAGGGCTGGTCGGGGGCGCTCGCAAGAGATTCCGTCGTGATCGTGCTGTTTTTGGGCGACAATGTTTATCCGAGCGGGTACCACGATCCGTCGGATGGGAGCCATGCGCGGGACTCGATTCGACTCGGGAACCAGATCTCTGTCTTGAGCGGCCCTCTGGCACGGTCATTCGGTGCTCGGGGTATTTTCCTTCCAGGCAATCACGATTGGGGGAACACGGACGGGGACGAGGCGTTGTCCCTCATGCGAAACCAACAGGGGCGGCTGGACCGCGCCCGTGGGCGGGACGGTGTGCCGGTGCGGCTTTCGCCCCGCGCCCAATCTCCGGGCCCGGAGATCTTGGATCTGGGGGCGACGGCACGCATCATCACACTCGACACACAGTGGACGCTGACGCAGCGAGTGGAAACCCCGCGGCGCGAGGTGTTTGACGCGCTAGCGACCGCCATAGCTGAGGCGGGAGAACGGGACGTGATCGTGGCGGCCCATCACCCGATGGTGACCGGAGGAGAGCACGGCGGCTCGATCGGCTTCTGGAAGACGCTGGGCGTGCACTGGCTCCTCAACCGCACCGGCTCGATCAGGCAGGATCTTTCGTCGAGCGATTATCAGCAGCTGATCCAGGGACTCCGGCTCACATTCTCCCAGGGACGCACCCCCCTCATCTATGCAGCCGGACATGAACACAACCTCCAAGTTATCTCGGGGACGCAGGCCGGAGATCCGAGCTTCACATTGGTCAGCGGTTCCGGGAGTCAGTCGGGCGCAGTGGCTCGGGCTGCGGGAGCTCGATTCGGGCTTGGCGCTCCGGGATACATGCGCATCCTCTTTCTCAAGGATCGCGGGGTGGATCTGAGTGTGTACGCTACGAGCCCGGAGTTCGCCACCTGTCCGGAGGAAGAGGGGCAGGAGCGGACGGAGTGTATGACCCGAGGAGTCCAGTTGTTCGAGATGGTATATTCGGAGCGCCTCAAGTCACCGGGGTGATGCGCTCGGTGACACTTGGGTCCCCGATATCACGTAGGGTTGGAAGAACTTGCCGCGAACGGCGTGGCGAGGCGTTATCCAGCGAGGAGGACCTTGATGGCAAAGAGTAGTCGAGGTCGCGCGCCGCGCGACAAGAAGCCCTCGCTCAAGCTCCCCGAGTGGCCTTGCACACCCAAGCCCCCCCAAACGCCGCCGGCACCGCGACCGACAGATCCTGTGGGTACGGTGCCGGGCCCTGACTTCAAGAAGGTGATGAAGAAGTTGGGAAAGAAGAAGCGTTAGGACACCGACGCAAGCGTTGTCTTGAGTGCCTCGTCGATCAAGAAGAGGTCCGTGAGGAGCGCCCGAAAATGGATCGAGGCGTTGAGGTTGTCGATGAGCTGGGAGCTGATGGCGCTTTGAGCCATCGTCAAGCCGACCGCGGCCCGTGTGTCTCTCGCGTCGCGCTGCATCACCTCACCCATGGCCCCAAACGCGCCGTCGGGATCCGGTACGCCGGTCAAGTCACTGAGCCCCCCCTCCAGGGCGCCTAGTGTCTCATGGGTTCGGCGCAGGTAATCGCTCAACTCACCACTTATTCCGCTGCCGCCAGAAACGCCCTGAGCGGCGTAGGCGAGGAAGAACTCGTAGCTCTCCTCAATGACATCGATGTGGCCCTTCAGTTCGTCGGACGTCACGTCAGGAAGCGGCCTCCGACTCGTTCAGCCCATCGTCGGAATCGCTAGGGGACTCTCCAGTCGCAGCCGCTCCACCACCGCCCGCCGCAGCATCACCACCGCCCGCCGCAGCATCACCACCGCCCGCCGCAGCATCACCACCACTCGCCGCAGCATCGCCGCCACCGACCGCGAGGTCACCACCGCCTGCCGCAGTATCATTAGAACCGCTCTCCACGTCGCCACTACCGACCGCTGCATCACTAGAACCGACCACAGCATCATCAGAACCGAGCGAGGCACCCACTCCGGCTGGCACGCGCTCTTCTTGAGGCGCAGCGCCGGGGATGGCCCAACGATTCGGATCGAAGTTCTCCACGTATTTGTCTTGGCCGATGAACCCATAGATCATCGACTTCGTAATCCACCACTTGTCCGGCCTTATCGCGAAGTAAATATGCGTGATGATGAGACCGAAGAGTGCCACACCCGAGATACCGTGCACGACGTACACAACACCCCAGGTACTGTCGGTGATATCCAACAGATACGGGTTCGCCGCTCCGAGCCACGTGTCGATGCGGAGCATCATAAAGATGCCCGTTACGATGGCGGTCAGACCCGACACAGACGCACCGTGATGGAACATCTTATGATCGATCGGATACTTCGCGGCCTTGGGCACCTCCGTCCCGTTCCTCCCTACCATATGACTCAACTCGGCCAATCCAGCCTCAATGTCGGCCTTGTTGACCCACATCGCCCAGAAATCTTGCCAGAATACCGCATGAATGATGTGGTAGACGATCGTTGCCGTCAGGATCAAGCCGGCGATCCAGTGGATGGTGACCCACGCGAACTGGATCCCTATGACAGGGGCGAACGCCGTGATCAAAAGCACGAGCATGGCTGCCGACATGACCCAGTGGAACACACGTTCCGAAAGGGCGTGCCTAAGAATCTGGGCAGGGAGCCCAGCGCCGCTGGACCCTCCACCTGCATCTGTCGAAGCAGCCGGGGCGAGCCACTTTGCCCAGACGGCATGGGCCAAGGTGAAAGCGAGGCCGGCGAACACAGCAGCCCACATGAGATCCCATGAGATTCCGATCAGAACGTCCTGGCCCCACGGGTTGGCCGCACGCCTCCAGAGCTCCACGCTAAGCCTCCGCTGAGTTGCGGATGGCCCGACGGACCAGGTTCCGCATCAAGTCGATCTTATAGGCATTGTGCCGGAGAGGTTGGGCGCCCTCGGTCGCGACGGTCCCGGCCTCCATCCCCAAGTCGTCCGATGGAGTCCGACCCCGAACGACCTGCTCCGCCTTCTCTAGGCGGACAGGGAAGGGGGCGACGCCGTTGACGGCCAAACGCACGTCCTGGATCACGCCTCCGCTCATCCGTATCGCTGAGGCGATCGTCATGAGCGCGAAGTCCCACGACTTCCGGTCTTCGATCTTCTCATAGTAGAACGTGGCTTTTGCCCACGTAGACGGTATGCGAATCGTGGTCAGCAGCTCTCCGGGTTTCAGTATGGTCATACGCTCGATGTCCACACTGGGGCGCATGAAGTAGTCCTGCGCATCCACTACACGTTCTCCGCGGCTACCCCGAATCACGAACTTCGCGTCGAGCGCGATGAGCGCGGAAGCGGAATCCGACGGGTTCACGGCGACGCAACGACTGGAACCGCTGATGCAGTGTTCTCGATTCATTGCTGTAGGCGCCGAAGCGTAGCAGGTGTTGCCACCCGCCCGATAACAGGGCCAGCCACCACGGTAGTACCAGCAGCGGGTATCCTGCGACAGGTTGCCCCCCAGCGTTCCGCGGTTTCGGATCTGGGGTGTCGCGATGTGAGACGCGGCGTCGGTGAGGACGCTGTAATCCGCCGTCAGCTCAGGATGGTCAGCGACGTTCGTGAGGGTCGTCAGAGCGCCGATTTCCACTCCGTCGGGCGTGGTGCGTACGCCCCTGAGTTCGTCCACATTTACGAGGTCGACCACCGCTGCCGGGCGCTTGATTCGGTCCTTGAACCAGTCGAAGCTGTCCATCCCACCCGAGAGCACCCAACCGTCCTCGCCGTACCGATCCAGCAGCTCGATCGTATCCTCGACGTTCGTCGGCTGGAAGAGCTCGAACGCCGGGATCATGTCTCTTATGACCGCCATGTTTCGTTTCTCCCTAAACGTGTAGGTCGAGGGGGCCGTACGCGGGTTCACGGCCCTCAATTTCTGCAAGGAGCACGTCCGCCGTAAGCGGCGTCCGGCATAAGCACTTACCACCCAATGCGTCGGCGATTGCCGACGTGAGGGCTGCGGATCCGGCGCCCACAGGAGGCTCGCCGATTCCCTTGGGACCCACGGGATTCTGTGGATCGGGGATCTCTACGGCCGCCCAGTCCAAGTCGAGTGGAACGTCGAGGATGCCCGGTGGTCGAGCCGTGTAGAGGCGGTGGGCGAACCCGATCCCCCAGACTGGATCGAAGACCCACTTCTGGCTCATCGCGATCCCCATGCCTTGGATGGAGCCACCAAGGACCTGTCCTCCGAGGCTTCGCGGGTGGAGCACCGTGCCACAGTCGGTGACGGCACTGTACTTGACGATGTCAACCTGACCGGTCTCCACGTCCAACTCTACCTCGGCGAAGCCGACGACCCAGGATTGGATGCCTCCTTCGTTTTGGTAGTTGTCCCTCGCCGCCGCAATGAGGCCCGTTCCGGCCAACGCCGTGGCGGAGCGCTTGGTCATATCGTTGAGGTCCTCGTCGAGCTCTTGGCCGCTGTACCGTCCACCCAACTCGATGGCACGCCTGGCGGCCTGGGCTAAGGTCATTCCTCGAGAGGGGCTCGAACGTCGGAAGACCCGGCCGTCCGAGGTCTCATAGTCCTCAGCCTGTCCGCCCAAGTCTCTGGCCGCGATTTCCTGAAGCTTTCGCCTGGCGTCCATCCCGGCCGCGTGATTGGCACGTGTGTGAGCGAAGGTCGTTTGGCTGCCCGCTTGCACGGAACTCCAGGGGAGATGTCTTCGTGTATCACCCCAGATCACTTCGACGTCGTCCCAGGCAAGGCCTAGGACGTCAGCTGCGGCGCGCGCCGTATCGGCGATGGAGTGCGTCCCCAGATTCCCGATGCCCTGATGAATTGCGACTTTTCCGTCGGGCCGGATCACCAACAGCCCATCGAAGCCACGGCTTCCGGCCGTATAGGGGCTCACACCGACGCCGACGCCGGTGACCTTCGAACCGTTCCGCTGCCCACTGCGCTGCAGCCTCTCTTCCCAGCCGAACAGCTCCGCACCCTGGTCGATCGCTTCCTTCACATGGACGCTCGTGAGGCCGGTCTGGCGCGGGCCGAAGAGCACGTCACCCTCCGGTGCGTTGATCCTGCGTAAGTCGAGTCGATCGACTCCCAGCTCTCTGGCCGCTTTGTCCATCAGAGGCTCGAGCATGCCGATGATCTGGGCTCCACCCGGCCCCCGCTGAGCGGCTTTTGGCGGTGTATTCGTGTACACCGCCACGCCACGATGTCGCTGGCTGAGCGGCGTGTAGTTGAGCGAAGCGGTCGAACCCGCGGACATGTTGTCACCGGAACGGCCGTAAGGCCCGCCGTCACCCAGGACGTACATGTCGAGGGCCGTAATGCGGCCGTCGGCACGGAACCCGATCTTCACCTGCGCCTGGAATCCGGGCCGGGCCCGACCCAGGGCGGTCTCGTCGTAGCGCGTGATCCGGAGCATGACCGGACGGTTCACCTTGCGGGAGAAGATCGCCGGAACCTGCATGATCGTGCTGCCGCTGATCTTGCTCCCGAATCCCCCACCGCAGTACTCGGCGATCATGACGACGTCTTCGATGTCCATGTCGAGCATGTTCGCAATAGCGGACTGGGTCCGGGCCAGGCTTTGCGTAGAGGTGTGGATGTAGAGCTTTCCATTCTGCCAGTACGCCATCGTGGTGCGGGGTTCCATCGGATGGTGCGATAGCGACTGGTGAACGATGGTCTCGTCGAGGATAAGAGCGGCTTCCGCGAAGCCCGCATCGATGTCTCCCACGGTCCATTCGGCGGCGGCCTCACCCATGGGCATGCTGCCCTCGGGAGCCGCGGCGAAGTCTTCTTCGGTCCACTTTATCGTGGCCAGCTCCCGCCCGATCATCGTGTTCCCGTCTAGCCGGCCGTTGGGGCCGTTCGGGTGGAGACTGTCCAATGGGCTCAGGACGAAGGGTAGGGGCTCGAAGTCGACCCTGATCTTCTCGATCGCGTCCGCGGCGGTCGTTTCGTCCACTGCGGCCACGGCGAGAATCGGCTCGCCCTCGTAGAGTGGCTCGTTCGTCAGGCATGGCTCGCCCGGCGCGTCCACGGAGGGCACGTCGTCGGCGGTGAGGATGTCCACTACGCCGTCCATCGCGAGCGCCGCGCTCGCGTCGATGCGCCGGACCCGGCAATGGGGCATAGGACTCACCAGAAGCTTCGCGAACAGCATGCCGTCAGCCCTGAAGTCTTCGGCGTACTTGGCGCGTCCCGTGATTTTCGCCCGGAGGTCGGGTGGGGATATGTCCTGTCCTACCAGTTTCTCAGCCATGATTACTCCTTATGCCTGCTGCCGGGCGTACTCGGCAGCTCGCATGGCAGAAGTCAGGATTTTGTCGTAGTCAGCACAGCGACAGAGATTACCGGAGAGCGCCTGCGCGGCCTCTGCACGGGTCGGGTTCGGATTCTGCTCTACCATGGCAACCATGGACATGATGAAGCCCGGCGCACAGAAGGCGCATTGGAATCCACCCTCGTCGAGAACTCCCTGCTGGACCGGATGCAGCGTGCCATCCTCGGCCTCGAGACCCTCGATGGTCGTGATCCGCTTGCCACGCACACTGTGCGTGAGGACCGAGCAGGAGTAGCTGGTGACGCCGTCGATGAGCACCGTACATGCGCCGCACTCCGCGCGGTCGCAGCCTAATTTGGTGCCGGTCAGGCCGAGCTTGTAACGAAGCGTCATGGCCAGCGTTTCCTGCTTCAGGACATCGACTCGGCGCTGTTGGCCGTTGACGTCCAGAGTGACAAGCCTCTCCACGGACCCCTGAACCACCAGGGCCCCGAGTAGCGGCTGCGAGCCCCTGAAGAGGTAGCCTGCGGACGAGGTCGTTGCCCCGGCCGCAATCACGCCCTTGATGAAGATTCTTCGGGAGACCGTACGCTCCGGCTTGCCGATAATCTCGACGTCGCTCATGGAGCCTCACCTCCTTGATTCTTTCTCGCGGAAGACTGCCCGGAACGGCCCTTACCGTTCCGGCAGACCATAATAGTCGACCGAGCACCTAGGGGCGAGTTCCGACGAAAACAACTCGTTGGGTCGGATGCCGATACTGTCGTGCGGGCACTCGAACCTTTCCCCACGCACCACACGTATTGTGGGGTGTGAGTCTTTTGACGCGGGACATTCATGACACTTGCAACTGTTGGAACTCGAGCGACGTCCAATAGGTAGAGTAGAACAACTCGCTGGGTCTTGTACGGGTGGTGGATGCCATGTTGTCTTGGTTGCCGGCTTTACTGTTGGCTTTCGTTCTGGGAGCGTTTTCCTTCAGAGCGATATTGGTGGGGCAAAAGAAGCGAATCGTTGCGGCTCGTAGGGTCGTGGAACGTCCTCATTCCTTTTACGCCTCCAAGGGTGTGCGGGATCAGGAAGACGAGGAGTGGTGGCGTCGCATCGATCTCGACCGGCTTCACGAGGTGAACCGGGAGTATATCGAGCGTCTCCTGCGGCAGATGGACGGTGCGGGAGTCGATACGCTCACGCGAGACGAGCGGGCCTTCATGGAGCGGATGGCAAACCTCGAGGCACCCGTGCGGCGGGGTGTTCGCCCGGAGCCCAATCCCTGGCCTTCTCCGGCCTGAGCGTTCGAGGGTTAGCAAACTCAGTCCTGCGCGGGTATCTTTCCGCGCGTGAATCAGCCATACCCTGACGGACGGCCACGCCTCGACGAGACCCAGGCCGTCGGCTTGCTTGCATCCCGGTACGGCCTCGACGGTACCGTCGAGTCTCTTCCCAGCTACAGCGACCAGAACTTCCGGGTACGAACGGACTCGGGTGAACGGTTCGTCCTCAAGATCGCCAACTCCGAAGAGGATCCGAGTCGCCTTGATCTGCAAACGGCGGCCCTGGCCTTTCTCAACGAGCGGGACGTGGGGATGGAGCTTCCTCGCACGCTCCCGACACAGGACGGTGAGAGCGGGTTCTTGTACTCCGACGGTGAGGCGCGTACGTGGGTGCGCCTTCTTTCCTATCTCGAAGGGGACCTGCTCGCCCGGGTGAGACCGAGGACTGTTCGTCTGTTGGAGTCGCTCGGCGAATGCCTAGGCCGGTTGGATCACGAGCTTTCCGGGTTCGAACACGCCGCTGCCAGACGACCTGATTACCTCTGGGATCTGTCGCGAGCGAACGAGGTGTTGTCGGAGAATCTCAAAAATGTTGCCGATGCCGGCCGTCGGGGCATGATCGAGGACATCCGGGTGGATTTCGAGTCCACGGTCGACCCACTGTTGCCCGAGTTGCCACGCACAGTCATTCACAACGACGCCAACGACTACAATGTATTGGTGAGCGCGCCTAACGCCGAGGGTCGCTCGGTGGTCGGACTGCTGGACTTCGGCGACGTTCTCGAGAACCCTACGATCTGCGAGTTGGCCATCGCCGCAGCCTACGGGCTGATGGGGACTTCGGACCCGCTTGCGATGGTCGTCGCCCTCGTTCGAGGGTATCACAGGGCCCGACCTCTCACGGAGCCCGAGCTCGAGGTCCTTTTTCCGCTCATCCGAGCCAAGTTGGGCGTCAGCGTCAGCCTGTCGGCGTCGCGTTGCGGGCCCGAAGGCGAGGACGCTTATCTGACCATCTCCGAGGCGCCCGCGTGGTCGGCTTTGAACCACCTCGCCGGCGTTCATCCACGCGTGGCTCGTAACCTCTTTCGGGATGCTTGCGGGATGGAGCCGTGCCCGAGGCATCAAGCGGTCAGGGCGTGGATGGAAGCCCATCGCTCAGAGATGGGGCCGGTCGTGGCGCCCGATCTCGACGACGTGTTGGTGCTTGATCTGAGCCCCGCCAGCCCCGAGATCGACGACCTCGACGACGTGCTCGACGTTCCGTCTTTCAGCGCGCGCGTGTTCCGGCGCATGGAAGAGGCCGGAGCGGCCGTCGGTGTGGGGCGCTATGGAGAACCGCGTCTTTGGTACGCCTCAGCCGGATACGTGGGCGGTGGCGGAGACTTTCCAGAGCGCCGCACCGTGCACACGGCGATCGACCTGTTTCTCGTGGCCGGCAGTCCGGTCCTCGCTCCGCTCGCGGGGCGCGTGCACAGTTTCAGAAACAACCGCACGCGCCTGGACTACGGTCCTACGATCGTTCTGGAGCATGCCCCGGAGAACGGGCCGACCTTCTACACGCTGTACGGACACCTGAGTGAGGACTCGCTCGATCCGCTGGAGGTGGGTCAGCCCATCGAGCGTGGCCAGGAGATCGCACGCCTCGGTGACTTCCCGTCGAACGGCGATTGGCCACCCCATCTCCACTTCCAGCTGATCACGGACTTCTTGGATCGGGAAGGCGAGTTTCCCGGCGTCGCCCTCCCGAGTCAGGAGCGAGTGTGGCTCAGTCTGTCACCCGATCCGGGCCTGATGCTCGACCTCCCCGCGGGCTCCACGTACGAGCCCCCGACCGGAGTCCACGCTTTGCAAGCCACTCGGAACAATCGGCTGGGGCCGTCCCTCAGCCTCGCGTACCGAGAGCCGTTGCATATCGTCCGAGGCTGGAAGCAACACTTGTTCGACGTCGGAGGGCAAGCGTACCTCGATGGCGTCAACAACGTCTGCCACGTGGGACACTGTCATCCCAGGGTGGTGGCGGCCGCGCGCCGGCAGATGGGTGTGCTGAATACCAACACGCGTTACCTGCACGCCAACATTGTCGAGTATGCGGGGCGTTTGGTCGCGACGTTGCCCGAGCCTTTCTCGGTGTGCTTCCTGGTGAACTCGGGGAGTGAAGCCAACGAGCTCGCTCTCCGGATGGCGCACGCATACACGGGACGGGACGACCTCATCGTCGTGGAAGGCGCCTACCACGGAAACACGGCAGCGGCCGTGGCGGCGAGTTCGTACAAGTTCGACGGCCCTGGCGGTGAGGGGCCCGCTCCGTATGTGCACTCGGTTCCCATGCCGGACGACTACCGTGGCGCCCACCGTCGATCCGATCCAGAGCGTGGACTTCGGTACGCCGAGGCCGTGGCCCAGGCCGTGCGAACCACCCAGGATCGTGGGTCCGGACCCTCTGCGTTCATATGCGAGAGTCTGCTCAGTTGCGGTGGCCAGATCGAGCTGCCCCCAGGATATCTCACCGCGGCATACGGGTTCGTGCGTGAGGCGGGGGGCGTCTGTATTGCCGACGAGGTTCAGGTGGGGTTCGGTCGAGTGGGAAGCCATTTTTGGGGATTCGAGACCCAGGGCGTGGTGCCAGACATCGTCACGCTGGGAAAGCCTATCGGAAACGGACACCCCCTCGCCGCGGTCGTGACGACCCCGGCGATCGCTCGAGCCTTCGACAACGGAATGGAGTACTTCAGCACGTTCGGCGGCAATCCGGTCTCGTGCGCAATAGGCCTCGCGGTTCTGGACGTGATCGAGGACGAGGGACTTCAGAGCCACGCCCTCCGAGTGGGCGAACACCTACTGAGTGGACTCCGGTCTTTGATGAAGGACCATCCCTCCGTGGGTGACGTGCGGGGGCGTGGTCTGTTTCTGGGTGTCGAGCTTGTCGCGGACCCCGAGCGACGGGAGCCTTCACCGGACGTCGCCGCCTACGTCGTCGAGCGCATGAAGCACCACGGGATCCTGCTCAGCACGGATGGACCGGATCACAACGTCATCAAGATCAAACCACCGATGCCGTTCACAGAAATGGACGCAGACCGCGTCGCGGAGGTGATGAGCGCGGTGCTTTCGGAGGACTTCGTCACGGCTAGCGGTGCGGCGTGACGCCCGAAGCCAAGCGCCTCGTTCCCACCCGGTGGACGGAAGATGGTGAAGGGCTGATCATTCTGGATCAGACCGAACTTCCCGCGAACGAAGTCTACCGCGAACTACGAACGCTCGACGCGGTCCGCGAAGCCATTCGGAGTCTCAGAGTCAGAGGAGCCCCTCTGATCGGAATCACCGCCGCGATGGGTGTCGCAGCGCTGGCTCGAGCCGGCGCGAACTCAGCGCGGTCCCGGGAGGACGGGGCTGGCGACGCGGTCACCGAGCTCTCGGTGGAAGACGTGTCCCGCTGGTGTGAGTACCTCGCCGAGGCCCGGCCGACCGCCGTCAATCTCCGATGGGCGTTGGAGAGGGTGAGAAGGGCCGCAACGTTGCTCGAGGAAAATACTCCGCGGGAGGTTGCCAACCCGTTAGAGCTCGCCGACGCCCTTGTCCGAGAGGCCTCTGCGATCCTGAATGAAGATCGGGAGATGTGCGAGAGTATCGGCCGGCACGCACTCCCGCTGGTCGTCGACGGGGCCACGGTCCTCACCCACTGCAACGCCGGCGCGCTCGCCACGGGAGGGATCGGAACCGCCTTGGCGCCCCTCTACCTTGCCCATTCGGCGGGCCGAAGCATCGAGGTCTTTTCCGACGAAACCCGTCCCCTCCTTCAGGGCAGCCGGCTGACCGCCTGGGAACTTGGACGCGCGGGGATCGAAGTGAAGGTGATTACCGACAGCTCGGCAGGAGCCCTCTTTGGTGAGCGCCCACCCGACATGGTGCTCGTAGGTGCGGATCGCATCGCGGCCAACGGAGATGTCGTGAACAAGATCGGCACGTATACGCTGGCGGTTCTCGCGCGCCACCACGGCGTGCCGTTTTACGTGCTCGCGCCAACCTCCACGATCGACCTCTCGTGCCCATTGGGCTCCGACGCACCGATCGAATTTCGGGACGCACGAGAGATCACAGAGGGCTTCGGGCCGCGCACGGCCCCCCCGCATGCGGAGGTGTGGAGTCCGGCGTTCGACGTGACCCCCTCAGCGCTCATCACCGGCATCGTGACCGAGCGTGGCATCCACACGCACCCGCTAGAGGAAGCCCTCGCGCGAGCGGTGCAGGAAGCCGAGCGTGAACGAGACGCGGACTCGAGCTAGGCAGCTCGTAGAGCGCCGCGGCCCGACGGCCCGGTTATCTGGACCGTCGACGCCGCTCAAGTTCACAGTGCTCCCGTAGTAGGCCGAGAGCTCCCCGAATGAACGCTGTCTCTCCCGGATCTCCAGAAAGTCCTGGCTCGCGATCGACCGCTGTTGACCGCCCAGGGGATTCAGGCTGAGGTCCTGGAACCAGACCGTGGCGACACGATCCTCCTGTGGGACGTCCATCCCCCGATAGAACACGCCGTACACCAGGGAGAACATGAACGCCGACAGGCCGATGCCGAGGGAAAGAACCACGACGGAAACAATGGCCGACCCCGGCTTCTTTATCAGTGCGCGAGCACCGAATCTCAGATCCTTGAGGAACGCTCCCATATCTAGCCCACCTTCCATTGTCTCTGAGTCATCGGGTCCTCGTCGTGGAACGCTCCCGTCGACGACGTCGACATCGATTTGGCCAGGTCGTCACTGAAACAGGACGAGTGAAGGGAGAAGGGGGTTTCAGCGTCCCTCGCCAGTTTCTCGACACATCGACCGGGCGGGCTCTCTCCATTCCCGTTGCGGGACGGAGGATCAGGCCCGATCCTCACGGACATGAGTACGCTCATGGACCACGAGAGGCGCGTTCTAGACGCCATTGATCAAGACGCTCTGCTCGAATCCGTGTGCGCACTCGTTTCGATTCCGAGTCTGGGTGGATTTGAAACACCGGCTCAGGAGTGGGTCGCCGATCTGCTCCTTCGTATCGGGCTCGAGGTGGATGTGTGGGAGCTGGACTTCTCTGCGTTGTCCGAGCATCCGGGATACTCCACCGAGATCGACCGAGACCACGGCCTCGGGGTCGTCGGTAGGGTGGGGGAGGAGGCTGGCGGGCGAGGGCTGATCCTCAACGGGCACGTCGACGTCGTCCCCGCGGGCCACGAGGATCGCTGGAGTGGCCCCCCCTTCGTCCCGCGCGTGTCCGACGGCAGGATTTATGGTCGAGGTGCCGTCGATATGAAGGCTGGGCTTTGCTCCGCCATATTCGCCGCGAAGGCTATCCGTGACGCGCAAGTGACTCTGGCGGGCCCACTCTTCATCGAGAGCGTGATCGGAGAGGAGGACGGGGGTGTGGGCACCTTGGGCGCGATCGTCCGGGGCTACCGGGCGCAAGGGGCGATCGTCATGGAGCCCACGGGACTGGAGATCGCCACTACGGGTGCGGGCTGCCATAACTTCCGCATCCATGTTCCGGGTCAGGCGGCTCATGGGGCTCTTCGTTCCGAGGGGGTGAGCGCGATCCGAAATGCTTGGCCCATTTTCGAGGCTCTCGAGGACCTCGAGGGAGAGCGCAACGCCGCCGGTGACCCGGCCGTCCCCGGCGATCTTCCGTTCCCCATCTGCGTGGGCAAGATGTCGGGAGGAGAATGGGCGTCGTCCGTGGCGGAGGAAGTCGTCATGGAGGGACGTTACGGTGTGCGTCCGGGTGAAGATCCGTCTCTGGCTCGGGCCGCACTGGAGTCGGTCGTGGCACGGGCGGCGGAAGGAGACCCGTGGCTCTGTGACCACCCACCCCGGGTCGAGTGGTGGGGAGGTCGCTTCGAGTCGGCCCGCGTCGATCCCGACTGCGCAGTCGCCGCGACGCTGCGAGAAGCGCACTGGGCCGTCACGGGGGTTGAGGCTCGACTCACCGGAGTCCCCTATGGGTCGGACATGGGATTGATGGTGAATCACGGTGACACGCCTTGTGTGCTGTACGGTCCGGGAGATGTGCGGCGGGCGCACCGACCCGATGAATTCGTTCCCATCGAAGAAGTTGTCTCCGCGACACGGGCGCTCGCGCTCGCGGCGATGCGCTTTTGCGGGACTAGGTCTTGAGGCGATCGAGGGACGAAGCCGACGAGGATGCGCTCACCCCGGCGGTGATCAGGTGGGCTGCTCTCGGAACCATTGCCCAGGTCGCCCTGGTGACCTCCGGACATTACGTGGATATGGTCTTCGATACATGGCCATGGCCTGAACTACTCGTAGCCGCGTTCTTCGGCTCCGGCTATGTGTTCCAGATTCGTCGTTCCTACGTCGACTCCGCGTGGCACGGTGGCATGGTTGGCGGGATCTGTTCCTTTCTGGGTGTGGCCCTCGCGGTCTCGCTCGCTGACGTCGCCCCGCAGGGCCTCGCGACGCTAACCCTGACGGGGATCGGAGCCGGGGCGGTCTGCGGGTTGGCGGTATACCTGGCGATTCGGCTCGCCCTCCCCCACGAACCCGACAGTAGCCACTAATTGCTGACGCTGTCGACGGACTCCGAAGGGAGCGCCGGCCCGTCGTGAGTGAACCGCATCTCGCTCAGCCCAGTTCGCGGCGGCTCACTCCGCATGATGGGAACCAGCGGAGGGCTTCAGCTCTCGCGAGATCGGAGAGAAGCTGTTCATCTCTCTGAAGACGGTGGACACGTACCGAGCTAGGATCATGGAAAAGCTGGGTTTGACGCACCGGTGCGAGCTGGTGCGGTTTGCCCCGCGGGTAGGACTTCTCTCGGAGCTGTAGCTCAGGGAGAAGCAGCCGATCTTACCGGAAGCCGCAACAGGTATGCCGGAGGATCAGCGCCGTCGTGCGATAGAGTCGTGCTGTGCGGCCTGCGCCTGTGCTCGATCAGAGACCTCGAGCGCTCGGCCCACGGAAGAGTCCTCAACATCGTGCGTCTCCGGTCATGTGATGTCGCGAGGCCGAGTGAACTCCCTCAGCGTTCCGCATCCGACTCGAACCTCTTCCCAACGATCGACACGCAACTCGATTATCGCCAGTCCCGCGGTTGGGAAC
>Ga0310124_10001012_pt1 | contig 19836 bp, 16 predicted proteins | sample CB11b_AW_Bot5_MG_FD_203507 | JGI IMG/M metagenome (GOLD analysis project Ga0310124, IMG submission 203507) | Marine microbial communities from Western Arctic Ocean, Canada - CB11b_AW_Bot5 | ecosystem: Environmental > Aquatic > Marine > Oceanic | place: Canada: Western Arctic Ocean | collected... | reverse complement strand
ATCGACCTCGGTGGCTCGCTGTCCCGAGGGCAGGTTTCCCGCATGGAGTTGTCGCAGATCATCGAAGCGCGCATGGAGGAATTGTTCATGCTGGTCCAGAAGCAAATCAGCGCCTCGTCATATGGTGACCTGCTGAGCGCCGGCATCGTGCTGACCGGGGGCGGTGTGCTTGTTCATGGCGCCGATGTGCTGGCGGAGCGGGTCTTTCAGGCTCCCGTACGTGTCGCAGCGCCGCAGGGAACCCCAGGAATCGGCGAGGCAGTCGCCAGTCCGGTGTACTCCACCGCCGTCGGCCTGGCGTTGATGGCGGCTGATGATGAGATCGGCAATGCCGGACCCGGTCGCGCGTCGGGTCTGGCAGAGGGGCGTTTCGACAGTGTCGCCGAGCGTATGCGCGAGTGGTTCAACACCCTGTTGTGAATAAGAGTAAGAGCATCATGGCCACGACCAACGACAGACGAGGAGAGGGTTCATGACCTTTGAGATTATCAATTTCGATCAGGCAGCAAGCATCAAGGTCGTCGGCGTCGGTGGCGCCGGTGGCAATGCCATCAACCGCATGGTGAATTCAGGCATGCACGGTGTGGAATTCATCGCCGTCAATACGGACAACCAGGACCTGGAGGTCTCCTCTGCCGATGTCACCCTGTGCATCGGTGAGAGCATCACACGCGGTCTTGGTGCCGGAGCCAAACCGGAGATTGCTCGTCAGGCTGTCGAGGAGGACCGTGACCGCGTCGCGGAGCGTCTCACCGATACGGATCTGGTATTCATCACCGCTGGCATGGGTGGCGGTACCGGCACCGGCGCGGCACCCGTCGTGGCACAGATTGCCAAGGAGCAAGGAGCCCTCGTCGTCGGCATCGTTACCGAACCCTTCCAGTTCGAAGGGTTTCCGCGCATGCGCAACGCGCAGGCGGGTATCGCGGAACTGCAGGAATACGTTGACACGCTGATCGTGATCAAAAATCAGCGTCTGCTCTCGATCTGTTCACGGGATACAACCCTGGAAGAAGCCTTTGGCAAGGCCGACGAAGTCCTGCTGCAGGCGACCCGTGGAATCTCCGATCTGATTACGATCAATGGCATGATCAATCTCGACTTCAATGATGTGAAGACGGTGATCACCGAGGGTGGGGATGCCATCATCGGTGTCGGTTCGCATCGAGGTGAAAATCGGGCATTGGAGGCGGCGAAGAAGGCGATCAAGAGTCCATTGATCGAAGACATTTCGATCGACGGCGCCCGTGGTGCTCTGATTAATATTTCTGCCGGGCCCAATCTCACATTGTACGAAGCCAATGAGGCGGCTTCCGTAATCCAGGAGGCAGCGGGGAACGAGGCGAACATCATCTTCGGCACCGTGATCGACGAGTCGATGGTCGACGAAATGCGTGTCACCGTGATCGCCACGGGGTTCCACCTGAACAAGAAGGGTGAATTCGAAGCCGTTGCGGAGGTGGCGAAGGCGGCCCCGCAGACAGGGATACGTCGTCAGATCAGAGAATCGGTGGTTGGCGTACAGCAGCCTGTGCCGGTTGAAGCCGGCACCGATGACAATCAGGTTGGCGATCTGGACTATCCGGCAATTCTGCGCAAGCAGCGGGGTTAGTTATACAGCCTTGTGAGTGCAACGACGTTGTCAACGGGCGGGAGTTGGGAGCGGGCTGGTTGACCCCAAGGGAGGTCGGGGGCATATTAGCTTGCTCTTAACTCCTTGTCCCGGGATGTCTTATGGCAGTCGTCGGTATCATCATGGGTAGCAAGTCGGACGCTGCTGTCATGGAAAAGGCCAACGCGATTCTCGATGAACTCGGTATCGGCTACGAGTCGGTGGTCAGTTCCGCCCATCGCAATCCCGAGCGCACCGCCACCTGGGCTCAAGATGCTGCGGACCGGGGACTACAGGTGTTGATCGCCGGAGCTGGCATGTCGGCCGCATTGCCTGGTGTGATTGCGGCACACACGACCTTGCCCGTCATCGGCGTGCCCATTGCCTCGGGAGCGCTCAACGGCGTTGATGCGTTGTATAGTATTGTGCAGATGCCACCGGGAATCCCGGTGGCCACGGTGGGGATCGACAATGCTCGTAATGCCGCCTTGCTGGCGGCGGCGATCCTGGCTCTGCAGGACGATGACGTGCGCCGTGCACTGGAGAAGTATCGTCGACAATGGGATCAGTAGCGATCAAGACCCTTCAGAGTGACTCGAAAGGAATGAAGCGCGACGTGCCTGACCGCAGACGTATTTCCAAGCTCCTGTCTCTCATATTGAGACATCGGCCGGATGAATTCGGCCTCAACATGGACGAGTTCGGCTTCATCCCTCTCGAGGAAGTTGTCGAGGCCGTGCAACAGCGCTACGCCGCTGTCGCGGCAGAAGACATTCGAGACCTTATCGAGACATCGAGACAGCATCGTTTCGAGATCGTTGATGATCGCGTCCGCGCCCTCTACGGTCACAGCTTCTTCGTGGAGATGGACGGCGAGCCCATGGAGCCGCCAGAGCATCTCTATCTTTGTGTGCCCGCCGGACAGGGGCGTTGTATGAAGGAAGAGGGTATTCGCTCTGAAGATCGGTTCTATCTGCACCTGTCACCGACACGGGAGGTGGCCGAATCACGGGCCGGTGCTGTTGCGGCGCCGAGTATCGTTGAAGTGCGAGCCGCCGCCGCTACGGAAGAAGCCGGAGTTCAGTTCTGGTCCCGCGGCGAGGTCGTGCTCACCCGCCAAGAGATCGGTGCCGAGTTTGTCGGTGATATCGTCCAGATCGAGGCGCCCCCGGGTAACCGGCGGGACGAAGAGGAGGGCGGTCGGCCCCGTCGCAGTCAGGGTGGTGGCCGCAGCCGGGATCGCGCCCCCCGCGAACCCCGGTCGTCTCGCTCTGAACCTGTGGTCAAAGCACCAGTCGCCCCTGAAGAGCCGAAAGAAATCACCTTTGGCAGGCGTCCAAAGTTCGACAAGGGCTCCGGACGCCGTTAGTCGGTAGTTCATAGTTTCCTGAGGCGGCGCCCCACCGTCGCCTCTTCGTCCACTGCTCAATACCGCATCCACCGGCCTCCCCCGAGCCGGCGGTGCACTGCGATCCTGTGTTCATATGGCCCAGTACGAGGTCACACTCCGAGACTATTGGCGTATCCTGCGCCGGCGCAAGGCGATCGTCATTTTTACGGCGTCCCTGCTGGGGTTCTTCAGTTTTCTCATCGCTTTTATCTGGCAGCCGCAGCCGCTGTTCCAGGCGAGGGCGAAGGTGCAGATCAACGAGCACCAGAACCTGACGGGCCTCTATTTGCAGACCCTCGCCTATAACAGCGGCGATGCCATCGAGACCCAGCAGGCGATCATCACGAGCCATCCCGTCCTCAAGCGCACGGCAACTTCGCTCGAAATGCTGTCGTGGACGCGCACAGCTGGGGACACGGCCATCGTCCTCAATGACCTGACCGGGAGGATCGAGACGAGCCAGGAGGGCTACACCAATATCATCGTCATTGCCGCCACCGATATCGTGCCTGAACGGGCTCGTGACATGGCCAATGGACTGGCGCGCGTTTACCGCGACTACAACCACGAACAGACGAACCAGCAGGCCGTCCGCCATCGCGAGTTTGTCGAGCAGCGGCGCGCCGATGCTCGGACAGCGCTCGAGAATGCGGAGGACGAGGTGCGCACCTACCGCGAGGAAAGCGATCTGATCTCTCTCGAGAGTCAGGCGTCGGTGAACCTGCAAGGCATCACCGAGTCGGAGAGAGAGTCCCAGCGGCTGACCGCGGATCTGAGCGCGGTAAGCACCATGGTCACGGAAATGGAGAAGAACGAATCTCTCTCCGACGAGACGCTGCAAGGGCTCTCCATCCAGCGGGTTGGGGCTACTTTCATGGGCCTGAGTCGACAGTTGAATGGGTTGAAATTGCAGCGCGATGGTCTGCTCGTGAAGTACACGAAGGACCATCCCAATGTTCGGCAGATCCAGGTTCAGATCGATCAGCTCGGCAAGGATTTGATGGGGGAGCTGCGCCAGCGTCGACTGGCACTCAGCCGTGACCTTGCGACGGAACGAAACCGCCTCAGCGAGCTGCGCAAGCAATACCATCGGTTACCTGCAAGTGGCCTGGAGTTGGCGCGCCTACAGCGGGAGCAGGCCATGCGGCAGGAGGTGGCCCGCGTGCTGGAGGAGAGTTACCAGCAGGCCCTGATCCGTGAGGCGGACAAGGTGGAGGAAGTGACCGTTCTCGAGTGGGCTCTGACGCCCTCGGTCGCCGTCAATCCTCATCACCCTCTGCAGCGCGCCATCATGGGAGTCCTTCTGGGGCTTGTACTGGGGATCATGTTCGCCGTCGTCGCCGAAACGTTGGACACATCGATTGGCACGATCGAAGATGTGCAGGAGTACACCGGAACTCAGGTTGTCGGCATCGTACCCTTCATCAATGTCGATGAGGTGCGGGCCTCGCTGCAGCGTCGTGGCGTCGACGTCTCCGATGAACGGACCGTGCAACGCAAGGCTCAGTTGGTCTCCTACTTCGACCCGCAGTCGACGCTGGCCGAGACCTACAGGACGTTGCGTACCAACATCGAGTTCGTCACCGTCGAGAAAGGCGTCAAGTGTTTTATGGTGACCAGCTCCATGCACCAGGAAGGCAAATCGACGACGATCGCGAACCTTTCGATGACGATGGCGCAGCTCGGCAAGCGGACGCTGCTCGTCGACTGCGACCTGCGCAAGCCCTCCGTGGCGCGTTTTTTTGGTCTTGATAAGGAACCTGGCGTCACGGAGGTCGTCGTTGGCAATTACAAGTGGCAGGATGTGGTCCGCACGGTGACGGATATCGTCACTGGCGGTATGGGGATGGCGGACATTCTGCAGACGCAGGGGATCAGCAATCTGCACATCATCACCTCGGGTGCGATCCCACCCAACCCGGCGGAACTGCTCAACTCGCACCGCATGGAGGAGTTTCTCGACGAACTGCGAGAGGCCTACGACGTCATCCTCTTCGATACGCCACCCATCCTCCACGTCACCGACGCCGCCATCCTCGGCAAGAAGCTGGATGGCGCGTTGATGATCTACAAGGCTGGCGATGTGGCACGCACTTCTCTAAAGCGCTCGACGACCCTGTTGCGTTCGGTGGACATCGAGTTGCTCGGTGTTGTCCTCAACGGCATCCGCGCCGAGATGAGCTCCGACTACCAGGATCTGGGATATGACGCCTACTACGCATATGGCAGCGAAGAGGCAACTCTTGAGCGCACAATTCAACAGCGAGTGCAGGACTGGTCTCGACTCTTTAAGAAAAGGTTGGGCATCGGTGATGTAGAGAGCTTACCCCGGAGCGACTGGGAAGAGGAAGAAGAAGAGATACCCCGGGAGGAGGAGGGTGACGTACAGCCACTCCGACGACTGCTGACCTATGGCGTCTTCCTCGTCATTCTCGCGGGAGGTCTCTGGCAGGGCGGCGCCTGGACCTGGGTGACAGGAGCCATTCAAGGCGCCCCAGTGGAGGCGACTTCAAGCAGGGCATTGGAGACCGTCGTCGTCGAACGGGTAGGGTCGAAGGTTGGCACCCCACCTGTTGTGGTCGAACCTGCGGTTATTGCACCCTTGGTTGTCGCCGAGCCTCCGCCGACAGCTGAGGTGAACCCACACATCGTGCTCTGCGACCGCCCCTTTAGTGTCCGTGTCGCATCCTACCCGCCGGGAAGTCGCTGGGCGACTGCCACCCTGCAGGCCCTTCGAGATCGTGGGGAACCCGCATTTTTCAGCCCCGTGCAAGTGCGGGGAGAACGGTACAATCGGCTGTTGGTTGGCCGCTGGGAGAGCTGGGACACAGCGTATAGAGAAGCTCGTCGCCTGCAGGCCGGTGGCGCTTTGAAAGACTTCAATATCCTGAGTCTGCCGTATGCCGTAGCTGGCATCGATGGTGACGTAGCCTGGCGGGAGTATACGACTAGCGCCGATGCCGAACTGGCGGGGGCCTTCGAAACACGCCAAGAAGCAAGTCTGCTCATCAACCCCGCCGGACAGTAGTAAGGTCAAGCGCGAGCGTCTCCCGCCGATAACTGACAGAGAGGGGAACACCGCGCGAAATCGGGCGGCAGTTCCTATGTATTACTAACACTTACTAAGAGATACCAACTATCACTGCATACCGGAATGAGAGCGCACCAGCACTGCAGCCGTCTGCCGTCTGACCGCGCAGGAGGAATAAAGTGGCCCAGAGAAATGCCAACCTCGCAGACGAAGCTGAACTTCCGATCGGGCAGAAGCTGGCCATTCTCTTCGTCGCCCTCGGCCAGGAGACCTGTGGCGAGGTGATGAAGTTTCTCTCCGACTACGAAATTGAAGAGATCACGCAGGTCGTGGCCAATCTCAAGACGGTCACGGTCGAGATGCAGGACAAGGTGCTGGAGGAATTCGAGCAGCACCTACTGGCTGGCGAGTGGGTGAGGCAGGGCGGCATGGACTTCGCCCGTGGCGCCCTCGAGCGGGCCGTGGGGCCGCGCAAGGCACAGGAGATCCTGGATCGCGTCGCCAGCACGGTCTCCTCTGGTTTCTATATGCTGAAAAATGTCGCGCCAGAACAAGTCGCACCGTTCATCAGCCATGAGCATCCACAGACCATCGCGCTGATCCTGTCTCAGTTGGACCCGGCCCAGGCCTCAGGTATTCTCGCCCAGTTGCCTGAGCGCATGCAGGCCGCCGTCACATTCTCTTAGGAGATCGGCCCGCTGTCCTCGTTCTCATCATATGGTCAAAGTCTGAGAGTCTCCGGCGGGTCATGGGTAATGTTTGCCGTGATCGCCATCCTCTGCCTGGCACTATCCTCGATACTGGCATTGACTCCGTACATGACGGGCATCGCTGTTATCGCGGCCGTCGTCGTATTCATCGTCTGCTTCGTCAATACGGAGGCGAGTCTCTATCTCCTCATCCTGTCGATGCTGTTGTCGCCGGAAATCGGCATGGGGGGATTGGCTGATCCATCTGGTGCCACAGTTAGACGGGGTGTCACGATCCGCACCGAGGATCTGCTGTTGCTGGTTATGTGTTTCGCCTGGCTCGTACGATCGGCGGTGCACAAGGATCTGGGGCTGATTCGGTCAACGCCACTAAATGGCCCCATCGCCTGGTATACCCTCGCTTGTATTTTTGCCACCGGCATGGGGTTCATCTACGGGTATGTCAATGGCGTGACGGGTATTTTCTACGTACTCAAATATATCGAGTTCTTCGTTGTCTACTTCATCGTCGCTAACAACATTGAGAGTCGCGACCGGATCTGGCGATTGACGGTTGTCATGCTCGCGACGGCTCTCGTCATCAGCCTTATCGCCATTGCGCAGATCCCTTCTGGGGGCCGGGTCACAGCCCCTTTCGAAGGAGAACGCGCTGAGCCGAATACGCTCGGCGGCTACTTGCTGTTCATCGGCTGCATCACCTCTGGGCTGCTGTTAGGTTTGCGGGATCGGATGTCGAAAATGCTGTTGGCCGGTCTGCTCGTTCTCATGTTTGTGCCCTTTCTGGCGACACTCTCGCGCGGTTCCTTTCTGGCACTGCCCGTCGCGTCCATAGCGCTCGCCTCCCTGAAGCGACGAGCTCGCTTTGGTATGATCGCCGTCTTTGTCCTGTTGGCCGCCATCGGCACCGTGGCGATGCCACAGGTGGTGAAGGATCGCATCATGTATACCTTCAACCAGGGGGAGACGAGCCACCATCAGGTGCAGATCGGCAATGTCCGACTCGACAGTTCGACCTCTGCGCGGCTGGACAGTTGGGGGGTGGCTGTTTCGGACTGGGCGGACAGTCCCGTTTGGGGTTATGGCATCACAGGGTACGCCTTTCTGGATGCTCAATACTTTCGTATTCTTGCTGAGACCGGGATCGTCGGTGCCGTTACATTTATCGCTCTGATCGTCGCCGTCTACCGCCAGGGATTTGGCCTTTATCATGCCACGACAGATCCACTTTATTTCGGGCTCTCGATCGGTCTCATCTCAGGATTGACGGCTCTGCTCGTCCATGGCATCAGCGCCAACACCTTTGCCATCGTGCGCATCATGGAGCCCTTCTGGCTGTTTGCCGGTCTCGTTGTCAGCTGCGCCAGGATCGAATCGGGGGCAGTTGTGACGGTTGATGTAGATGATGGTGATTCGGCATCTGCATGAGCCGCCTGCGGGTTCTGCATATCATCACACGTCTGGACCCTGGCGGTTCGGCGGAGAATACGTTGCTCACAGTTGCGGGCATGGATCCGGAGCGATTCGATGTCACAGTCGCTGTGGGACCGACAGCAGGGGCACCGAGTCCTACCGAGACGGCAGCACGGCAGCGTGGGGTGCGCTTTGTGCGGGTCCCGGACCTAGTGCGTGCACCGCGGCCGATACGCGATCTGCGCGCCACCGCATTCCTGCGACGTCTGTTACGATCCGAAGCTTGGGACATCGTGCACACACATACTTCCAAGGCGGGTATCCTCGGACGTTGGGCGGCCTCCCGCCAGCGTGTTGGCGCAATCGTGCACACGCCGCATGGGCACGTGTTTTACGGCTACTACGGCGCCATCACGACGGCCGCTTTTGTGCGCTTGGAGCGGCGAGCCGCAGGCTGGTGCGATCGTCTGGTGGCACTGACCGCCGCCGATCTCGAAGATCATCTCCGCTTTGGTGTGGGTTCGCCTTCTCAGTGGGTGATCGTGCACAGTGGCATCGATTTTCGCACGCTGGATCATGTCGCCGCCTCCCCGCAGGCGGTCCGGGCAGAGCTTGGAATCGGCCCCGGTGATCTGGTTGTGGCCACACTTGGCCGCTTGACGGCGGTGAAGGGTCAGGCCGATCTGGTCAGGGCTTTTGCCGATCTTCTGCCGAAGTCCCCGCAGGCCCGTCTGCTGTTCATCGGGGACGGGGAACAGCAGGCGGCCTTGCGTGCCTTGACCGTGAAGGTCGGAGTTGCGGAACGGACCATTTTCGCCGGCTGGCGCCGAGACGTCGGTGACGTTCTGCGCGCCGTCGACATCTTCGCTCTGCCATCACACAACGAAGGCATGGGCAAGGCACTGGTGGAGGCAATGTATGTGGGATGCCCCGCTATTGCGACGAATGTTGGTGGCATTCCGGAGTTGATCACAGACGGTGTTCAGGGCCTGCTCGTACCACCGCGTAAGCCCTCGTTCCTGGCAACCGCCCTGCGTCGCCTTGCCAACGACGCTACCCTGCGGCGACGACTGTCCGACCAGGCCATTGAGCGGGCACGCATGTACGACAGCCACAGCATGGTGCAGAAGCTGTGCTCATTGTACGAAGAGTTGGCAACCGCGGCCCCAACGCGCACAAGTGAGGCCGCTGTTGCGTTGCAGCCTTCGTAGGTCCTTCGCGCTGGCAGCGGTATGGGGAGTACTGATGTCGCCAGCGTCGACGATGGCGGACCCGCAGTCGATGCCGACATACGAGCGCCTGCGCGCGTCGATTCACATCCACTCGACGTACAGCACGGGGGCAGAGTCCCTGCAAAGCATCGCCGAACTTGCCCACGAGCACGGGGTCGATGTACTCGTCGTCACCGACGATGATCTACTCGAAGTCTCCTATGGGTTGGCGCCGTGGCGCCGTCTGCTACGGTACACGGAATCGGATCGGTCACTACTCGGAGAGGACACGCTCGAAGAGTATCTTGAAGAGGTGCGTCGTCTCGACGCCAGCTTTGAAGATCTCATCGTTCTCGATGGCATCGAGTCGGCACCGTATTACACCTGGGATGTGGATTGGCAGGCTCGACGCTGGACGGTGCGTGGTTGGAATCGACACCTGCTCGCCGTCGGCCTTGATGATGCTGGCGCCTACCGAGCTTTACCGATTCTTGGTGGGGAGGGGGAGTGGTTGCCACAAGATGGAGGCAGTATCCTGCGAATGTTGTGGCCACTGCTGGGGTTGTTCTATGCTGTCCGGCTCAGTCGCCGCATGCATGGTGGGAGGGTGCGCCTCATCATCGGTGTGGCCTGCCTGATCTTTCTTGTCGATGGGGCACTGAAGAAATTTCGAACGCCTCGCTTTACTGCATACGAGGATTCAGGAGTGCAACCATATCAGGACTGGATCGACGCCGTCGCTGCGGCAGGTGGGCTCTCCTATTGGGCCCACCCGGAGGCTGCGTCGACGATCCCTCTTCGCAGCATCGCGGGCGTGGCGCAGGTGCGAAGTGAGGGCCAGGGACATGCAGAGGATCTTGTGGATACCAGGCACTACACCGGCTTCGCCGCGCTGTATGGTGACACCATAACCGCCACCGAGCCGGGGCGCGAATGGGACCAGACGCTGATCAGCTACCTGCGTGGGGATCGTCAACGACCTGCATGGGGCATGGGGGAGATCGACTTTCATCGAAATGAGCCGGGTGGGCGCCTGCACGATATCCAGACGGTGCTACTCGTTGACCAGCGCACTCGTCGGGGCGTTCTGGAGGCCTTGTCCAGAGGTCGAGGCTACGCCGTGCGAGGTGGAGATGAGGCTCTGTCGTTGCGGCGTTGGCGGGTGAGAACCGATGCGGGCGAAGCTGTTTCCGGGCAACTGCTGGCATCGTCAGGAGAATCGTCGAAAGTGATGGTGACCATCGACAAGGAGAACGGTCTCGAGGAGCGGGTGGACTTGCGACTGATACGCGGTGATACGACGGGACGGGTCGAAGTGGTCGCCCAAATCAGTGGCAATACGCCATTTCAGGTGGAACATGTCGAGGCGGAAGGGCCAGCCGTGGGCTGCTACTATCGTCTGTTGGTGCGCAGTGGCACATCGGTGCTGTCGTCGAATCCGATCTTCGTGCGTGGCGATGGGTGAGTGGGGCAGGGATGCTGGTAACGATTCATCAGCCTCAATTCATGCCGTGGCTCGGTTACTTCGACAAGATGGACCAGGCGGATCGGTTCGTCTTGCTCGATAGTGTGCAATACAAGAAGAACGAGTGGCAGAATCGAAATCGCCTCAAGAGTGCACAGGGACCACAATGGCTGACCGTTCCGGTACGGTTTCGATTTCCCGCTCGTATCGACGAGGTCGTCGTCAACGACGATGCCCCCTGGCGGCACAAACATCAGCAGGCGCTGCTCAGCAATTATCACAGGGCGCCATTCTGGGAGCAGGAAGTCGCGTCGCTGACAGAGCTCTACACCGATTTCGGCACAGATCTGCGAGATGTCAATAAACTGAGCATCCACTGGCTCGCCAAGCGCCTGGGAGTCGATACGGAATGTCATTGGGCGTCGAGTCTGCCTGTAACTGAACAGGACCCCACGCAGCGCCTGGTGGAGATCTGTCGCCATCTTGGCGCTTCCAGCTACCTGTCCGGTGCTGATGGGCGTAACTATCTCGATGTGGAGCGGTTCACAGCGGCGGGGATCGAGGTTGTCTTCCAGGAGTACGAGCCAGTTGAGTATGCGCAACGATTCGGCGAATTCACGTCGCATCTTTCGGCCCTTGATGTCGTGCTCAACTGTGGTCCGGAAAGTGCGCAAGTGCTTGGCGCGGGCCGGCGCTAGGCTCGGCGATGAAAAGGCACCTGACACGGGAAATATGACGACATGAAGATACTTGCCATCGGCGCCCATCCCGATGATCTCGAATACGGCTGTGCCGGGACCTTGATCAAGCACGCGCAGCGTGGCGACGATGTCTTCATGATGATCATCACCGATGGCTCAGCCGGGGGGGATCCTGAGGTTCGATCTGCCGAGCAACTGGAAGCGGCGAAGATCGTCGGTGCCCGGGATGTTTTTTTTGCTGGCTATCAGGATACGCAGTTCGAGTGTCATCGCGAATCGATCACGAAGATCGAGGATGTCGTGCGTCAGGTGGAACCGGATACGGTGTACACCCACTTTGGCGAGGATACCCATCAGGATCACCGGCATATCGCCCGGGCCGTTGTACCGGCGGCGCGCTCCGTGCCGAATCTGTTGTTCTTTGAAGGCTATTCCTCGCAAGAGTTTCTGCCGACGGTTTTTGTTGACATCAGCACCGTCATAGACCAGAAACTGGCTGCCCTCGAAGCACATGCTTCCCAGGTTCCTAAGACGAATATTCAGTCTATGAGTATCGTCGACATCGCCCAGTCCGCGGCAAATTTTCGCGGCATCCAGGGGCGCGTAACCTACGCGGAGGGATTTGTTCTCCTGCGGCACTTCATTCTGTAAAGGGAGATCTGATGACCGCTCCAGCCGTATCTGCTGCGGTGCAGGTACCGATGAATGACCTGTCGTTACAGCATGCCACGATCCGTGAACAGATGGATACCGCCCTGGCCGAGGTCGTGGCCTCCTGCGGTTTTATCCTTGGGCCGAGAGTTGCCGCATTCGAAGAGGCCTTTGCCCGCTATTGCGGTGTCGACCACTGCGTCGGTGTCAGCAATGGCACGGATGCCCTCGTATTGACCTTGCGCGCACTCGGTGTCGGCGCTGGGGACGAGGTCATCACGACGCCGTATACCTTCGGGGCCACGGCGGAGGCGATCTGTCAAGTGGGTGCGCGACCGGTCTTTGTCGATGTCGAAGATCGGCAGTTGTGTCTGGATCCCAGCCTCGTAGAGGCAGCGATCACGGCGCGCACGAGAGTGATCATGCCCGTGCATATCTACGGGCATCCCGCTGACATGACGCCATTGCTGGCCACGGCGGGTGTGCACAACATCGATGTCGTCGAGGATGCTGCCCAGGCGCAGGGTGCCCGGCGTGGTGCCGCCACGAGTGGCTCCATGGGCCGCGCGGGGTGCTTCTCGTTCTACCCTGGGAAGAATCTTGGCGCCTACGGCGACGCCGGTGGCATCACGACAAACGACCAAGCCCTGGCGCAGCGATTGCGCTCGTTACGCAATCACGGCATGCCTCTCTCGGGGCCGAAATTCCATTATGACCTGTTGGGCCACAACAACCGCATGGATGGAATTCAGGGAGCGGTCCTGGAGGTGAAGCTACCCTATCTGGAGGACTGGAATGAGAGCCGGCGGCGAATCGCTGATCGCTACCGGGAACAACTCGGTGATGTAGGGGATCTACAACTGCCCACCGAGGCGGAAGATGCCCGCCATGTCTACCACCTCTTTACCATACGCACCCAGCAACGTGATGGGCTGGCGGCACACCTGCGGGCAGCCGGGGTGAGTTCGGCGGTGATGTATCCCCTGCCCCTGCATCTGACGGACGCCTATGCTTTCCTTGGCCACGCCGAAGGGTCATTCCCCGTCAGCGAGCAGGCCTGTCGGGAAATTCTCAGCATACCCATTTTCCCGGAGCTGGCCGACGATCTCGTCGATCACGTAAGCGAGCAAGTGCGCGCTTTCTTCGGCACCTCAGCCCGAGGCCGCTCTTGATCGCACACTCACGGCCCGATCTGGGAACCGAGGAAGCCGACGCCGCTCACCAGATCATCGCCCGTGGTCAGGTCGCCCAGGGACCGGTTGTTGCGGCTTTCGAAGAGGACGTAGCTGGCGTGGTGGGACGGCGACATGGTGTAGCCGTCTCTTCCGGAACAGCCGCCCTGCAGTTGCTTCTGCAGGTGCTTGATGTACAGCAGCGCAGGGTCCTGATGCCCAGCTACGTGTGTACCGCCCTGGTGCACGCAACGCGCGCGGTGGGGGCGATTCCAACGTTGACTGATGTTGATCCGTCCACGGGGAATATCGACGTTGTGCCAGCCGATGAAGGCGTATTCGACGATTGCGCTGTCGCCATTCTGCCACACATGTTTGGGCGTCTGGCGTCGGCGGCAGGGGAGTTGTCGACACGAATGCCGGTCATCGAGGACCTGGCCATGGCCCTGGGCGCAGTCGGAGCCGGGGGGAGTGGGGTTGCCGCTGTCTGTTCTTTCTATGCGACCAAGGTGATAACATCCGGGGGGGAGGGTGGCATGGTTGTAACCGACGATGCAGCGCTCGCACAAGCCGTGCGCGAATTGCGCGACTACGACGGCCGGGTACCGGATCGACCGCGGTGGAATTTCAAACTCACCGATGTGGGCGCCGCCGTTGGACGCGTGCAACTGCGACGGCTGCCACAACTGCTGGAACGCCGTCGAATGTTGGCTGCGCGTTACGACGAGGCCAGTCGGAACTGGGCGGCGCTACGTCCAGATTCCCGCAAGGGCGATATCGACTATCGCTACGTCGTGGCTGTCGAGTCAGGCCGACTGGATTCAGCCCTGACAGCCTTTGGCGAACATGGTGTCGTCGCTCGTCGCCCGGTGGACGCGCCATTACACGAATTGTTGTGTGAGGAAGGCTCTTTTCCCGGGGCAGATGAGATGAAGGACAGGGCCTTATCATTGCCGTTGTATCCAGCTTTGTCCGATGCTGACGCCGAGCGGGTCGTCACCGTCGCCGACCGTGTTCTGGCGCCGCCCACTGGCCCTGAGTTTGCGCGTTGAACGAACGTCACGAAACCCTAAGTCCGTGGTCCGCCGACAAGCTCGCCGTCACTCTGTTCGTGTTAGTTATGTTCAGTGGTGAGGCACACGATCTACTGAGTCAGTCGGGACTTCGCTGGGCGTATCTCCTTTTGTTGTCTTTCGGTGTCGGCTTCGTTGTGACCCCCATCATCTATGTGTTGGCGCCGCGTCTAGGCGCTGTAGATATGCCGGCGGGGCGCAAGGACCATGGCGTGCCGACCGCATTACTCGGCGGTGTCGCCCTCTACATCGCCTTCGCCGTGACGGTGCTGCGAAATTTTGCTTTCACCGATGAACTCAAGGGCATCGCCGTCGCCGGCACGCTGATCCTGGCAGTCGGCGTGGCGGACGATCTACTCGACCTGCCGGCGCGCTGGAAACTTCTCGCACAGGTCGTGGCGGTGGGGATCCTTATCCGTTTCGGTGTCGTCATCTCCTTTCTGCCCAATACCATGGTGGGTACCGTCGGCGAGTGGTTGCTCACCGCCCTGTGGGTGATAGGTATCACCAATGCGGTCAATTTCCTTGATGGCATGGACGGGCTCGCCGCAGGCTCTACGGCGATCAATGCCATGTTCTTCGGGCTGGTGGCCTGGCAAAACTCACAGTATGACATGATGTATCTCGCGCTGCCCCTGCTCGGTTCCTGCCTCAGTTTTCTGGTCTATAAATTTTCGCCCCGGGAAACGGGCGTGGATCTTCCTTGGCGATGCGGGCAGTACCTTCCTCGGTTTCATGGTGTCAGCACTGGCGGTGATGGGGGACTGGGCTTCTCATCAAACCGTGGGGCTTATCGTTCCCATCCTCATCCTCGGCATACCCATATTCGACATGACTTTCACCACCGTTATGCGAGTCGCTAGCGGCGAGGTCCGCAGCTTCCGCCAATGGATCGAATTCACGGGGCGCGATCACATCCACCACCGCCTCGAGAGCCTACGAATCGGGCGTGTTGGAGTTGTCCTCATCATCTATACCGTCACCATCTGGCTGGGGCTGTCGGCGCTGGCCCTGAAGAACACCTCTGGCATAAATGCCCTGCTGCAGGTTGGACAGTCGGTGATCATTTTCCTGCTTCTCGGATTCTTTATGGTTTTTGTCAATCGGCAATACACTGCCATTGCAGATGGTGCGCTCGATGATGCCTTTGCCGGGCTCAGTGAGCAGGACGAAGCCGATGGTGATGACGGCGCGGATTCCGGCCCAGCCGGCTAAAGGGGAGACAAGCTAGCCCCGATTCGCACTCGGCGCGATGGTGGCCCTGTTCCTGGCGTTGGCGCTGCCGGGCGTGCAGCAGCCGGTTTCCGACGATGAGATCTACGAGGTCCGCAACGCCGAGCGTCTGTTGGCGCACGAGCCCATTCAACTTTACGTGCCGCCCGTATTTCTAATTCTTGCCGCTACCATCGCCGTCTGTGGGCCATCGGAGTTCTCCATGCGCCTGCCTGGACTGCTCAGCTGGATCCTTGGGATGGCGCTGACGGCGCGTCTCGCCCGCAGGATGGGATTGGATCCGCCGCAGACTCGTCGCACTGTTGTTGCTGGCCACGTTGCCTGCGGTGACGCAGGGAGCTTTGCTCGTGCACATCGACAATACGCTGCTGGTTCCGGCGGTGCTGTTATTCGTCGATCGGTCTCTGGCCTGGCGTGACGGCACGGCGAGCAACCCCTGAGCCCTCTCCCACCGCCTCCATGTGCCTGTAGGTTGCTACCCATTCTCCATGGTGTGTAGCTTATCTGGTCTTTGTTCTCTTTCTACTAAGCCCGGAGCCCATCCTCTTGAAGCGCATAGCCCAGCCACTCTTCACCCTCTTGTGTGGCACGTGGTGCGGATTCGTTCCCGACATCGTCGATGCGCAAGGCGATTTTCCAGCCGCTCCTGTCATCGTCACCGAAATTCAGCAACGCGCCATCGTCGATCACGTGCAGTTGATCGGCACCGCTCAGCCACGCCGTTCGAGCCGTGTCGCCAGTCAGAGCGAGGGCAAGGTCGTGGCGCGTTACAAGGAGCCGGGGCAGGCCCTCAAACGCGGTGAGGCGATCCTGCGACTCAGCAACGACGAACTGCAGGCGCAACTCATCGAAGCCGAGGCTGACCTGCAGCTGCGCACCGCGCGTCGAGATCATGACCGAAAGCTGCGCGACAGCGACACGATCTCCGAGGACGAGGCGATCGAGACGGAGTATGAGTATGAGCGCGCCCGTTCGGAGCTGCAGGCTCTGCGCTCCCGCATCAACAACCTCACTGTCCGTGCCCCTTTCGACGGCGCCCTCGTCGAGAGTCTGGTCGAAATCGGTGAGTGGGTTGGTCGGGGCCAGGATGTCACCCATGTCGTGGCCCCCGACACGGCGCGGGTCTACGTCAATGTTCCTGAACGTTACGTCGATCGCCTGCGTCTCGGCGACCGTGCCGCCGTGACGATCTCCGCCCTGGGATCCGATTCCGTTGATGCCGCCATCGTCGCCATCCTGCCTCAGGGGTATGAGGACTCCCGGACATTTCCCGTCATCGTCGAATTCCTCAACCCGGGTCGTCGGGTCCGCGGCGGTATGTCGGCCTCGGTTCGGCTGGCGATCGTCGAGTCGCAACAGGATCTGCTCGTGCACAAAGACGCGATCGTCATCGGTGCCCGGGGCAGCCATCTGTTCGTCGTCCACGAAGAGGCGGCTGTTTTGCACACGGTAACGACCGGGCAGGCCTCGCAGGGGGATGTCGCGATCCATGGTGATGGCCTGAATGCTGGTGACCTGGTCATCGTCCGCGGCAATGAGCGCCTACGTGACGGTCAGGCCGTGCGCGTCGTGCGCAAGTTGCAGTAGGCTGGCCACGTGAAGCTTGTCGAGTCATCCATCCAGCGCCCGGTCAGCGTCATCGTCGGTGTCCTGCTGGTCGCGCTATTTGGTCTTATCGCCCTGTACCGAATCCCCGTACAGCTGACCCCCGACGTCGATCGACCGGTGGTCACCATCGAGACGAGATGGTCGGGGGCGAGTCCGGAAGAAATAGAACAGGAGATCATCCAGCCTCAGGAGGAGCAACTCAAGTCCGTTGAGGGACTTGAGAAGATGACGAGCGAGTCCTCCGACAGCCGTGGCAGTCTCGTGTTGGAATTCGGCGTCGGCCTCGACCCGGACGCCTTGTTGCTGAAGGTGTCGAACAAACTCGATCAGGTGACCGACTACCCCGTTGATGCCGACAAACCGGTACTCGCCTCCGGTTCTGGTGGCAACACCAATGCCATTACCTGGTTGATCCTGGAAGCCTTGCCAGGTTATGAAGATATCGACATCGAGACCCACCGCGACTACCTCGAGGATCTGGTCGAGACCGGCCTCGAACGGGTGCCCGGCGTCGCTCAAAGCAACACGATTGGCGGTTTTGATCGCGAACTTCAGGTCATCGTCGATCCCGTCGCCATGGCCGCCCACGCCGTCACCGTGACACAGATGGCGGCAGCGATCAACTCCGAGAATTCGAATACCAGTGCGGGCTCCTTCGACGAGGGCAAGAGACGTTACATCGTCCGTACCGTGGGTCAGTATACGACGCCGGCTCAGATCGAGGAGGTCGTCATCCGCGATGGGCCCGGAGGCTTGGTTCGCGTCGCTGATGTCGCCCACGCCCGGCTCAGCTACAAAGCACCCAGCTCGACGGTGCGACAACGTGGCAGACAGGCGATTGCCGTCAATGCCACGAGAGAGACAGGCGCCAACGTCCTGGAAGTGATGGATGGAATCCGGGCCGCAATAGAGGAGTTCAACGCTGGCCCACTACAGCGTGACGGCCTGGTCCTGCGGCAGGTCTACGACGAGACGGACTACATCATCTCTGCCATCGGTCTGGTGCGCAACAACATCTTCATCGGTGGCGCGCTGGCAACCCTCGTCCTGCTCGTGTTCCTGCGCTCCGCTTCGAGCGTCCTCATCATCGTTACGTCGATTCCGATCTCCATCGTCGGCACCTTCCTGATCATGTCCCTGATGAGTCGCAACATCAACGTCATCAGCCTCGCTGGCATGGCCTTCGCCGTGGGCATGGTGGTCGACAATGCCATCGTCGCGCTGGAGAACATCTATCGCCATCGGCAGATGGGGAAGGACCGTCTGCGCGCTTCGTATGACGGCGCCACCGAGGTCTGGGGCGCCATGCTCGCCAGCACGCTGACGACGATTGCGATTTTTCTACCCATCCTCTTCATCGAGGATGAAGCGGGGCAGCTATTCCGTGACATCGCCATTGCCGTGTCCTCTTCGGTGGCACTGAGCCTCGTCGTCGCCCTCACGGTGATTCCGATGATGTCGATGCGCCTCATGGGCGATCGGGCGCGGCTACGCAACGGCGCGAGTATTCTCGATCGCTTCGGCAGCAGTGTCAGTCGTGTCATCTCGAGCAGCGTCTATCACATCAGCGGCAGCACACCCCTTCGCATCGGTGTCGTCGTCCTCCTCATCGGTTCTTCGCTGCTGTCGGTGTGGAGTCTGCTACCAGAAGCCGAGTACCTGCCCACGGGCAATCGTAACCTGATTTTCGGCATCCTGCTCCCACCACCCGGATACAATCTTGACGAGTTGATCGAGGTGGGCCAGCAGATCGAAGATGCCCTGCGCCCACGCTGGGAAGCACGCCCCGATTCGCCCGAAGCGGACGCATTGGACGGGTTGCTGGTATCGCACATGTTCTACGTCGCCCGCGGGCGGTCTGCCTTTCTGGGCGTTCGTGCCGACGACCCCTCGCGGGCGAAGGAATTGATCCCTCTCATACAGAATCCACTATTCGCCATACCAGGCATGATCGCCATCGTCCGCCAGGCCGGCTTGTTCCAGGGGCTCGGTGGTGGCCGCTCGATCGACCTGGAGATCAGTGGCCCCGACCTGGGACATCTGCTCGGTCTCGGTGGCCGGATTTTTGGTCTCGTCAGGCAGGTCCTGCCCCAGGCCCAGGCGCGACCGATTCCGAGTCTCGACCTGGGAAACCCCGAGGTACGTGTCATTCCTGATCGCACACGCGCCGCCAAGGTGGGTCTCACTGCGCGTGAAATAGGCGTCACGGTAAATGTGCTGATGGATGGTGCCGTGATCGACGGATATCAGTTCGAGGGAGAAGAAATCGACATCATCCTCAAGGGGGAAGACGACTGGTTCCGCACGCAGGACATCGGCCAGCTGCCGATCTACACGGCGACTGGGCGCACGGTGCCACTGCATTCGGTTGCTGACGTCATCGTCACCAGCGGCCCCGAGCAGATCAACCACATCGAGCGCAACCGGGCGATCACGATCCGCGTCGTGCCGCCAGAGACGATGCCACTGGAGATCGCGCTGGAACAGATCGAGACCCAGATCGTGGAACCACTACGCGCTTCCGGGGAGTTGTCGCCGCCATACGACCTGCACCTCGCAGGGACGGCGG
>Ga0310124_10001011_pt1 | contig 19862 bp, 14 predicted proteins | sample CB11b_AW_Bot5_MG_FD_203507 | JGI IMG/M metagenome (GOLD analysis project Ga0310124, IMG submission 203507) | Marine microbial communities from Western Arctic Ocean, Canada - CB11b_AW_Bot5 | ecosystem: Environmental > Aquatic > Marine > Oceanic | place: Canada: Western Arctic Ocean | collected... | reverse complement strand
TCGCGATCAGGTTCGCGACACAGCCCACGGTGCTGCTCGCAATAATGAAGATGAAAAAGTAGATTGAGGCGCCTAAGCCACCAGCCGCAAGGGCTGACACACTGATACGCGACATCATCCAAACATCAGTAAGGACTAAAGCCATAGAGATCAGCTGTGAAATGATCAAAGGGAATGCAAGAGTGAGTATTTTTTTCATGAGCGCCTCAGTTAATTTCGCCCAAAATACGATCGATGAGGCTGGCGTTCAATTGATAAATTTGCGACTCTAACATTCTATAAACTCATGCGAACGAATTATGACCCCATATCCTAGCTTGCCATCCTCACATAATGGCTTAAAAGCCTTTGAAGCTGCAGCAAGGCTGATGAGCTTTACTCTGGCTGCCGAAGAACTGCATGTGACACAAAGTGCAATCAGCCGACAGATCAAACAGCTTGAAGATGAGTTAAACGCATCACTGGTTATTCGTAAGCATCGAGCGATTGAATTAACGGTACAAGGTCATGATTTGTATGTGGCTTTGCGTGAAAGCTACGGCAATATCGAAGCTGTCATTGCCTCTTGGAGTGAGCCTAAGCAGAAACGTATTGTGATCAAAGCGACCTTGAGTTTCGCGACGCGAGTATTGATCTCTAAAGTCAGGGAATTAAACGAGCGTTATCAAGATCATGAGATCGTCATTGTTCCTGTAATTGAAGAAGACGAATCGATTAATAGTAGTGAGTATGATCTACTGATCTTCCACACGCGCTTCAAAAAGCGCTATGACAAGGCACCTGACATCACCTTCTTGCGTGAAGAGTTTATGGCACCAGTCTGCTCGACTAGCTTAACGAATTCTGCCAGTTTAACTAATTCGACCAACTTAACGAATAAAGACACCGACCTCGATTCGATCTTAACCATGCCACGGTTGCACCCAACCTTAGATCACCACGACTGGAAGATGTGGTTGGCCGATGTTGAATTCCCACCAAAGAAGCCCGTCAGAAATACCAGTTTCTTGTCTTTAGATATGGCACTCAGTGCCTGTTTATCCGGTGAAGGGGTTACGGTCACGGATTTATTGTTAGTACAACAAGATCTCCAACGAGGCTTCTTGTACTGCCCTAAGAATGCAAAGATCCAACACAGTGCGTGGACTTACTTCATGCACCAGCGTACTCACACGCCTATCATCAATGACCTTATTGAATGGCTTAGAGAAGAGACAGCAAAAGAAATCGAGTTGCTTAAATCACTATCCCATCAGAACCATTGGTTTGGTGTTATCCAAGATCATTAGGAGATCGGTGCCTCAGTTTTCAAAATCGAATTAACCTTATAATTTATAACGTTTATTTATCAATTCGAATGACCTATCTTACGCCCTATGAACCAGTACACAGATATTGGCATCTTATTCTTAGGAGAAAGTCATGGAACAACAACGTCTAAAAGTCGCAATTATTGGTGCGGGGCTGAATGGCTTGGCACTCGCATTATCGCTGCGTAAATTTGGCATTAAAGCTCGAATATACGAGAAGGCAGCACAACCGCGTGCTGACGGTACTGGCATCATTATGTGGCCAGAAGGCATGCAAGTACTTGCGGCACTGGTTGGTGTCGATAAAGTCAAAGCTGCGTGTAACCAAGTCGATACCATCTCGACATTAACGGCGACAGGGTTGCCCATCAACACACTTAATATGAGTGACTCTCCGAGTAAAGCTAACGCGCCAATTGGTTTATTTCACCGCAGCCGTTTATACCAACTGCTATTAAATGAGCTAGGAGATGACTGCATCGTCACTAACCAAACCTGCACTGTTGTTCAAAACGACGATGAGCCGCAAATTCTGATCAACGGCGAACCCATTGATGCGGATATTATTGTGGGTGCCGACGGTGTGTTCTCTCAAGTGAGAAAGTTTGTCGCGCCTGATGTGTCGCTAAGACAACCGAACGTCTATTGCTGCCGTGGTGAGATTGATTTCAAAACATCAGAAATCAGCGATGATGAGTGTTATGTTTTTGCGGGTGATAAATCTCGAATCGTAACCTACACCTACGATCGAGAAACCCAAGGTAAATACTGGTTTGCCGCGAGTGCCGTTCAAGAGGGTGAAACGCTGTCTAAGCAAACCGTGTTAGAGCAATTCTCTCACTATCCGAGCTATTTACTGGATATGATTCGAGATACACCTGAATCGAAAATCTTGCCTTCCCCACTCACCGATGTTGCCCCATTTGATACTTGGTATCGCGGCAATGCTGTTCTGCTGGGAGATTCTTGTTGCGCTGTGCTGCCGACCATGGGTATCGGGTTCAGCTTGGGCATTGAGAACGCTTACGTATTGGCACAAAGCATTGCCTCTAATTTTGAAGGTACAGAGCAAGCATTCAAACGCTATCAGCAGCGTGCTCAGCAACGTTCGCATGAACTACAAAACATCACACACCGACTGAGTGAGTTGACTTACAAAGATGAGTTCAACCCAATCGAAGTAGCTGAGCTTTACCAACAGTTCGCCATTGCCAATAGTCGTTCGCCTTTCTAAACATTTGGCTCGTAAAAACGCGCCAGTTGCAAACGACTCGTTTACAAAACAATAAGCCGCAGCAAATACTGCGGCTTATTCTATCTACCCGTGATGTTTCACTTTATTGAGCAAACATTAAAGCTTAAACATACGCGCACTGCGTGGCGGTAAGTTGAAGGTGTGGTAACGAGAAGTCACGGTTTCTGTCGCGCTGCTTAATACGTCTTTGTATTGAACATTCCAATTGAATTCATGTTGGTAGGTATCAAACGTCACGCCACGGGTTTCGCCACACTTGTTAATACCAACAACGCCTTCTTTGCCACGCTTAAACAACAAAGTACATTGGTCGCTCGAGATCATCGTCATCGGTTTACCTTGCATCGCGTTATGGAAACTCAGCATATTCTTCATATTCGAGCTATTCCAAACATTACCCCAACGACCGTTATCCTTGTCTTCAGAATCCGGTAGGTCATCGCTGTAGATCAACGGCGTACCGCCATCTTTACCAAGGATGTAAGCGTAAGCAAGCTGCTCGTCTTGTGGATCCATAATTTGGTAACGGAAACCGTCATTGGTTGGAATATCATGTGTGATCGCAAAAGTAATTGAACGGTTGTCATCGAGTGCTTGGCCGTACGCTTTTGGATCATGCAGTTGGTTCAAGCCACCGCCCATAGAGAATGCAGTTCGAATCGACGCAAACAGCGGGAAATCGTACGCGGAGTGATTAGTATTATTCAGGTACGGCGCTAAGAATGACTCATAGCCGCTGTTCCCTGCTCCACCGCTGGTAATGACTTCACCGAACACATGCATGTTCGCAGTAATTTCAGATGTGAATACCTGATCGATTTGGTACTGGCTCATGTGTTTTACCGCATCAATACGGAAACCTTTGATCCCCATATCTTTTAGCGCTTTCAGATATAAACGTTGCTGTGAAACCACCCAGTTATTCGGATCGAGATCAGGCAAGCCTACATCGCCATCGGCACCACACAAACGCCAGTACTGAACGTGACCAGGATCGTTCCAATCTGAAATACAGCCAGCGGCATGGAAATCGTTAGCCGAGACAAAACCTTGCGCTAAGCTGCCAAACAGAGTCTGATCAGCATAGTAACTTGAACGGCTCGCATAATCGTTTAGCACTTCAGTGCCTGGGTAATCCAAGTCACTTCGCTTCCAGCTTTCATTCGCCATATGGTTCAACACCACATCGGCATACACATCAACACCCACACCTTTGAGTGCGGCAATCATTGCGGCTAAATCTTGTTTGTTGCCTAAAGGTGAATCAATGGTACGCAGATCTTGAGGTTGGTAACGCGCCCACCATTGGCTGCCGCTAGACTTCATCGCTGGTGCAACAAGCACCTTCTTATAGCCAGCTTGTGCAATTTGATCGGCGTTGGCCGTTACGTCCGAATACTTCCAATTGAAAGCATGCAAAATAGTGTCAGCATAAGTGGCTGAGCTAAAAGAACAAACGGCAAGTGCGGATATGAGTAGGGTATTGATTGGTTTCATAGAACATATCTCTCATTATAAATTCACAAGAATGATATGAATAAGAACGACAATTAAAACGACGGATAAATCAGAGTTGAATTAGCGTCACCTTCTGTTGATGATGATTTTATAAAACTGAGCTGTCGCCGATCTTATGTGAGAGAAAAACGAACAGAACTGAAATGAGAATTAATTGAATCAAGTTGACCAGAACAGGACAAAGACTTTGGTCGGCTCTTCTAAACTACGTTATGATTCCTTTTCCCCTCAACCAATCGATATTTTTATGCCTTCTTTCTCTTTTTCACTGATCCCTGTAGGGGTTCGGTTCATGATCCTTTCTGCTTTTGGATTCGCACTGATGTCAGCTTGTGTGAAATACGTTAGCAATTACGGCATACCTGTATTTGAAATTGTTGCAGCAAGGGCTTTGGTGTCGTTGATCATCAGTTATATCGATGTGAAGCGCAAACGTATTTCTATTTGGGGCAACAACAAACCTCTGTTGTTTGTTCGTGGCGCTATTGGTACCGCAGCCTTGATGTGTGTTTACTACGCTGTGACCACTTTGCCATTAGCAGAAGCAACCATTCTGCAATACGTGCATCCTGTCTTTACCGCGTTACTTGGCGTACTGTTCCTGAAAGAACGCGTCCAAAAGTCGACCATGATATGCATTGTATTCTGCCTAGCGGGATTATCGGTAATGGTACAGCCAAGCATGAACAGCAGCGCGAGCAGCGAGTTGCCGCTATTCAGTATTATGCTGGCGTTGTGTGGCGCGTTTGGTAGCTCAATTGCTTATGTGATTGTAAGAAAGCTTAGCCAAACTGAAGACAGCTCGGTGATCATCTTCTACTTCCCACTGGTCGCTCTGCCAATATCGACCGCCCTGATCTGGAACGACTTTGTATGGCCTAGCCTTTTCTTAACCATGATGCTGGTTCTGGTCGGTATTTTCACTCAGATCGGCCAATATGGTTTGACCAAAGCAATGCAAACCCAAGCAGCAGGTAAAGCTTCAGCTTACTCATACGTTCAGATCGTATTCTCAGCACTATTAGGTGTTTGGGTGTTCAATGAGATTCCATCAGTTTGGACCTACCTAGGTGGTGGCCTTATTGTGACGGGTGCTCTTATCAATGTGTTTGGCAAACAACTGTTGGTGCCGTTTAGAGCTAAGTAGATAGCCAAATAACAGAGCTGAATACCATTTAGCTAATCAGCGATTAAATAGATCTAAAAAGGGCATTGCGGATTATTCCACAATGCCCTTTTCTATAAATGCTCTAGCGCATTTTCATTCAGCTAACCAACTTTAATAAAGCGGCGTATTACGGCTAGCTTGTGGCGTTACGTAGTTTTGGATCGTCACTCAAATACTCAACGAACTCGATTTCAAAGCCCGCCGGATCCACAAAGTAGACGTTTTTTCGATAAGGTTCTTCGGCGCCGGGTTTGGCAATTGGGAAGCCCGCATCAACAAGGCGCTTGGTTACGCTTTCGATATTATTGGTCACATAAGCGAAGTGTGCGAGGCCAACCGAATGCCCTGCCAAATCTCTATTTTCACCTTCACCGTGATCACTTATTGCTATGTATTGGTACTCGTCGCCAAAATGCAGCCAGTTACGTGGCTTACCTGACCACTCCCCTTTTCCCTCATCACGGACATACCAATGAGGGAACGCCGCTTTATAGAAAACCAGCATTTCTGGGATGTCTTTTACCACTAAATTTACATGTTCAAGTTGGATCATTCTTCTCTCCTTAAAGTATTCTCGTAAGCAACGTTGCATATCCTAATACCTAAAGTTAAGTTGAGGTAAAGGGTTAATTTACATTTATTTTCGAGAACGTTTTTAGAGCCCAAATTGTTCTGCTTTGACCACATACAAACTTTAAGTTTAGACGACTTAATCTAATGTGGCTTCCTTGCCTGTGTTCTGTTCTTTGTGCCTTGGTGATCTCGTTGTTCAGAACAGATAACTAAATCGCGACACACATTGGTGTATTTGAAACAGGGTCACGAAACACGCTCGCTTTGAGATCAAACACCTTACTGAGCATCGTTTCGGTCATCACCTCATCAGGCGAACCTTCTGCTATTAAGCATCCCTTTTCCAAAACCACTAGATGGTCGCAGTAACGACTGGCTTGGTTAAGATCATGCAACACAACAACCACCGTTTTTCCTTTGGCATTCATCTGTTGCATCAGGTTCATTAATTCCACCTGGTGAGACATATCAAGGTATGTGGTCGGTTCATCCAACATCACTACGTCAGTATCTTGTGCAATGACCATCGCAATCCATGCTCTTTGACGCTGGCCACCAGACAGTGACTCAACAGGCTTATCAGCAAACTCAAGCACACCTGTATCACGCATAGCTTGTTCGACAATCCTTTGATCGTCCTGCCCTAGCCTCCCCCAATGAGACACATAAGGCGAACGGCCATATTCGACCAACTTTCTTACCGTGATCCCTTCAGGGCTTACCAAGATTTGCGGAAGAAGTGACAACGAACGAGCGAGCGCTTTATCGCCATAGCTTGATAGCGGTTTGTCTTCAAACAACACCTCTCCAGCCACTGGCTTGTTAATTCTGACTAACGTCTTTAACAAGGTGGATTTACCACACCCGTTAGGTCCTATCAATGCGGTGATTTTTCCCTTAGGGATAGAAACAGACAGGTTCGGTATGATCGTTTGTTTGCCGTACGCGACGGAAAGATTCTGCGTTTTAAGCATGGTTACCAACCTCGATAACGATAGAGAAGAAAGATGAAATATGGTGCGCCAATCACAGACGTGAGAACGCCTGCTGGCAATTCAATAGGTGGTTGTAGACCTCTGGCCAACCCATCAGCGCTGGTAACCAGAATTGCCCCTACCAGTGCAGATGCTGGGATTAACAATTTATGATTATGCCCAAACAACAAGCGTGCTAAGTGAGGTGCCAATAAACCCACAAAACTGATCGTTCCAGCAACAGAAACGCTAACACTGGCAAGCAATACAGCGGCCAATAACGCAAGAGCTTGAATCTGTTTTGGCTTAGTACCCAGCGTGGTTGCACTTTCCTCGCCAAGCCCCATCACATCCAATCGCCACGCCAACCATAATGCCATGGGTAACAACAAGAGTAGTACACTCCAAATAAAGGGAACTTGCTGCCAGTTTCGTCCCCAAAGGCTGCCAGTTAGCCACACCATGGCCGTGTTGATCTCGATCGGATTGGTAACCAGCAAGAAGTCGATACAACTGGCCAGAAACGTACTCACCGCAATACCAATCAGCGCCAATTTGGCGGGTGTTGGCCTTGACCACCATGCCAATACAGCAATCAGCCCTGCAGCCAATACCCCACCGAACATCGCTACAACAGGAAGCACACTGACTGGTGCATTGGGAAACCAAACTAAACTCGCTGTCGCAGCAAGGCCTGCCCCAACGCTAATACCCATAAGATCAGGCGATGCTAACGGATTACGTATCACGCCTTGCACTAATACCCCAGAAAGCCCTAACCCTGCGCCCACGCTTATCGCGAGCAACATACGTGGTAGCCGATACTGATGGATAACAAAGTCGTCACTGGAAAATGCGACCAAATGTTCGATGACTTGAGGAATAGAAAGTGACGCTGCACCGACAAATAAACCCGCAAACGCCACTAATATGAGAATGCCAGATAACAAAACTATCTTAGTGTGATGGTGCATTAAGATCTCCTCGTCGCAATCAAAATAAAACAAGGTGTCCCGAGCAAAGCAGTAATAACACCAACGGGTGTTTCAGTCGGGAAAGCAATCGCTCGTGATAATGCATCTGACCAAGAGACTAATGCTGCGCCAGCCAATGCGGAAATAGGAATCAGTAAATGGTAATTGTGCCCAACCATAGGTCGAACCAAATGAGGCACTAACAAACCAACAAAGCCAATTGGCCCTGCGATAGCGACGCTTGCTCCGGCAAGCAACACTATCGCTAGTCCACTAACGAGGCGAGTAAACCTGATATTACTACCCAACCCCACGGCAACCTCTTCGCCAAGTGCCAGCAAGTTGAGGTTGCGAGCAAGACTCATTGCTAACACCAAACCAATCACTACAGGCGGCCAAAGCTGTTGCCACTGTCCATCATCCACACTAGACAGTGAACCAGTAAGCCAATGCAAGACGCTATAAGCCATATCGTCAGCAAGAATCAGCGCCGCTCGTGTCAGTCCGAGCAATAACGCCGTAATGGCGATACCCGCGAGAACCAAACGTAACGGATGAGAGCGTGCGGAGAAAAAACCGCCCAGAAGCATCACGGCACCGCCGCTTAGCAATGCACCAAGAACCGCATTAAGGATTGGATTTAGCTCGCTAAACACAGGTATACCTATTGCAGCTAACGCCATAAAACAGGCCGCGCCTGCGTTAATACCAAGAATCGACGGAGACGCGAGTGGGTTACGCGTTAATCCTTGCATCAATAACCCAGCGACAGCCAAACTCGCACCAATAAACAACCCTGCGTAAGCTCTTGGCGCTCTTAGCGTCGCCAATATTTGATGAGTCATGTTGCTTTCATCAAACGCAAACCAGTAATGAATTAAGTCTCTCAATGTTAGAGAGAAATTAGACCACCCGGTCATAGAGGCCGCGTAACCAGATAGTGCTAAACACGACACTAATGCCGTAAATAACGTGACTCGCCACGACAATATTGGCCAGAATCGCTTACTTTTAGAGAACAACATCGTACTCATGATGGATCCAATATCTGCTCAAGATTTTTCGCCATTTGTTCTGCCGCTAACATGCCTCGATTCAGTGACCAAAGTGCTGGTGACACTTCTACAACTTGCTGACTTTTTGCAGAGGTTAGTACATTGAATAACGGATTTTTCTGCCAATCATCAACAATATTAGGATGAGAGTAAGCGCCAAGGAGCAACCAATCCGGATTGGTTTTCAACAACAACTCAAAGCTGGTTGGTAAATATGCCTTCTCTGTTGGTTTCACAATAGGGCTCGCAATGCCTAATGTGGTCAACACGCCCCCTGCGTAAGATGCAGGGCTATGTAACCACATACCTTTATCCGACACGACAGCGAATTGGACGGTTTGTTTGAGCGAGAAATGACTTTTAAATTCAGCCATGGCGTGTTTATGTTGTTGAATTCGTTGTTCCATTGATGATTGCTTATCGAGAGCGATGCCAATCTTGAGCGCAGACTGCAAATTCTCTTGATAAGTCTCACCACGGCTTTTAAGCAGTAGAGTTGGCGCGATGCGTTGTAGATCTTGATAGACCGTACGATGACGCTCTGCATCTGCAATGATCAGGTCAGGCTTTAATACCGCAATGGCTTCTAGGCTTGGCTGAGAACGCATGCCAACGGATTCCCATGGTTGAACCAATTCACGTACCGCCGGAATCACTCGCGAAGCATCATTGTCATCCGCAACACCAACAGGAGAAACACCCACCGCAGCGAGTGCATCTACAAATGAAAACTCCAACACCACAATACGTTGCGGGGTAGTCGCTATCTCAAACTGACCCTGCTCGTCTTGTATGACCCTTGTTTGTGCTGAACCGGAGAATGAGAACAAGCTTAAAATCAGCAAAGCTAAGGTTATTGCTATCCTGCTGAATAAAAGCGGCCTATTGAATGACAGCAGTCCGTTCGACAGCTGCAATAGATTCGAAAACAAAAGGCGAGAGCTGTTTTCCATATTTAATTTTCCTTAAACGCTAGAACCGTGAAAGCCGCCAAGAGTATTGGCGACTTTTATTCGTCATTACTTTCAATAAATTACGTATTAGAACTGATAATTCAGATCCAAAGTGTAAGAACGTCCCGGTGCTGGATAACGACCAACCGGGCTGGTATCAATACCGCGGAAGTAATAGTCCTCATCAAACAGGTTGTTCACCGCAAAGTTCATGCGCAGCTTACTGTTTTCATCTTTGTACAAATCCGAACCTAGGTTGAAGTTCCAAACCATGTAGGCAGGCACTTTACCTGTCGCGCCCGTTGAATCTTCGGCACTTGTATTCGCATTGTCAGAATAAGATTCGCTAAAGTAATAACCAGACAAAGTCGTATCTAACTTGCTAAACGCGTAAGTCGCATCCCAGCTAAATTGATGCTTAGACGTATATGGAAGTTGATTACCTTTGTTTGCGCCCTCTTCCTCTAACGTTGCATCTAAGTAGTTATAGCCAGCGCCCAAACTCAGAGCTTGCATCGCTTGAGGAATATAACGACCAGAAAGTTCAACACCTTGATGAAGGGTTTTACCAATATTGTCGAAAGTTTCAGTCGCTTTTTGCCATTGAAGCTGATCTTCAAAATCGATTCGGTAAAGCGCTACATTGAAACTGGTTGAATCTTGGTTGTAGCGAGCACCCAACTCATAACTCCATGCCAGCTCACTGCCCTCTTCACCTTTACCACGGATGTAAGCAATTTGTGGTGCACGCAGAGATTTCTGTGCATTGGTGTAACCAACCCATCGCTCTGTCAGATGGTATGCCACGGTTAAGCCCGGCAACCACTCAGTCACTTTATTGTCGGTATTCTCCGCTTTGCCCAAATCATTGAATGCCATGTCTATTGATTCGTAACGAATACCAGGTGTTACCTTTAATACATCATTAAACAAGCCAATTTCATTGCTGATATAGCCTGCGAAAGCGTCAGTATCCAAATGCCAATCGCGTGGCGTTGTGGTTACTCCACTAGAAATTGATGTTTGAGTGAGCTTGTAATCAATGTCTTCGTTAACATAGCGCGCACCCACAATCACATTTTGCGTCACGGTATTACCGTCAAAATACATCGCGAGTTTCGGCTCTACCCCATACACCTTAAATTCACGTGGTGACGTACGAATATCAGTAGATGGCTGCGACGGATCAGACCACTCCACACCTTTAGTACTGTTGTAACCCCACTGGAAGAAACGCTCAGAACGATGGCCAAAGGTCAGTATCTCTAGCTCTGCACTATCGGCAATGTTCAAATCATGTAAATACTTTAGACTCCAACGTTTCGATTTACCTTGGTACTCATCATAAGGGCGCTTAGATTGGGTACGGTCATTCTCGTAATCTTCTGGCGATAAAGCGCCCGGCATTTGCGTGTCGGCATCATAACGCTGCACGAAAGCTTGTAGTTCTTGAGTATCACTCAGTAACCACTGCAACTTAGCTTGGAAGTTTTTGACATCGGTGTCTGAATGTTCACGGAAGCTTTCACCTTTTAGAAAATTACCTTCGACTTGAAGCGCAAGCGTATCGGTTAACCAGCCACCCGTGCGCAGGTAAAAATCATTAAGTGGCGTATCGCCACCCTCGAATACAGTAAAGCGATTACTTATTTCCGTTTGCCACTCGTGTGGAATAGGCTTAGTCACCAAGTTAATCACACCACCCACGTTGTTTGGCCCATACTGCACAGCAGCGCCACCACGCACGATATCAATTCGGTCAAGCATCGACAGAGTCGCAGGGAAAATAGATTGTCCGGTATGACCATAAGGCGCAAGAGTCAGTGGCACACCGTCCATTAGAAATTGAGCATGACCACTGCGACTCGCTTTTAAGCCACGCACCGAGATGTTAGGCAATACACCCGTACCCGTTTCGTCTTGAACCTTAATGCCCGGTACACTTTGGAAGGCCGAATCAATCGAAAGTGCGCCAGTCTTTTTAATTTGTTCGTTAGTTAGAACGGTACGCGCTCCCGGATACTCTTTCACATCCTCTAGCTCTGAGTTACCGATCAAGCTACCTGTCACGACAACCGTTTCCATGGTCGTTGTTTGAGGATCAGACGCAGAAAATGCGCTCATGGAAGTCACTGAAGCGATGGCCATTGCAAGGGTACTTAGACGCAACTTTTGATGTGATTGAGTACAGGGTTTACCATCCAAATTCTGGTAAGGCATGAAAATCTCCTAAGTAGGCAAGTTAGGATCAAAGGCCGTATTTACGATTCGGCGCTTTGATCCTATGGGCTAAACGGCCTCAAAATGAAGCCAACTGTTCACTCACTCGTAGTGAACAAATCAATCGTTTTTGGAGTTGAAATGGTTCTTTGAAATGAACTAACTCCTAGAACTGAATTAGCTTTTAAAACTGATAGCCGTAGCTGAGCATAAATTCGGCTGGCGCTCCGTAACCGATCTGGTTAGTACCAGACGTGCCGTTGGTTGCGCCCAGAATGTATTCCTCATTAAGCACGTTGTAAGCGTTCGCTTGAACTTTGTGACGACCCGTGGTGTACGCTGCCATCAAGTCAACCGTGGTGTAGTCACCCAACGCTACCGCTTCATCATTACCCGCATAACGGTCACCTACGTATTTCACGCCACCACCTAAACGCCAGTTATCGTCTAGCTGATAAGTGCTCCAAAGCGAAAACAGGTGATCAGACACATCGTTCGGCTTTTTGCCTGTCTCTTTGTTTTCTGCATCGAGGTAGCTATAGCCCACCGAAATATCCCACTGCTCGGTAAATTGACCGCGAGCTTCTAGCTCAATACCTTGGTGACGAGCTTCGATCTTGTTAACAACGTCGCCGTCTATATTGGTTTCTGGTTGCTCTTGATCGATTTGGAAGACCGCTGCATTCAGCATCAAAGCGTTATCTAATAGGTAAGCTTTTGCGCCAATTTCTTTTAGATCGGTGTGGAAGAATTCTGCTAATTTAGGGTTGATGTAGATACCTGAGTAAGGCAATTGCCATGAACGAGCTAAGCTTGCGTACACCGACATATCGTCGTTGATTCGGTAGACCAAACCACCACGGTAGCTCACTTTGTCATCGTCTAGATTCTCTTTTGCTGAGCCCGCTTTTTGCTGTTCAAGCTCCATCGAGTCGTAACGCACATTACCGATCACTGAAAGATCACCAAAGGTATAAACATCTTGAATGTAAATACCAGTGGTCGTTGTGGTGTTGTCGCGGGAAGGTTTAAACCCCGGATTAGGCGTTGGACCAGCAACAGGGTTATAGATATCTTTTGGGGGTAAGTCTTGGTCGCGTACTAAAGCGGAAATGAGATCGATATTGACCTGATTATAATCCGCGCCGATCATCATTTGATTGGAACCGGTTTCCCAAACTAGCTCAGATTGAAGAGTCGTCGTGGTACGAGGGTCGTAACCGAGGTTGTTGACAGTTTGTTTAACCTCATTTCCTGTGACTGCCATTTTATCTTGGCGTGTGCCCTTTTGTTCTAACTCGATATGGTTGTATGCCGCGCGGTTTGTCCATGCCCATTCGCTATTCAAAAGCCATTCATAATTAACGCCAACACGAATGCTGTCCGACTCTTGATAGTCGTTGGTGCCACCGTAAAACGTGCTTTCAGAGACGTCGACAGGCTTACCATTCTTTGATGGAACACCACGATATGGCACTAACTCTTGGTGAGCATATTCGACATCGAGATCAATCGTGTGACCATCCGCTGGTAATACACGAATTGTTGGTGCGATAAAGAAATCATTGGAGTCGACGTGGTCTACATAGGAATCCGATTGTCGACTTTCCACGTTGATACGACCACTAACCTTGTCACTAAGCGCCATCGAGCTGTCAACCTGACCAACAAAAAGATTATTGCTGCCAACACTGCCGTTGACGTGTGTGAAATTATCACCGTTAGCACGCTTGGTGACCAAGTTGATGATACCGCCAGCTGAACCTCGGCCGTAAAGTGCGCCTGCAGGGCCCTTTACCACTTCGACACGTTCGATATTCGCTAGGCTTCGGTACGATTGCAGAGTCCCGTCATCACGCATACCATCACGGTACATGTCGTTAAGCGCATCAAAACCACGAATCACAAATTGGTCTCGGCTTCCCTCACCCAAGGTATTGTTAACCCCTGCGACACCATCAAGTGCATCCACCAAACGTACAGCACCGCGGTCTTCCATTTCCGTCTTTGTGACCACCGATACTGCCTGCGGTACATCCAACCATTCGACATCCGTTTTGGTACCCGACTGCGGCATGTGCTCCGCGTAACCTTCGTACTGATGACCAATAACTTGTAGGGTTTCATCCACCGTTACTTCTTCTGCAGCCATTACATTCGACACGGTAGCCACTGCGGTTAATGCACCTCCAATAGCCAAAGCGAGAGGGGACAAGGCCAATCTAATGTTCATTTTCTAATTCCGTTTTAGTTTATAAAATAACAATATTGCGAATAAGAACAAATATCATTTATATTTGCAATATATATTTTTTGATCTATATTTGCTTTGCAATATGCAACACAACTAATGATATAAGAATCAATAAAAACAATAAGATAGAAAAATTCTCTTTCTTTTAACCCCGAAAGAGAGCACTTGAAAGCGAGTTGTGAGCAGGCGACAACAACGTTTTGGAAATTAGGAAAGCCCCATGAAATCTACGATAATCATCGTGAGTCACGTCGTGAATGATGCGATCACTCACGGCTTCGTGCCGACAGCAAAAGCGATGGGTCTCCACGTCATTTTGATCACAGACCACAAACTCAACCACTTAAAACTGGCAAATGAAGATGACCGCTTTAATCCCGATGAACTTTTGGAATGCGATGTCTTTAACCCTCTTGAACTCATCGAAATCATCACAGAACAAGAGCTAGAACCTCATGCTGTTTTCAGTAACAGCGACCACCTACAAACTTCCACCGCAATCTGTGCACAGTTCTTTGGTGTGCCTGCTAAAGATTGGAATGTGACTCTTAAGGCGAAAAACAAATACTTAACTCGTCAGGTTCTCAACGAAAAATCGTTACCTAATACTCAAAGTGTTTTGTTAAGTCGAGAGAGCGCTCCTGTATTCGATTTCGATTTTCCTGTCGTTGCGAAGCCCAAGGAGGGCGTGGCTAGTTTAGACGTGCAGCGCTGCGAGTCTGCAGCTGAGCTGGATAACTATTGCGATACGTTTTGGCAAAAGCACCCTACGACTCCCATTTTGGTTGAGGCGTTTTTACAAGGTCCGCTTATCACTGTCGAAACCATTGGCGACGGGGAAAATTTAGTCGCACTTGGGGGGTTCGATGTAGAACTCTCTGCGCCACCTTACTTCATCGAAACCGCTGCGAGTTGGAATGGTATTAACAGCGTTCACTACCGAGAAGAATGTATACGTCAGCTTCAAAAATTTGGGGTGGGGTTTGGTGTCTGCCATAGCGAATTCATCATCACAGATTCGGGGCCGGTACTGGTCGAGATCAACTATCGAAGTATTGGTGATGGACGAGAGTTTTTACTTGATAACCTCAGTGGCGGGAATTGGTTCAATACCATCTTAAATCTTCACTTGGGTCACAAGCTTGACCCTACATTTCGCATTGATGGCAGTGCCTATGTGCACTATGTAGTGGCGCAACAAAGCGGTTTGATTGAAGGGTCATCAACTTCTTTCATTCACCACGAGGGCGATATTGTCACTCAGCAGCAAGTGCTTAAAAAGGTTGGTGAGACGTTCCAACAAAGTTTCTCCAACAAGGATTACTTAGCGAGAATTTCGGTCGTTTCCCCTTCTAGTCAAACTCTAGAGCCCGCGCTGCAACAGGCAATCTCTCGATTCAATCTAACAGCAACAAACGAGGTAACAGCATGAATGAAAACGCGTTATACCTCACTCAACGTTTAGTCGATACTTGCTTGCGTGAAGATTTGTTCGGATTAGTTTCTCAAAGCCGATTTGAATCTCAGCTCCCGAGTACACTCAAGTTATCTTCTTATCCTCGTAATCAAATTTGGGCTGTTTTGGCGGGTTCAGACTTTACACTCTACTTGCCCGTTACTCCGAGTTATTACATGCAGCGTTGGGTATACGGCCAAACAGATGGTTCGAAAGGTGATGGTTGGCTCATCGAGAGAAATGGTGTCGTTGAAGCACAGCAGCACTATCAAGATTGGATCGAATTACTGAAAGTGAGTGCTCACGAAAGCTCGCATTCGTTATTAGATAGTTATTTGCAAGAACTCGAATGCGCCGAAAAACACAAAGGATTGTGTGATAGCGCCTTCAGCCAGCACTCGGAAGCACTCATGCTGCCGATTTCTCAACTAGAACGTTGGGAGCAAAAGCTATTACGTGCCGATCAAATCGCATCCTATCTTGACCACCCTTACTACCCGACAGCACGTGCTAAGTTCGGTTTAAGCGATCACGACCTAGAGCAATTCGCGCCAGAATTTGCACAAAGCTTTGAACTTCGTTGGCTCGCAATCGAAAAGTCACTCGTTACATTGACCAGTCCACAACCAGAATGTTGGCCAACGATGGAGCAAGTGGGTCTGCCCGCCGATTTTGCTCTTAGCCATGAGTTATTCCCCGCACACCCATTAACACTAAGAAGTCTTGATGAACTTCCTGACGGTGTCATTGAAGCGCCGGTTGCGTGTCTTGAGGTGACTCCTACCCTGTCAGTGCGCACTGTGGTCGTGAACACAGCACCACAGGTCCATATCAAGGTGCCGCTGATCATGCGATCTTTGGGTACTAAAAACATTCGCCTAATCAAACCCTCCACGCTCTATGATGGGCATTGGTTTGAACGTTTGTTGACGCACTTAGAGCAAACAGATCAAGATTTACACGGCACGCTTTTCCATTGTAATGAGAAACATGGCGGCCACGTTGGTGACGATAAAACCTTTGCTTACATTGTGCGTGAATACCCGCAAAGTTACTTCCAAGACAAAGCACTGGTGCCTGTGGCTGCTCTTGCCAGTCCAATGCCTGATGAACGCTTGTTCTTGGAACACCTCGCCGAACAGTATTATCAGCAAGATACACTGACTTGGTTTAAAGATTACGTTGATCTGCTTTGCAAAGTGCACCTTACATTGTGGATTCGTTACGGTATCGCGTTGGAGTCTAACCAACAAAACGCCATCATTGCATTCAATGAGCAAGGCAAGATGACCTTAGCCATGAAAGACAACGATGCTGCGCGTATTTGGCCAGAGCGTTTCCAAACGTTTGAGCAACAATCGCCCGTAAAATGCGACCACCTTTTAGATCAACGCATCACTGTAGACAACGAGCTTGCTCTTGGTCAGATGTTTACCACGATTACTTTGCAGTTAGACATTGCCGCGATTGTCGAAGCAATGGCGACGAAAGGAATCGCCACGTCAGCTTATCTGTATGAAGTGGTCGCCAATAGCCTCTCCCAACAGCTTAGCCAGTTGGACAAACAAGGACACAACACCAAGCTCGCAAACGAGATGTTGTTTGAGTCACCCAACCTATACGCTAAGTATCTATTGAGCTCGGGTAGCTTGTTGTCTAAAGAGGCGTCTGGTGCAAGCGATATCAATAAATTTTATGGCTTGTCAGCACCGAACTTTTTATTGCTAACCAGCGAAGAAGCACAACACGCTTACCTTGAAGACATCAAGCAGAGTGTGAGTTAACCCATCATGACCAAACTCATCTATTGTGTACTTTTAAGCCACTTTATCGCCGCGTTTGCAGCCTTAGGGATGCCGCTGTTTTTGCCAATGGTATTGCCAACACTGGATGCAAACATTACTTCGGATTGGGCGGGGGTACTGTTCATTTTACCGACCTTTTGCACTGCCGTTGCGGCACGCTTTTGGGGGCAGTTTGCTGATAAATATGGCAGACGTCGCTCTCTATTACGTGCTCAACTCGGGCTTGCAGCAGGCTTCGCGCTGTGTGGCTTAGCCGATAATCTCTCAATGTTTGTGTTTGGTCTTATCATTCAAGGAACCTTTGGTGGCACTATGGCCGCCTCAAACAGCTACTTATCCAGCCAAATCAACGATGCGAAATCACTCGGTAAGTCACTCAATAAAACTCAGCTTTCTGCCCGTCTGGCGCTAATTATTGCTCCGATAGGGCTTGGATGGAGCTTATCAGAAACAAACCCGCTGAACGCGTATCTGTGGTTGTCCGCTTTGCCGCTATTCGCGCTATTGATCACCTTAACATTACCCATCGATGACTTAGCGAAATCTAAGGGGATTGTAAAAGATCATGTATCGAATAAAGCTCAAAGCAGCCAAACCAAATCATTAAATACGCTTTATTGGGTGTTTGCCGCGCAGTTCAGCTTTGCTTTCGCCATGGTCGTCACGTTCCCCTATTTCTCGCCTTATGTGCAGCAATATGGCGTGACAAGCCAAGCGTGGATTGGGTTTTTATATGCCCTCCCACATGGTGTTTATCTGCTCTTTGCAGGAAAAGTTCATCTGTTCTCAGAATGGGTTGATCGCCACCAGTTTGAACGCAATCAAGCGCAGCGTACTTTATGGCTAGGCTTTGGTTTGCTTTCACTCAGTGCAGCAATGCATCTCACTCCTTATCAAGAAGTGTTGATTATTGCTCGTATTGTTTTCGGACTTGGCATGGTTTGCTGTTATCACGGCTTGCATCAAGCGTTAGCAAACCAAATTGATCGACGACAAAGCGGCAAAGTATTTTCGCGCTTTGATGCTATGTCTAAATGGGGTGGCGTTGCGGCTGGGTTGAGCGCGTCTTTTATATCAAGCTTGGGCTGGCTTGAGGTTCCTTTCATACTTTCTATGTTGGTCAGTGGCATTGCTGCTATCGCGCTGATCATCCATTCAAAATTTGGACATCAACATGTTACAGAATCAATTATCTCCAAGTGAGTATTACGCTGAAGACCAAGTTCTTCAAAATCGTAAAAAAGTACTGCTAAACCGAGAAAAAGCCCAACTCAATACCATCATGGGCGTGGTGAACTGTTACTTACGTGAATACGCGATACCAAAGAAACAGGTTAATTGGCGCTACAGTTCTGCCTCTCTGCCTCAAACTTTAAAAAGAAACTACACCGCTCACCAACGCGTGGCCATTCACCTACCTCACCAAGATCAACCTCAGAAAAATGGTCTGATGGTTTTACCCGTTGAGTACATCAGTAAACTGGGGAAAGTGAAGCTCAGTGATACACCTTGGGTTAAAATGCCCGGCGCAGCTTGGTGCAAATTGGACGCAACTCAAACCCTGACGCTTCTACTCAGTTACCTAAAACAAGTGCTGACGATTCCATTCAATCACGAGTTGATCGAGCAAATGGAAAACAGTTTGTTGATCACCGAGCAGTTCCTAAACTCAGACAGCTCACCTCAGCATCACAACGCGTTTATCGCATCAGAGCAATCGTTACTTTGGGGACATACTTTTCATCCAACGCCAAAGAGTCGCTCAGGGGTCAGTATCGATGATCTGCTCGCGTGTTCCCCTGAGGTTGGCGCTAAGGTTCCCCTGTATTGGTTTAAGGTCGACACTACGTTGCTCGACGTCTTGAGTTCAGATAACCGAACCTCACCAACTACGATGCTTGAACAACTTGCACCTGATGAAAACAATTCAGTAGGTACCATGCTTTACCCTTGTCACCCTTGGGAAAGTTACACACTTTTGCAAAACCCAGTGGTCAAAACGGCCATTGAACAAGGCAAAATCATCCCGCTTGGATTAGGTGGTGAAAAACTATTACCCACTTCATCCGTGCGCACTCTGTACCACCCAGATATGGATTGGTTTGCTAAGTTCTCTATCAATGTACGTTTAACTAACTGCGTACGTAAAAACGCATGGTATGAGCTCGATAGTGCCGTTCAATTAACCTCGATTCTGCATCCAATCAAAGAGAGTGAACAGTTACGTAATCCAGTATTCAAAGTAATGACAGAACCTTACGCAACCACATTGGATCTAGAGTCGGTTGCCGAGCAGGAACAAACTGATGTTATTAAAGCTCGCGAGTCGTTTGGTATTTTGTATCGA
>Ga0310124_10001010_pt1 | contig 19874 bp, 20 predicted proteins | sample CB11b_AW_Bot5_MG_FD_203507 | JGI IMG/M metagenome (GOLD analysis project Ga0310124, IMG submission 203507) | Marine microbial communities from Western Arctic Ocean, Canada - CB11b_AW_Bot5 | ecosystem: Environmental > Aquatic > Marine > Oceanic | place: Canada: Western Arctic Ocean | collected... | reverse complement strand
AAGAATTAAAGCTGTGACACAAACCATTGATTTTTTAATTTCAAAAAAAGCAAAAGTAATACTAATATCCCATATGGGAAGACCTAAAGGAAAAACAAATCAAAATCTTTCTTTAGAAAAAATAAAAAATTCCATTGAATTAATACTGAAATACAAAATACATCTAATTGATGTAAGAGAAAATCATGAAAAAATCCATAATTCAATTTCAGATATAAAATCAAATCAAATAATAATGTTTGAAAATATCAGATTTAGTCCTGAAGAAGAAACTTATTCTGATAAATTCAGCAAATATTTATCATCTTTTGGCGATATATATATTAACGAAGCTTTTGCAGTATCCCATAGAAACCATTCTTCAATAACTGGAATTCCAAAATTTATTCCAAGTTTTATGGGATTTATGATGTATAAAGAATACACTTCTATATCAAATCAAAGTTCACAATTAGAAAATAATTCCATATGTATATTTGGAGGAGAAAAAATTTCAGATAAAATTCGAATATTAAACAATTTTATTGGGAAGGTTAAATATATAGCTATAGGAGGAGGGATGATTAAAGAATTCGCTAATTATTTAAACTCAAAAAAAATACGCGACAAAAATAACATAATTCATAATATTTTAAATAATAATAAAACCAAAATATTAGTTCCAAAAGATGTGATAATTAAAAATGAAAATCTAAACCCGGAATATATTGTCAAAAATTTAGATGAAATTTCAATCAGCGATAACATAGTAGATATTGGACCTAATACAATTAATTTTTATTCAAATTCAATTAAAATTTCCACTTATATATTATGGAATGGCCCAATGGGAATATTTGAAAACTCTAATTCCAATAAAGGGACATTAGCCATAGCCAAAGCTATAGCTAAAAATAATAAAGCTTATAGCGTAGCAGGAGGAGGTTCAACTGTTCAGGCAATTAATCAGTTTATAACGACCAAAGATTTCTCTCATGTTTCTACAGGTGGTGGTGCATTTATGGAATATATAGAAAATGGAACTCTACCTGGAATAAATGCAATAATACAAAATGAAAACTTATATGAATAATAATATCTACATAGCTAATTTAAAAATGAATGGAAACATTCATTTAATAGATAAATATATCAATCTATTCAAAAGTTATAATGGGAATGATTTAATTATTCTATGCCCTCCATTTACCTTACTGAATTATTCTTCAGACAAAATCAATTCTAACCAATCGATTTTAAGGCTTGGGGCACAAAATATTCATCACGAAACAAATGGCGCATTCACTGGGGAAATATCTGCCAATTTAATCAAACCTTATTCTGAATTTTCAATAATCGGACACTCTGAAAGACGATTAAATGGTGAATCTAATGAAATAATCGCAAAAAAAATCATTACTTGTTATAAAAATAATATCAAACCTATCTTATGTGTGGGTGAATACAATTATTCTGATAATATTGATGAAACATTTGAAATTATCGAACTTCAATTAAAACCACTAAAAAATATAATTTTAGATTCTCAACTTTCATTACTCATTGCATATGAGCCAATATGGGCTATAGGAAATAATAATGCTTGTGATCCTAGCAGAGCAGGGGAGATTGCAAATTTTATAAAAAATTTTACAACCAATAATACCAACATTAATGAAATTAATATTTTGTACGGTGGGAGTGTTGATGATGAAAATCATCAGAATTATTCAAAACATAAAAATATAAACGGATTATTGGTTGGAAGTTCAAGCCTTGATCCATCCAAATTTTACAAAATAGTAACAAACAACAGGTAATTTTATAGTGATTTCCATAGTTGGTCCAACCGGGTCTGGTAAAACTGCCTTAGCACTTAAATTATCAAAATATTTACCAATAAATGTTATAAGCGCCGATAGTAGACAAGTATATAAATATATGGATATAGGTACTGCAAAACCAACTAAAGAACAAAGAAATAAATTAACTCACTATTTGGTTGATTATATAAATCCTGATGAAAAATATAATCTTAACAAATTCATTATTGATTCTAATTACTATATAAAGAAAATTAACAATAACAAAAATATCCCAGTTATTGTCGGAGGTACAGGATTATATATATGGGCATTACTAGATAATTGGTCCTTACCTGATGTTGGTCCAAATGAAAAATTCAGAACAGACTTAGAGAACAATGTTAAAAATTTCGGACCTGAATATATAATGAAATCTTTTATAAGTAAAATAGGATCGGATCTTGCTAAAAATTATGACTTGAATAATACAAGAAGGCTTATTAGATATTTGGAAATAATTAATAAAATCGGCATTAAAAAATTCACACAATTATCCAAATCAAAAAATGAAAAGAATATAATATATGGAATAGATTTTTCAAAAGAAGAACAACATACTTTAATTCCTGAAAGAATAGAAAAAATGTTTAAATCAGGTTGGATTGAAGAGGTCGAAAATTTAATTAAAAATGGATATAATTCTGAACATTATTCTATGAGTGGAATAGGATATAAAGAAATTTATTCTTACTTGATAAATAAAATCAATTATGATGATATGAGAGAATTAATTTTAAATAGAACAAATTCATTTATAAAAAAACAAAGAACATGGTTCAAAAAAAACGATAATAGAATATCATGGATTAATTCAAATAAAGATAATAAACTTATTAAAAATATTTCTGAAAAAATTTTAAATTCATATGATAATAAAATAAATGCAAACAATTAAATTTAGTAAATATACTGGTGCTGGAAATAACTATATCTTTGTCGATGGAAGAGAAATAAATCACAACTGGAACGACTTGGCAAAATCAATTTCCAACAAAAATTTTGGTATAGGGTCAGATGGTTTAATTGTATTAGACAAAAGTGACATCGCTGATATTGAAATGATTATGTTCAATGCAGATGGATCAGAAGGTGAAATGTGTGGAAATGGTATAAGATGCCTTGCAAGATTTGCAGAAGACAATGAAGTTATAAAACCTAAGCAAGAGACTATAAAAATATCAACGAAAGCCGGTATAAAAATAATTCATCCATATTATGAAAATAATATCATGACAAAAGCAACGGTAGATATGGGCGTTCCTATTTTTGATTCAACTAAAATTCCTGTTATTCCAGATGTAATTGAAAATGGCATTCCAATAGTTAACTTTAATTATGAAAATTTATCTCTTAAATTATACTGTGTCAATACAGGGGTCCCGCATTGTATCGCCTATATAGATGAACCGGTTTACAATTTCGAACTTGAAAAAATAGGTCCTTTAGTAGAAAAATATAATAAATTTCCACAAGGGATTAATTTCGAAATTGTTAACAAAAAAGAAGATAAGTATATAGTAAGAGTATGGGAAAGAGGTTCAGGGATAACACTTGCTTGCGGAACTGGTGCTACTGCAGTTGCCGCAATATCAAAAAAATTAGACCTATTTGACGATTTGATCAATATGAATTTTCCGGGCGGAGATTTAACTTGTGATTGTCGTAAAAAATCATCTATTAACATGGAAGGTCCAATAGGATATATCGGATCTGGCACTTATAACATAAATTAAAAAAGGATATTATATGAAAATTTCTGACAGAATAAATAAAGTTCCACCTTATTTATTTTTTGAAATTTCAAAAAAAATAAAAGCAAAAAAAGCAGAAGGGAAAGATATACTTGATTTTGGCATAGGTGATCCTGATATTGCAACCCCTGATTTTATACTCCAAAAACTTATAGAAGAATCACGTAATCCAGTTAATCATAGATATCCTGAATCTGATGGTATGATTGAACTTAGGACTACTATAGCTAATTGGTATAAAAAAAGGTTTGGAGTTAACTTAAATCCTGAAAATGAAGTAATAGGTTTAATTGGAGGAAAAGAAGGTATTGGTCATGCAGCTTTAGCATTCCTTGATCCAGGTGATATTGCACTAGTTCCTGATCCTCATTATCCGGTTTATTCAAGAGGAACTTGGTTTGCTGGTGCCGAATGCCATTTTATGCCATTAAAAGAAGAAAATAAATTTCTTCCTGATCTTGAAAATATACCATCTTCTGTATTGAAAAAAGCTAAAATTATGTGGCTTAATTATCCAAACAACCCTACAGGTGCTATCGCGGATATAGATTTCTTTAATAAAGTAATAGAATTTGGTATTAAACACAACATAGCTATATTACATGACGCAGCATATTCAGAAATAACTTATGAAGAATATAAGGCTCCGAGTATTATGGAAGTTCCAAACTCTAAAGAAATAGCCATAGAATTTCACTCTTTATCTAAAGCATATAATATGACTGGATGGAGGGTAGGATCAGCCGTTGGTAATAAAGATTTAATTTCTGCTATAACAACTATTAAATCTAATCTTGATTCAGGTATTCCACAAGCAATACAGCATATGGCTATAGAAGCTTTACAAAATGGTGATTCTGTAATATCAAACAATATTGAAATATATAAAACTAGAAGAGATCGCCTTGTATCAGCATTAGAACTTATTGGGCTAGAAATCAAAACTCCTAAAGCAGGTTTATATCTCTGGGCAAAAGTACCTCTCGGATATAATTCTGCAAGTTTTACAGAAATACTTTTAGAAAAACTAGATATAGTTGTAACACCAGGAAATGGATATGGAGATAGTGGAGAAGGCTATATCAGGCTTTCATTAACAACCCCTGATACAGACATTGAAAAAGCTATTGAAAGATTAGAATCTTTTAATTTAAAGATTTAATCTATAATTTATGACTAAAACTGAAAAAGTAATAATAACTGGATTGAAAAATAACAATTCAAATTATAATCATAAAAATAGTTCTATGAAAGAACTTGCCGAACTTGTAAGATCAGTTAATGGAACAGTAGTAGGAGAAGTCACACAATCATTAAAAAATCCCACAACGCACTATCTTGGAAAAGGAAAAATTAATCAGATAATTGAACTGAGGGACAAAATAAAATTTGATACAGTAATATGTAATGATGAATTATCCCCTTCACAGCAAAGAAATCTAGAAAAGGAACTAGATCCTGTTAAAGTTATCGATAGAACAGCGTTAATATTAGATTTATTTGCAAAAAATGCCAGAACTAAAGAAGGCAGATTACAGGTTGAATTAGCGCAGCATCAATATCTACTACCAAGAATAGCGGGGCAATGGAGTCATCTTGAAAGATTAGGTGGAGGAATTGGAACAAGAGGCCCAGGGGAAACACAGATAGAAACTGATCGTAGATTAATTCGAAATAGAATAAAAACAATTAAAGATCAAATAGAAAAAGTAAGAAAACACAGGAAAAATTACAGGAAAAACAGAAGCAGATCAGGTTTTTTAACCGCATCTATTATAGGTTATACAAATGCAGGTAAAAGCCAATTGTTAAACACACTAACGAATTCAAAAATAGAATCAAAGAACAGATTGTTTTCGACACTTGATCCAACTACAAGAAGATTATCGAATAAATATAAATTAAATAATAATTTATTATTATCTGATACAGTTGGATTTATTGATAAATTACCAACAACATTAGTGGCTGCATTCCGCGCTACATTAGAAGAAATTGATGATTCAAATTTAATTATACATGTGTTGGACGTTAGCGACAGAGAATTAAGTAAAAAGTTTGAAACTTCAAATAAAATATTGAAAGATTTGGGATACGATAAAAAGCCAACAATTATAGTGTTAAATAAAATAGATAAATTAAAAGACTACCAGAAAAATATGAACCTTTTAGATATAAATCACAATTCAAATATAATAGAAATATCAGCATTAAAAAGAATAAATATAGAGGATTTAATAATTGAATTATCTTATATAACTGATCATATAAGATAAACAGGGTATTAAATACAACAATATCTATGTTCGCACTATAAATATTATGTAAAGTTCTATTTAATATTTACTTCAATGATATTTCTTTCAAGTAATTTCAATATAAGCAATAGCTTTGCTTCACTTATATTATTATAATCAAGCTTTAATGCTTCTGAATCTAAATCATCAACTTCTATATTAGAATTAGCTTTAGAATCAATAAAAATACACTTTTCATTTAAATGACCAAATACCATGCCAATATGCATCCAGTATTTATTGTTTTGTCTATTATTACTATTATTTAAAATAAAGATAGAATATATTTCAGATTGTGATTTAATAAAATTGAAATCAAAATCACTCTCCCCAAATATAATTTTTTGCTGAGAATATTCTATTCCTAATGATTCTAAAGTAGATTTAACAATTCCTAAAATACTGGTATCTTCAAAATACATCAAATTTATCTGATTTGTTTTGGGTAGTAAAGTAGGCTTGGTTTCTAATCTTGATATTTTGTTAACAGACATATCCGTATCATCCAAATTACTGTTTAATTCATCACTAAATGATAAATCTAAATTTTCTATTATCCCGGATTTATTTAAATTATTATCTAATTGATTAACGAACATATCATCTCCCTCTTGAGAAATTATCTTGGAAAACAATCCATTTGAAATTACAATTTTCAAAAATTCATCAATAGTATCTTTATTAATAATGCTAATCTTTTCAATTACAAGCCTTCTTAGACTTTCATAAAGAGGTAATTTTTTCATTTCATATAATTCGTAAAATTCTTTAAATGGTACTGGAATTAAAGCAGCCTCTTTTAGAACTCTTGATAACTGCCTCTCATCAACTGGATCAACAATTTCTTTACAAAGACCCGTTAAATTTATGATTTCAGTATCTCTTTTGGCGTCAGTAAGACCGTACAACCGCATATTATTAACTTTTTCAGTATAATAACTACTTCGAATAGAAACTCCCCATAATTTACTTAATGATCGCTTTTTTATAGAATGCCCCGCATTTTCCTCATCAATAATTTTTGCATCAGCAATTGTGTTTTTCAATGTATCTTTTGGATAACCTCTAAATATACGTTTTCTTTTTTTCAAATCTTTTTTCATATTTTTTTCAAATTTTTTTCAAATTTTTTTCAAATGAATAAATAAATTATAATAAAATATGGAATTTATTTCAAATTAAGTAGTTAAAAATTATATTCATGAATATAATTTTTTTTTAATATATAAATAATTTAGATAATTAAATTAAAGAATGATAAAATAAATTTAATTATTTAAAACAAATATCATTAACATGAATTTACCAAATATTTCAAAACCAATAGTAGTATTTATAATATGCATTGTATTTTCTGCATGTTCTAGTTCTAATTCAGAGAATACAGAACTAAATGAAGATCTCAGTATTCTTCAAAATTACGAAGTAAAAGTACCTTCGACACCACTTGATGCTCCTTCGGAATATTCAAAAAATTTAACACCTATATGGGAAACATGGGCTTATTTGGTAAGAGATTATGTTAACAGATCTGATCTTGATGAAGATGAAATGACTGACCTGGTTATTGAAGCAATGATGAAATCTCTAGGTGATCAACATTCTAACTATATAAGTCCTGAATTTTTCAATGTAGAAAATACCGATATGCAAGGGAAATATCAGGGAATTGGTGCAAGCGTAGAAATGAATGGAAAAGGAAATGTTGTAATAGTATCTCCATTTGAAGGTAGCCCTGCAAAAGAAGCTGGAATACGACCGGGAGATATTATACTTGAGGTAAATGGTGAATCCATAGAAGGATACAGCTTAATGGCAGCTATAAATATAATTCGCGGACCAGAAGGTACTTCTGTTGAATTATTAGTCAAACATTTACTATCTAAAGAAACAGAATTGATAACTATCATTAGAAGTTCAATAAAACTTGAAAGTGTGTTGCTTAGATCTAAGCCTAAATCAGAAATTGCACATATTAGAGTTACTAGTTTTTACCCAGAAACAGCTGACGATCTTAGTAACATGATCAACAAGAGTAAAAAAGATGGAGCAAAAGCAATATTATTGGATTTAAGAAATAATCCCGGTGGTTTATTAACATCTGTTATAGATGTAACTAGCCTCTTCTTAGAGGATGGGGTTGTAATAAAAGAAATAGACGGATATAACCGAGAGCAAATATGGAAAGTTAAAAAATCGGGCCCAAAATATATTGATATACCTTTAGTATTATTAATAAATAACTACAGCGCAAGCGCCAGTGAAGTACTTGCTGGTGCGTTAAAAGATTATAAACGAGCTACAATAGCAGGAGAAACTTCTTTCGGTAAAGGAAGTGTTGGTATATTACGACCATTAAGTAATGGCGGAGGAATTTCAGTTACTATAGCAAAATGGTATACTCCAAATAATAATCTTATAGATAAAAAAGGGGTTGTCCCAGATATTGAAATCAATTCATCTGATCCTTCAGATACTTCAGGTGTACAAACTGAGGGCACATTAGAATATATAAATAATAATATATTAAATAAATAATAAAATGCCAAAATCTATATCTAAAAATAGAAATGCATACCGAAATTTTGCAATAGATGATAAATATGAATGTGGAATCTCTCTTCTTGGCAGTGAAGTAAAATCTATCAAAGCTAATAGAGTAAATATAAATAATAGCTTTGTAAGAATAGTAAATAATACTATTCTTATTATAAATGCTCATATATCTCCCCTGCCTAACGGTTTAAATTTCGATCCTACAAGATCAAGGAATTTGTTGTTACATCAATATCAAATAAACAAAATTAAGCAACAATTAGATACAAAAGGATACACAGCAGTCCCAATTAATATTTATGTTAAAAGATCTCTGATTAAAATTGAAATTGGAATCGGAAAAGGAAAGGCTTTATACGATAAAAGGCAAACAATAATAGAAAGAGACAGAAAAAGAGAAGCTTCAAGAGAACTAAAGAGAAAAAACACCTAAGATAAACACAAAAGGCCTGTCATTTGAAGATCAACGGCCAGCAGATCAATTACTTTAACAGACCAATTGTATTTTTATTTAATTACTACTTATTTCCAGGTTATCACCTGGCCTTAATGCTACCCTTCTTACGCTTATACCAAATTTTAACAACCAATAGTTCAATGTGGCCTTACCTACACCCAATTTATTAGCAGCACCGGTCAAACCTAACTCAGTGACTAGATCCGGCAACGCTTCTTCTAAGGGCTTTTCTATATTTCCCTCTACTTGTAACATTTTTTTACTCTTTTTTATCATAGTTCAAACATATTATTACTTGGATCATCACCAGTCAATGTATTTTTATACTTATTTTAAACTTATTTAATTTTATTTATTTATATTTAAATCTTTTCGATTTGTTTCAAGTTATTTCAAATTATTTCAAAATCCCTTTATAAAATAGGCATTGCGATGTTATAATTCAGCATGCAGGAAAATTTAAAATATGAAATCCCCGAAAATATTCGTAAAAAAATATCGAGATTAAAAGTTCTAGGGCCTACTTCATCTTATGCGTATGGTCATATTCAGGCTAATTTAGTTATTATTGATAAAACTGTTGCTTTTGATTTTTTAAGCTATTCTATGCTAAATCCATCTCCCTGCCCTATTTTAGAGGTTTTGGAGCCTGGTAACCCTTATCCTGTTAAAACAGCCTCTAATTCTGATATTAGATATGATTTAGGTAAATATTTAATATTCAAAAACGGAAAATCCGAAGTTGTTGAAAATATTGAAGATTATTGGACAAAATCCAAGGTTACATTCTTAATAGGATGTTTATTTAGTATGCAAAAACAATTTGAAGATTCTGGAATTATTATCCGACATTTAAATGAAAAAAAAACAGATCCAACTTTTATCTCAAATATTCCTACTAACTCTTTTGGAATATTTAATGGACCTATGATAGTTTCAATGTGGCCAATAAATAAAAATAATATTACAAAAGCAATTACAATTTCTTCCAGATTGCCTTCAGTGCATGGAAGACCCATACATATAGGAGATCCAGGATTTATTGGGATAAATGATATCGAAAAACCTGATTATGGAGACATAATCAAATTAAAGCACGATGAAATCCCTGTATTTTGGGGTTGCGGTATTACACCTCAATTAATAGCGAAACAAAAAAATATAGATATGATTACTCATCATCCTGGAAATATGTATATTACAGATCTTAAAACTAGTGAAATGGAGATAATATGAAAAATATAGTTGATGCAGCCTTTATCGAAATACAGAATGTCATTTTAGAACATGATTATAGAGAAATGACATTTCTCTCAAAAATAATGAATAATCTTTATATTAAAGAATCTGCAGAAATGATCTTGGGAAATATTGATAAAGGAAAAATAATTATTTCAACAGGATTTTTTGAAATAATCCCTAAAACAATTGAAACTGACGGGCCTCCAGGAGCATTTTCAATTGGCAACGCTATAACGGATCTTGGAGGTGATGTTATATATTTGATAGAAAGCCATACTAAGAATTTTATTGGTAAAGATCAAAAAACTATTAATTTTCCTAATGCTACTAAAGAAGAAAGTATTAAATTTGCTAAAGAAATAATAGAAGATTACAAACCCTCAGCTTTAATCTCAATAGAAAGGTGCGGTATTACAGAAAATGATAGATATCTCAATATTTCAAGACAAGATATAAGTAATTATAATGCTTATATAGATGTGTTATTTAATTTACATAAAAACACAATAGGCATAGGAGACGGAGGGAATGAAATTGGAATGGGAAATTTATATGAATATATATCAAGTTCAGATAAATATATCAATGAACCAACAATTTCAAAAACTAAGCATCTTATTGTTACAACTGTTTCGAATTGGGGAGGATGGGGATTAGCTGCAGCATTATCATTACTATCAAATAAAAATTTATTAGAAACAGTTAAAGAAGCAACAGATATTTTACAAAATCAATTGGATTTAGGCGCAGTAGATGGAGCAAACTTCAAATCAGAATTATCTGTAGACGGTTTTGATTGGGAAACAAATAAAAATATACTCTTAAAGCTACATAAGATTATAAACAAATATTTAAATCTAAATAATAAGGGAATATAATATAAATTATTTTATGCCCGCGTAGCTCAGGGGACAGAGCAATAGGTTTCTAACCTATTGGCCGCAGGTTCGAATCCTGCCGCGGGTATACCTTCTTAAAGTTGCACTTCTACCCTATTTACTAAGGGAATATTTTGATGTCTGTTAAACTTTTATACATATTGCTTAAACGTAATAAAAAACATACAAAAACTGTCAGTTGAGTAGAAAATAGGTAAATTAAATAATTCGTAATCCTTGTACAAAATGTATACAAAATATAAAAGATTTGGTGTCACTTGTAATTGTTCCATGAGATGAAATATAATTCAAATTATTAACCATTAGCCGCAGCTTCGAATCCTGCCGCAGGTGTTCTGGAATATTTAATAAGCTTATGAAAGTACTTGTAGTTGGAGAAGGCGGAAGAGAAAGTGCAATAGTAAACAAAATATCACCCTACCCTTCTATCACTGAATTATATATTGCTCCTGGTAATGGCGGCACTAGTAAGTATGCTACTAATATAAACATTAAATCTAATGATATAAAATCTTTATTAAATTTTGCCAAAAACAAAAATATAGACCTCACAGTTGTTGGTCCTGAAATCCCTTTAAGCCTAGGTATTGTTGATTTGTTTGAAAAAAATAATTTAAATATTTTTGGACCCAATAAAAAAGCTTCTAAAATTGAAAGTAGCAAAATTTTTGCAAAAACGTTAATGAAAAAATATCAAATCCCTACAGCAGATTTCAATGTTTTCCGCGATTCGCAAAACGCTGTTAAATATTTAAAATCTTCAAAATTTCCAACTGTAATAAAAGCTGATGGCCTTGCAGGTGGAAAAGGAGTATTAATAGTAAATAATTTTAAAGAAGCAGAAAATGCTATAGAAAATATTATGAACAAAAAAATATTTGGGCAATCAGGTAAAGAAATTATAATTGAAGAATTTTTAAAAGGAACAGAATTTAGCGTATTTATATTTACAGATGGTGCGAAAATTATTCACATGTTGTCTGCTTGTGATTATAAAAAAGCTTACAATAACGATGAAGGACCCAATACTGGTGGAATGGGAAGTTTTTCCCCCGCACCACAATTTAATAAAACAAATGAAGAATATATAGTAAAGAATATAATCAATCCTACTCTTAAAGGCCTTAATGAACTACATCATACTTTTAAAGGGGTTTTATATTGCGGGCTTATTGAAACACAAAAAGGAATTTTTGTTATTGAATACAACTGTCGACTAGGAGACCCTGAAACTCAAGTTATTTTACCCACACTTGATTATGATTTGTTAACATTAATTCAGTCATGCATAAAATCTAAACCTATAATAAAAATCCCTAAACCAAAAGTTAGCGCAGTTGGAGTAGTTTTAGTATCGGATGGATATCCTGGTAAGTATGAAACAGGTAAAAAAATTCTTATAGAAAAAAATTGTAATAAAATTGAAAATTCATATCTATATCATGCTGGAACAAAAAAAGAAAATGAACAATTAATAACATCAGGAGGTAGAGTATTAACAGCAGTTGGAATTGGGAAAAATATAAATGAAGCCAGAAGAATAGCATATCAAGTAGCAAATACTGTAAAATATAAAAATAAATTTATGCGAACAGATATAGCATTGAATTATGAGAGGGAAAAATGAATAAAGTTTCAATAATTATTGGAAGTAAATCAGATTCTAGTATTATGCAAAAAACAAAAGAAATATTAGATGAATTAGAAATACCGTACGATTTTAATATTATATCCGCACACAGAGATCTTGATAAATTAATGGATTATGTATCAAAAGCATCGAAAGAAAATATAAAAGTATTTATTGCAGCAGCCGGAGGAGCTGCAGCTCTGCCTGGAGTAGTAGCTGCCATGACTAATTTGCCCGTAATAGGAGTCCCTATAGGGTCAAGTTCATTAAAAGGAATAGATGCTCTTATGTCCATAGTTCAAATGCCGCCTGGAATACCCGTGGGTTGTGTCGCTTTAGATAGTTGGGGTGCACGGAATTCAGCTATATACGCAGCATCTATTTTAGCGATCTCAGATCCTAAAATTAATGAAAACATTACAAAATACAAAAATAAATTAAAGCAAAAATAATATGATCCCAAGATATACACTTCCAGGAATGGAAAAAGTTTGGTCAGAAGCAAACAAATATGATAATTGGTTAATGGTTGAAAAAGCTGTTTGTTGGGCACTAGCCCAAACAGGTGTAATCCCTCAAAAAGATTATAAATTAATTGAAAAATCAACATATAATTATAAACGTTTAAATGAAATATTAAATGATACAAAACATGATATGACTGCATTTCTTCAATCTATAACTGAAAATCTGGGAGAAGAAGGCAGATGGATTCATTATGGATTGACTACTAGTGATGTTTGGGATACTGCAACAAGCTTACAAATCTTACAAGCATCTAAAATAATATTAACCCAAATTACAAAATTAAAAAACTTGTTAAGCGAATTAGCTTTAGAAAATAAAAATACAGTAATGATGGGAAGGACACATGGAATACATGCTGAACCAATTACACTTGGTTTAAAATTTTTATTATGGGCTGAAGAAATCAGCAGATCTGAGCTCAGATTAAAACATTCTATAGAACAAATAAATGTAGGGAAAATATCCGGACCAGTAGGAACAAATGCTACTGTAAGTCCTGAAGTAGAAAAACTAACTTGTGATAAGCTTCAACTAAAAGTAGCTCCGGTTTCTAACCAAATTATCCAAAGAGACAGATATGCTGATTTTATTACAACATTAGCTATTTGCGGTGGCTCTTTGGAAAAATTTGCAACTGAAATCAGATCCTTACAAAGAACTGAAATTAATGAACTGCAAGAACCATTTGGTGAATTTCAAACAGGATCATCTTCAATGCCGCACAAAAAAAACCCTGATGTAAGTGAAAGAATATGCGGATTATCTAGGATTCTAAGAGGAAACAGTATCGTAGCCTTAGAAAATATATCCCTATGGGGCGAAAGAGATATAAGCCATTCATCAGCAGAAAGAATAATACTGCCTGATTCATGCTTCACAATTAATTACATGCTCCACAAATTCACTGAAATAATGGAAGGACTTATAATAAATAAAAATGAAATGTTAGATAATATAAATCTATCAAAAGGTGTAATTTACTCTCAAAAATTAATGCTAACTCTTATATCAGCAGGAATGCTAAGAGAAAAAGCTTATAGAATAGTTCAGGAAAGCTCAAACAAAGCTTGGAACGAAAAAATTGAATTGAAAGAACTTATATCCAAAAATAAAGAAGTAACTTCAATTCTAGATAATCAAGAAATTCAAAAAGTTTTTGATATAAAATATTTTTTAAAAAATATTGACTATAAATTCAAACAGTCAAAATTAATAAAGGAATAAAATTGAGTAATACAATAAATCCAATTACTGAAACAAATCTGGGTAAAATTTGGCATAAAGGTAAAGTCAGAGATACATATGAAATAAATAATTCTCAATTATTAATGATATCAACTGATCGAATTTCAGCTTTTGATGTTGTTTTAAATGATCCTATACCAGGTAAAGGGATTATTTTAACTGAAATGTCTAAGTTCTGGTTTTCAAGGCTTTCAAATGTAGTTAAAAACCATTTTGCAAATACTCCTACCAAAAATGATATAAAAGGTATATCTAATGATGAATTATCACGCGGAGTAATAGTAAATAAAGCTGATAGGATAGATATAGAATGCGTTGTTAGAGGGTACCTTGCTGGTAGTGGATGGAAAGAGTACCAAACAGATCAAACTGTGTGTGGAATAAAACTTCAATCAGGCTTAGTTGAAAGTTCAAAACTTAGTGAACCAATATTTACACCATCTACAAAAGAAGATAATGGGCATGATGAAAATATCACTTTTAATCAAATGTGTGATTTTGTAGGAACTGATTTATCTGAAAAGCTAAAAGAAATATCTTTAAATTTATATAATATAGCCAGTGATTATGCACTTACAAAAAATATAATTATTGCAGATACTAAATTTGAATTTGGATTTATAAATAATGAAATAACATTAATTGACGAGGTTCTCACTCCTGATTCAAGTAGATTTTGGGATGTTAATGATTATACTCCGGGCAAATCACAAGATAGTTATGACAAACAAATTGTAAGAGATTGGCTTGAATCAACGGATTGGAACAAAGAACCCCCATCTCCTAACCTTCCAAAAAAAATAATTGAAAAAACATATATACGATACCAAAAAGCTTTAGAAACTTTAACAAATTAATGGAAATTATCATTGAATAAAAATACAAAAAAATATAAAAAAAATATCCAAAAAAGAATAAATAGAGAAAAAAAGCAAAAGACAAAAAAGTTTAGGAGAATTTTAGCTTTCTCAAGTATTACTTCTATAGGCTTGTTATTTATTTTAGGATTAGTCCTTCCAGGATTACCTTTGAAATTTTGGAACAATGATATCCCTGAAGGAAATTGGGAATATGTAAGTAATATGGGGTGGGGAATTTTACCAAATATCGATGTACCGCATGAGCCCTACACAAGTAAACCTGCGACGTCAGGACCTTTTTTAGATGCAAAATGGGGCTGCCCTGTAACTTGGGGTTATCATGATGATGTATTCCCGGACGAATGCTCATTAAGTAATCTTGCTAGAGGAGGAATAATGGTTCATTACAAAAACGGTGCTCCCACAGAAGTTGTAGAACAACTCAAAGCAATATTATTAGGTGCTAATGTAAGTGAAATAACTATTGCACCGTACAACGATATGGATAATTTAATTACATTAACAGCATGGAATTATATTGATAGATTAAATGAATTTGATAGAGAAAGAATTTTCAAATTCATTGATGTGTTTTTAAATAATCCGACATTGTCACCATTTTATGCCAAAAAAGGACATTTAGATTAAATTATGGAAAAATTTTCAGTAACAATTCAAATCACCCCGAAAAAAGCTGTAAACGATCCTAGAGGTACTCAGGTACTAAATGGACTACATAATCTTGGGTATAATGAAGTAGAAGATGTATCGGTAGGAAAATACATAGAATTATCTATTAATGCAAAAACCGAAAAAGAATGTAAAACAAAAGTTGATAAAGCTTGTGAACAATTCTTAGCTAACCCACTGATAGAAGAATATACAATTAAAATTAAAAGCTTATAAATTGATGTTAGCAGAAGAATTAGATAAACAAATATCCAAAATTGATAGAATAAAATTTGCTAATTTACCCACCCCACTTCATGAGTGCACCTCTCTTTCAAAAACTTTGAATATCAAAAACCTATTTATTAAACGGGAAGATTTAACTGGATTAGCATTTGGCGGAAATAAAGTAAGACATTTAGAATTTAGATTTGGATATATAAAAAAGAATAATTTTGACATCATTGTTAATGCGAATATGGGAGTTTCAAATAATGCCAGATTATGGGCAGCAGCAGCTAATATAAATAATATTGAGCTGATAAATATAATGAGTAAAGAATTAAACACTGACAAACAAGGCAATCACTTACTAAATTATCTAATGAATATAAAAATTATATATTCAGATACTACAAATGAACAAATCTTACACCAAGAAGCGATTGAATATGGTAACAAATTAAAAAAACAAGGTTATAAACCATATATTACAGTAGATGAAGAATACAATGAAATTGCAGCAGTAATTTCTTACCTGAATACAGCTTTGGAACTTAACAATCAATTTCAAAAATTAGGTTTAAAAAAAATTCATATCTTTCAAGCATCTGGGTCATCATATCTCGGCTTGGCGTTAGCAAAAAAAATACTTAATTTTACGCATTGGAAAATAACTGGCATTGGACCAAGATTGCAACCAAGAATGAGGAACATAAGAGAAATCACTAATAAAGCTTTGAATTATTTAAATAAAAACTCTAATAATAAATTAAAATGGGATTTCCTGGATTACAAAGATTTAAATTGGGATTTATCCTTTTATGGGGAAGGCTATGGAATTCCAACTAAAAAATGTATTGATGCAATTAAACTTGTAGCGGAAAAGGAAGCTATTTTCCTTGATCCGATCTATACCGGGAAAGCGATGTCTGGATTAATTGAATATGCTAATTCGAAAAAAATTAATAAAGATAGTAGTGTTGTTTTCATCCACAGTGGTGGAACACCAAATGTATTTACATATTCAAATGAATTATTATCTAGCTTGTAGTCTCATTAGTAAAATAGATTTAAATCTTTTCGCGGATCAATTGATATAAATTCGGTATATTATTAACTTTTTAAAACTTTTTGCAATTTTGTATAAAAGTATTCATTATCTTCCGCAGAACCTATAGATACTCTAAAACATTTTTCAAGTCCTTTGGTTGCAAACAATCTAACAAATACACCTTCACTTAATAATTTATTATTAATAGTATGTAAATCATGATTATTTAATTTACACAGTAAAAAATTTGCTTTAGATGGATATACTTTAATTTGATCAATTTGATTCAAAGCATCACTTAGTTTCTCCCTCTGTATTATTATCTCATCTACTTTTTGTATTAAGTTATCTACATATTTTAAAGAAACAATTAAGGATTCTTCAGCTACGGTGCTGACATTATAAGGATTTTTAACTCCCATAAGCAATTTTGCTATTTCTTTTGACATCAAACCATAACCTACTCTCAATCCCGCAAGTCCTGCCCATTTACTCATTGAACGTATTACTACCAAATTATTGTATTTTTCAATTAAATTTGCATATGATGATTTAGAAAATTCAAAATATGCTTCATCAACAACTAATATTTTATTTAAACTTAAAAGAAATTCTATATCTTCCAGAGTACTCTCATTACCAGTTGGATTATTTGGGGAAGCTAAGAAGATTATTTTTGTTTTTTCACTTGTCTTTTGTTTAATAGATTCATAATCTAATTCAAAATCAATATTTCTAGATACAGGAACAATTTTAGCTCCAGCTAATCCTGCACGTACAGCATACATTCCAAAAGTAGGGGTAAAGTCTAAAACTTCATCTCCAGGAGTAACAAATATCCTGAAAAAAAGATCGATCAATTCATCACTACCAGAACTAACAACGATATTCTCGATATTTAAACCAGTATATTCAGATAAAGATTTTCTAGATCTAATTAATTCAGGATCAGGATAAGTGTTTATAGGAATATTAATCAAATTATCTATAACTTCAGGAGCAGGACCAAATGGATTTTCATTGCCATTTAATTTAACAATTTTTTCTGCATTAATAGAATATTTCTGAATTAAAGTTTCATTAGATGGCATAGCATCATAAACTTTGAAATTTTTAATTATTGGATTCATCAATTTTTCTATATCTGAATAATTCATTTTATCAACCTGTTTTTTATTCTTTCAAACTCAGAATTTAAATGCAATTACATCAATTCTGCATTAATAACTATTATACTAGCTAATCTTGATAAATCCATTGACTGTTATTTGACTATATTTATATTAAGAAACATATTTGATATTATTATTTACTTCTTAAAGATTTCTTACAACTTTAATCATATTTATATTCATGTAATATTTTATTTATATTATCTTTAGTATCGGCAATATAATTATCCAAAGTATTATTTGGTAATCTATCTAAAATATTGTTTATATTTTTATCAATATCAGACATAAAAGAATCACATAATTCTAATATTTTATTAGAATTATGTGATTTTGCTAATCTTTGTGCCATAAAATTCAAACGATTCCAAGGATTTTCTCCATACTTAGAATTCAAATCAGATAAAAATTTAATCCATTCATTAATTTCCGGATTCCCAATATTATGTGGTAAAGAAATTAGATTTATATCAACATGATTTAAATATTGATATAAATCTACATTATGCTTGTTTATTTTTATATCTAAATATATTTGCAAAGCTCGATCTAAAAGTAAAGCTTCAGAAAAATCAGGAAAGATATTTTTATTCATAAATATCTTTCTAAATACATCTATAGTCCAATTTTCATCTGCAATAAGATGGGAAAAATATCCTCTTATAAAATTATTTGTATTTATATCTTTTTTTATCAAATCACTAAAATCGATGGCGTTTTTTATAAACCCTTTAATCCCATCACCTTTCACACCAGAATATAAATCAAAATAATGATAATTCTCTCTAGCAGATTTAGTTATCACTCTAAGATCAGGAGAAACAGCTCCTAATAAAATATATTCAAACTTTTCTCTGAAATCTCCTTGAGAAGGCTGTAACACTTGGTCATACAGTAATAATAAATGTGTTGTTGGGTTAGGCACAGTTTATCCCATTAATAGAATATTAATATAAGAGAGCATATGAAGGTAAATGTATATTTAACATAGTAAATTATAAAAATTCCAATTTTTACAGTAAAATAGTTTCTCATTAAAGATATCATTAGTCAACATAGGATGATAACATTCACAAAAAATAATTTTTATATGAATAAAGAATTTAGATTAAATTTATACTTAGCTTATGCTCATGCATTAAGTGATACTGCTCATATTATATTTGGCTTAACTTTATATTTTGTATCAGACAATCTAAATATCAGTATTCTAACTATGGGATTTATCTATAATTTGGCTAGTATTTTCAGAGGCTTGTCTGGTGTTTCTGCAGGAATATTAAGTGATAAATCAAACTTTTCTTATTGGATAATTCTATTTGCAGCATTGTCAACACTAGGGTGTTTAGTACTATCAATATCAAATAATACAAATATATTCACTATAGGTATAATTATTTTAGCTATAGGGTCAGGTATCTATCATCCTGTCGGATTAAGTGCTATAACAA
>Ga0310124_10001008_pt1 | contig 19878 bp, 17 predicted proteins | sample CB11b_AW_Bot5_MG_FD_203507 | JGI IMG/M metagenome (GOLD analysis project Ga0310124, IMG submission 203507) | Marine microbial communities from Western Arctic Ocean, Canada - CB11b_AW_Bot5 | ecosystem: Environmental > Aquatic > Marine > Oceanic | place: Canada: Western Arctic Ocean | collected... | reverse complement strand
GGGGTTGGTCGCGGTCCAACCCTGCGCGATGTCGTGGTAGACGATGAGCCTGCGTTCGCCGCGGGGCGAATACTTCATCGCTGTGGGTTCCGCGTTGGCCTTCAGTGCACTCAACATGCAACCTCCCAATAGCAGCGTTGCCGGCAGCAACACGAGATTCGCCGATGTCTTATATGGCAATGGATGTCTCCACAAGAGGGTTCGTGACCGACGGCTCTGGCGGATTATAGTGTTAAACGCGCAGCTCAGGCACGACCTCGCGGATCGCCGGCTACCGCGGACGCACCTTGACGTTGACCTCCTCGATGCGAATGGCGCCATCGCGATCGGCCGCCTTGGTCAGACCGATGGCAAGCTCGTTGTCCCCGAACTCGATCAGCTGCGGTTCGAGGCGCAATCTGTAAAGATGGTACGGTTCGTGTTCACCCTCGCTGTTCGTGCCATCCCAGATGAAGAAGCGATTCAAGATCTCGGGTGATACGACCTTGCCGTTCAACTGAACCGCGACGACATCTTCTTCATTCATGCCGACTACCTTGAACTCCATGACGGCCGAAACATCCTGCTTCGTCAGGTCTTCGGCCAGTCGAAACGCGAACGTGCCGCGGGCGCCGGCCACGGAGCGATCGAGGATGATCACGTCGTAGCGGATGCCGCCGGCCGGGTTGTTGGGGTTCGGCTCCCCGACGGATCGCCGCCAGAAGAGGAAGTCCCTCTGGTGCTTCGCGAGCGTTGTTGGATCAGTGATCGGCGCGAGATTCATGAGTCGCGGCACCATGGTCTGAACCGTCACGTCGGAGATCGGCAAGTAGTTGAAGGTCGAGATGCCGTCGGCACCGAACGCGTAATAGTTGTGAGCCGCCGCGTAGTAGTGCTCAGGCTGAAACGCGTTCTTCCCAAGCGCGTGCTCGATGCGACTGGGACCGGCCCACAGGTTCAGACTCGGGTACACGCGGCAATCGGTGCCCTCCGTCAGCTTCCGGTACTTCTCGATATTTGCGCTGAAATCCATGTACCCGAAGTGGGCGGGCACCACGTAGTCGACCAGACCTTCCCTGATCCATTGTTCGACGTCGAATCCGAAGAGTTCGCACTCTTCGAGGACATCCGGCACGCGCACGCCCAGAAGCAGCCGGCGGCCGCGTTTCTTGCCCGCGTCGTCAAGGCATGTACGGATTCGCCGGTGAAAATCGGTCAGCAGATGCGCGTTGTCGCGCTCCTCGCCGACTGAAAACATGAAGACCCATCGCATCCAGTCAAGCTCGACACCGTCGACGTCGTAGTGGTCGAGCAGGTCATTCACGTAGGTGACCATCATGTCCCGGAAACCCTGGTGTGCGTAGTCCAGGCCTCGCGGAACGCCCTGCGCGTGCCACTGCGGATGCTCGCGGTACACCCTGGCGTTTGCCGCCGCCCCGTGCCGGTCGTTCATGCGCAGGCCCGCAATGAATGTCATGCCCTCTTCGTGGGCCTGATCGAGAAAGATCCGCACCAGGTCGTGACCCGCTTCATTCATGTCCTTCAGGCAATCCATGAAGGGGATGACGTTGTATATCGGCTCGTCCACCTTCGAGACGCCCGGTGCCGTGTTCGTCGCGAACCAGACAAATAGACAGTGGACAAACGTGTCGACGCCGGCTTCGGCGTGAGCGCGCATGATGGTTTGAACGGATGTCTTCCAGGACTCGGGATCCTTCAGCCAATCGGCGGCGATCTCGTTCTTGGCAGGGATCGTCGAAGCCCAGGCCTGCGCCGGGTCGTGACAGACGATCAATCTTCGCTCGCCACGGGGCGCGTAGCTCGTCATTTTCGATTCCTGACCGGCCCGCAGGTCGCCGACATTGCAGCTTCCAAAGAGCAGACCGATCATCAGCAATAAGGGCGTCGTAGAAGTTATTCCTGCCAATGGGCTCACTCACACGCCGGATCGTTGCCAGGTTCGTCGCGGGACAGTAACATCCAACGTGTTTGGTGTCGAGCCACTCAATTCGTCGACCATCGCGCGCGACGGCGCGCTGGGAATCGGTTGTCATCAAGGTGCATCCCCATGAGAACAGTCAATGCCACGCGGCGACATTCGTCATGACCATTCAATGAAAAGCAACTTCAACGGCACGTACCGCGGCGAACACCTGGATCAAATCGCGTTTCCGCTCGGCGGAATCGGGGCGGGGATGATCTGCCTTCAGGGAACGGGCGCGCTGTCGCACGTGTCCCTGCGTCACAAGGCGGATGTCAAGAACGAACCGTGCGTCTTCTCGGCAATCTGCGTCAAGGGCAGTCCGAACACGGCGCGGGTGCTTGAGGGGCCCGTTCCCGAGTGGAAGATTCTCGGCAAGGGCGGCGGCGGGGGCGCCTCGGGCTCGACCTACGGCCTGCCGCGATTTTCCGAGGTTCAGTTTTCCAGCCGCTTTCCGTTCGCGACGATCGACCTGTCGGACCCGGATGTTCCACTGAGCGTTCAGATCACCGGATGGAGTCCGTTCCATCCCGGCGACGCGGACGATTCGAGCCTGCCCGTCGCGGCGCTCGAGTACCGCTTCACGAACACCGGCGATCAGACCGTCGAGGCGGTCTTCAGCCACAACGCCAGGAATTTCGTGGCGCCCCACGACGCGGAACGCACCGTGAAAAATGTCCCGGGCGGTTTCGTTCTGACCTGCGCCGCCAGCGAGGAGCGACCCTGGGACGACGCGACGTATTGCGCAAGCGTGACCGATCGACAGGCGAGGGTGAACTGCGCGTGGTTCCGGGGCGGATGGTGGGACGCGCTGACCATGGCGTGGAAGGACGTTCAGGACGGCGCGTGCTATGAGAAGTCACCGCACGACACCGGCGAACCGTCTCCGGGAGGCACGGTATTTGTCCCCTGCACGCTTGAACCTGGGCAGACGAAGTCCGTGACGTTGCAACTGTCCTGGTACGTAGGGCGCAGCGACTATCAATTCTGTTTCGACAAAGGCGCCAATCCGGATGAACTGCCGTCGCCCACGACGGAGAACTACCGGCCGTGGTATGCCGGTCGGTTTCGCGATATCCAGGAGGTGGCGAAGTACTGGCGCGACCGGTACGACGCGCTTCGCGACGATGCCCAGCGATTCAGTGACTGCTTCTACGACTCGACGCTCCCGCCGGAGGTGATCGAAGCAGTCGCGGCGAACTTGAGCATTCTGAAATCACCGACCGTGCTTCGCCAGTTCGATGGGCGCCTCTGGGCCTTCGAAGGCTGTACCGACGTCGGAGGCTGCTGCGCCGGCTCGTGCACGCACGTCTGGAACTATGCCCAGGCACTGCCGCACCTGTTTCCCGATCTCGAACGGACGCTGCGAGCCACGGAGTTCGGCGAGTCCCAGAACGAGGCGGGGCACCAGCAGTTCCGCTCTTCGCTGCCGATCCGGCCCAGCCCGCACCACTTCTACGCTGCAAGTGACGGCCAGCTTGGCGGCATTATGAAAGTCCACAGGGAATGGCGCATCGGTGGCGACAACGAATGGCTCATCGCGATTTGGCCGAAGGTGCGCGCAAGTCTCGACTACTGCATCGGTGTGTGGGACCCGGGGCGCAACGGCACCGTCGAGGAGCCGCACCACAACACGTACGACATCGAGTTCTGGGGGCCGGACTCGATGTGCACGAGCTTCTACCTCGGCGCGTTGACGGCTGCGATCGCGATGGGCCGTGCGCTGAACGATGATGTTGGCGCGTACGAGACGCTACTCGCCAAAGGAACCGCGTACCTTGAAGAGCGGCTCTACAACGGCGAATACTTTTTCCAGGAGGTTCGCCGGGACAAGCCCATGCCGACGAAGGAGGACGGGCACACGCCGGACCCGGCCAAGCGCTCCGCGGAAGCGATCGAGCTGTTCGGCAAGGAGGGACCCAACTACCAGTACGGGACGGGGTGCCTCGCAGACGGCGTGCTCGGGTCGTGGATGGCCGCCGTGTGCGGCGTCGCGCAGGTGCTTGATGCCGGAAAGGTCATGAGCCACGTGGTGGCCGTCCATCGACACAACCTGAAGCACGACCTTTCCAAGCATTCGAATCCGCAGAGGCCCGCGTACGCCATGGGGCACGAAGGCGGCCTGCTGCTTTGCACATGGCCGCGGGGCGAAAAACCTTCGCTGCCCTTCGTCTACAGCGACGAGGTGTGGACCGGCATCGAGTACCAGGTTGCATCGCACCTGATGCTCATGGGTCGCGTCGAAGAGGGTCTCGAAATCGTCAGAATATGCCGGCAGCGCTACGACGGCCGCGTCCGCAATCCCTTCGACGAATATGAGTGCGGTCACTGGTACGCGCGGGCCATGTCGTCATACGCTCTTCTGCAGGGTCTGACGGGGGCGCGATATGACGCCGTGGACGGTGCGCTCACCCTGGAGCCGCGGATCAGTGGCGACTTTCGCAGCTTCATCTGCACCGCCACGGGCTACGGCACGGTCGGTGTTCGCGATGGTGAGCCGTTTCTTGATGTGCGTCATGGCGCGATCGACGTCGGCGAGATGCGCCATGTTCCCCGCGGCGACAGGAGCGTGTCGAGGGTTTAGAGCGGTTTCACCCATGACGTAGCGTCCTGAACTGGCTGCAGCCGCGCCTGGCTTTGTCGTGCTGCATCGACGACCCGCAGCGGGGTCGCCTGCTTCGCCCTCCTCGCCAGACTTGCTTCGCCGACGCTCAAGACGCTACGGCATGGGTAAAAACGCTCTAGCAGGACGCTAAACAACCCAATTGGACCCCGTTAGATCAACCATGATTCGCGCGTCAAGCATCGATGCCACGCTGCAATTGATGATTCGCAAGACGAAAGTAGTGTCTTAAAACACCTCTCGGAGCGTCATCGCGGGTTGCTTAGCGGCCTGCTAGAGTTGACTCACAATTCTGCCGGACGCACGGCCTTGCCGCTCTCGGCGGATTGGTGGACCGCTTCGACCTTGCACATATAGAGAACACCTTCGGTGAAATCGGGCCGGACCGGTCGATCCTTCGGGGGTTTCCCGGCCCGGGCCGCCCGGACCGCGCCGACGAAATCCGCCTCGACCGTCCAGGCCGTTTTGCGGTCGTCCGGAACGTCTACCGGCTGTAACGGATCACCGGGACCGGCGAATTCGAGCGTCTCGGCGAAGTCGTAGCGTAGCGTTCCCGCAAGCCCGCGGATCGTCAGACACAACGTCGGGCTGGTCTTATCCACGGCGAGGCCGCAGTGGTGTTCGACGGCCAGAGCACCGGATTCCAGCCGGCCCGAAATGGTCACGACCTGGGGAATCTGAATCTCCACATCCTTTCCTTCATCGGTCTTGGTGCCGATGGGCGCCGCCTTCTGGGCGGAGAGTTGTTCGTACGGTCCCACCATGGCGTTGAGCGTTTCGGCGAGGATGCCCATCATCATCACCTGTCTGCCGCTGTACTCGATGCGTTCGCGCCACGTCACCGTCGTCAGATCCAGGTTGGCGCCGGTGACCGCCATCAGCTCCACTGAAGTGATTGAGCCCAGTTGACCGGATACGATCATGTCACGGATGTAATGCTCGCGCGGCCACGGGCACGGGCAGATCATGTTGACCAGGTCCGCGTGCGCCTCCGATGCGGCGTGCATGGCCCTAGCCTCTTCCAGGTTCATGCACATGCGGGCCTGACAGAACACGTGCTTGCCCGCGTCGAGCGCGGCGATGGACATCTCCTTGTGCATGTAGGGCCAGGTGCCGATGAATATCGCGTTCAGGTCGGGGCGATCGAGCAGATCCTGCCATCGATCGGCGACCTCAGGGATGTCGAAGTCGCGTGCGACCGCCTCGGAACTGGCGCGCGACCGGTTGACCACGGCGACCACCTCGGCACCGTCGACCTTCTTCAATCCCGGCAGGTGCCTGTCACGGCAGATGCCCCCGGCACCGATGAATCCGATGCGCACTGGTTCTGAAGATGCGGTCATGTCCGACTCATCTCCCTTCTTGAGTCAACTCCCCACCCACCTCTCGCGAAGAGTAGACAGGATCACGGGATCGACAGGATTTACAGGATCAGATTGTTTTGGAGTTTTGGCTGCGACCACTCAACCACACACCCGAACCGATCCTGTTGATCCTGTCAATCCTGTGATCCTGTCAACTCCCCGGTTCCACCGATCGCCTGTCTCCACGGGGACGCCGAAGCAGCACCGCGCCGCCGAACAGAATCAGCCACGCCATTGACGGCGCGGGGACGGGCGGCCCGTAGATCGCCTGGATCCCGGTGATGTCGTCCGGGTGCAGCTCGCGGCGGCCACCGGCGTAGACCCGCTTCCATCACCGAACCGACGACGGTCGAGTGCTGGAGGCCCAGCGAGTGCCCCAGCTCGTGCAGGGCGATGGTGGAAAAATAAAAGTTGCCGTTACCGACAATGTCGTTCGGATCGTCAATCCAGTTGCGGATCACGTCGAAGTGGGCGTCGCCCAGGATCGTTTGTCCCAGGAACGGAAGAAGCTCGGTTCCCGGCAGATAAGCGTGGGCCAGTTCGTTCGGGGAAACGCTGTCGTCGATCTCCCACGCCGCGACGCGAATGTCGCCGAGGTGGCCCCCCTGAGATTCGGAAGCACCACCGGCCACGCCTCCGTCGGCGACCATGCCCAGATTCGTGAATCCGCTGGCCGCGTCCCAGATGTCCAACGCGTCGTCAATGGCGGCCAGCTCCATGCCCACCAGGCCTGGGTTCAAAGATTCCAGTGGCAGGGTCAGGAAGAATCCGTGTGTCGAGTTCAGGTTGAACGTGAACCCGGTCCCGCCCAGACCCCCGGGCATAACGCTCCAGGTGGCGCCGCCGGGTGCCGGATTGCCCGTGGAGGTTCTCGACGTGTTCGGGCCGGGATCCCACGCCGTGAGACCGACGGTGAATTCCTGCTGCGCCGGATCGACCGGCGGCGGGAATTCATAAATCGTCGCATCGGTCGAAACGCAGAACACGACGGCCGTGATGCACGCCGACAGGGGCACGACACGGTTCGATCGGCAAGGGCTCATGGGGAACCTCCATGCCAATGGGAGTTGATACCGATCAGGACCCGGTTCCGTCGGTCAACGCCAGATTTGAGAAAATAATTGGAATGTTGAAGACCCCGGATCGTGAGAAATCGCTACGAATTATCGGCAGACGGCTACACCGCTGTGCTGGTCGATGTCAGTTCCGGATCGCAGCCCAGAGACTGCAACCATTCGAGGTGCTTGTCCCAGCAGCGTTGCATCGACCGGCGCTGGTCGGCCGAAGGCATCGACAGCGGTGGGCGCATCGGTCCGCAGTCGATGCCCAGTAACGGCATTGCCTGTTTCACGAAGACCACGGGCGAAAGTCCGGCGCTGAAATCCGCCATGAATCGAGTCATACGATGTTGTAACTCCCGCGCTGCGGCCAGATCGCCGTCTGCATGTGCCTTGAGTATCCGGATGAACGCGTGTGGCATGTAGTTCTGGGTGCCTCCGACGCCGCCGTCGGCACCCATGACGAGGCCGGCGAGAAACATCGAATCCATTCCGAACAGCAATGTCAGACGGTCGGGAGCCAGGTTTTTGATCCGGTGCATCATCGTCAGGTTCGGGTCACTGAACTTGACGCCCCGGACGGCATCGTGATCCAGAAGTTTTTCGACGATCGTCGGTGTGATCGGCACGTGCGTGGCCACGGGCAGGTGGTACAGAAACAACGGCAGACCGCATCCATCGGCCAGCCGCCGGTAGTAGTCGACGACCTCTTGGGTGGTGACCCCATAGAAGAAAGGCGGTAGGCTCGCGATCGCATCGGCGCCGCACTTCTCTGCATGGTTGGCGAGTGTCAGAGCCGCAATCGGGTCGAGGGATCCGACGTGGACGATGACCTTGATGCGACCGGCCGCTGCATCGATTACCGTTTCCGTGATCCGGAACCGCTCGTCGGCAGACAGTGACTGGCCCTCGCCGGTGGCGCCCGCGATCCACAGACCGGCGACGCCCGAGTCGACCTGATACGTCACGAGTTTCCGCAGTGTCTGCAGATCGACCGAGAGATCCTCGTGCATCGGTGTGACGAGCGGGGGATAGATACCGGGGAATGCGACCATCCAGTGAGTTTACCGCGTTGACCATCGAAGGTCAACGAACAGAGCCAGGTGGCCGGCCAACATGTCGCGGCTTGCTTTCCCTAAACATGGTTGAGAATTCATATTGAGTGAGGAACTGACATGCAGAAGTTGAAAGTATTGCTCCTTCCGATCATCGAACCGCCGATTTCCTCGCCGTGGTGCGACGACGTCGTTTCCGAAGTAGGCGATCATCACGACCTGAAAGTTTTCGACCGGAACAAGCCGCTCGCCGCGCAGTTTGGTGAGATCGACGTGGTGATCGACCACGGCGGCAAGGTCGCAACGCGCGAGATGATGGACGCCGCCGTCAAGGCGCGATTGTGGCAGATCCTGGGAACGGGATTCGAGACGTTCGACCTGGATTACATTCGCGGGCGCGGAATACCCGTGGCCAACTGCCCGGGGCAATTCAGCAGCGTCCCCCTGGCCGAAACCGCGATGATGTACATGCTCATGCTGGCGGGCCACTACCGCGAGCGCCTGGCCAACTTTCGTGAAGGGAACATGCACGTGCCCGTGGGCCGGGAACTGGACGGGGCGCACCTGGTGGTTCTGGGCTTCGGTGCCAGCGGCCAGGAACTAGCGCGGCGGGCCCGGGCGTTCGGCATGAAGATTTCGGGCATCGATGTGCGAAAGATCGAACAGTTGACCCTCGACGAAATCCAACCGGACTTCATGGGGTCGCCGGACGACCTGGACCGGCTGATCGCCACGTGCGATTACCTTTCCCTGCACCTGCACGTGAATGATGCGACGCGCCAAACAATCGACGAGCGCCGCCTGGGGCTGATGCCGCAAACGGCCTGTCTGATCAACATCGCGCGTGGGGAGCTGGTCGACCAGGAGGCGCTTTTCTGCGCCTTGGAAGCGGGCCGCCTCGGCGGCGCCGGCCTCGACGTGTTCACGCAGGAGCCGCCCGATCGTGACCATCCGGTCTTCAGATTGCCCAACGTGGTCGTGACGCCGCACACGGCGGGTGCGACGAACCGAACGTCACGCAGGCGGGCGCAGTGCGCCGCCGAGAATGTGAACCGAGTCGCGAAGGGCCTGGAGCCTCTCTACCGGGTCGATCAGTGAGCGTTCTCAAGGGTGAGGCTGCACGGTCGCCGGTTTGCGTTCATCGTTGATCAGGTCGAGGAGATTCAGCGTTCCCGGCCTTCGGTCGCCGTTTTCGACCGCGGCGGTGATCGTTTTGTGCGCCGCTTCGACCTCGCGCAGCAGGTAGTGCAGTGCGGCGACCATGAATGCGGCGTCCGCTTCGCTGACCTGGTCAGGTCGCGCGGACGCGAATTGACCGATGAGGTCCCGGACAAGCGGCCCAAGCGAATCATCGATCTTCAGATCACGCACGCCGTCGCGTTCGAGCCAGAGCCCACTGTTCACCGACCGTGCGGCGAGCTCGAAATGCCCAAGCGCGGCGTCCGCGAGTGCGTAGCCGACTTTCGGTTCGGCGCGCATCGGATTGGCCAGCGACTCGTCGCCGAAGCGGCGCACCGCATCCTCGTAGGCTCCATCTGAGAGCGCCGTCCAGCCCGAGTCGTCCACGACGGCGTCGGGTCGTGCGGGCTCGACGTCCACAGGGTCCGCGGGGTACACAGGTTCGGGGGAAGTGACCCAGGTGTCGTACACATAGGTTGATCCGGTGGGGCAGTAGGTCGTGCTGTCGTAGTAGCCGTAGTGGCCGTAGTAGTCGTACGCACTGTTGAACGGGAAGCCGATGTGGAACGCGAAGTGCGACTTGTGCTTCGATCCGTGACGGTGATGCGACGATCGGTGCGATCGGTGACCTGAGTGTCGCGATCGGTGGTGCGCGTCATGCCGATCGTGCGACCGTGCGCTTCGGTGCTCGGCGTTAGTCGCGACGCGTTCTCGCCGGGCATCGTTATTCTGATCGCGGACCTCGCGGCGTCGTTCGCGATTTCTCTGTATTTGTTTTTGTCTCTCGACGCGACGCTCGCGGCCCTGTGCACGATCGCTGCTTATCTGTTGTTGTCTTACGACGCGGCGTGCCAGCCGTTGATCGCGATTGCTGATGATCTGTTGTTGTCTTTCGACACGGCGTGCCAGTCGTTGATCGCGATTGCTCTGTATCTGCTGTTGTCTTTCGACGCGACGTTCGCGGCGCTGCGAGACTTGCTGTTGTCGTGCGGTGCGTTGAACCTGACGCGGCGCTCGGACTTCGCATCTGGTGCGTGCGGCTCGCGGGCTGCTTTCCTCGCGGATGGCGGCGCGGCCTTGCTGTGGTGCGTTCCGAGCGCCGGTCCTGCCGTTTCGCGCCAGGACCGGTTCGCACGTTGCCGCGGTCAGAATCAGGATGACAACGACCGAGACGATTCGATTGTTCATGGTTCCTGGATTCATCGTGTCGCTCCCGTAACAGGTCGGACACTCGCGTGACCGGTGGCGCCGCGACCTGCGAGGGCAGGGCGGCGGGACATTTCGGCCACCGTCATCTCTAAGGGCGAATGGGCCGGGTTCCGGGGGCGGCGGCCGCTCGGGCAGCGCCCAACCAGTTGTTAAATAATGAGTAACGCAACCTTGGGGCGTCGTGACCCCCCCCCGGCGGGCAACTCAGGAAGGCGAAGCGGTCCACACCTGGCCGAACAGACGCAGCCAGTTGCCGCCAAGGATTTTCACGACGTCGCCGCGCTCGTAGCCCCTGTTCGTCAGAGCCACCGCCAGGTCGGGCAGCCGGTCGGGCGTTTCCAGGCCCTTAGGTGTCATGACCACCCCTTCGCGCCGGTTCGACGGGTCGTAAAAGGTCGAGGGCAGCTTCGTGCCCTGCTGCGAGCCGATGAAATTCCAGAACGACTGCGGCTGGTCCTGCGTGAAATCGGTGCCGATCCCCACGTGGTCGATGCCGATGCGCTGCACCAGGTCGTCGATCGCGTCGACGAAGTCCTCAATCGTCGAGTCCATGCCCCAGCGCAGGAAGCTATTGAAGCATGTGGCCCCCGCGACGCCGCCCCGTTCGGCCAGCTTTGTGAGGGCTTCGTCGGTCTTGTTGCGCTTGTGGTCGCACCAGGAGCGTGCGTTCGCGTGCGTGCAGGCCACGGGCTGCTGCGAAAGGTCGATCGCCTCAAGCGTCGTGCGGTCGCCGGCGTGCGAAAGGTCGATCAGGATGCCGAGCCGGTTCATTTCGTGTACGGCATCGACACCGAAATTGCTTAGGCCGTCGTCACGCCGCTCAAAGCAGCCGTTGCCAAGCAGGTTGCGCTCGTGAAAGGTGAGTTGAATGATCAGGACGCCCAGACCGTGGAAGAGGGCAAGGCGATCCAGGTCGTTCTCGATCGGCGTCGCGTTCTGCCAACCGAGGATGACGCCCAATTTTCGAGTCCGCTTGGCAGCGTGGATGTCGTCCACGGTTCTGACCTGCGTCAGTTGATTGGGCCTCTGGTCGAATCGGTGCCGCCACGCCGCGATCGTGTCCATCGTCCGGGCAAAGTTCTCCCACGTCGCAAGCGTGGCGTTCATCGCCGTGACGCCGCTGGCCTTCAGGCTGCGAAAAACCTGCGGGCTGTCCCAGTTGCTTACGTTCAGCGCATCGACAACGACGGCGTCGTCGTAGAGCTGTCTGACTTCCGCGTCCGTAGACATCGTGGATCCTCCCGATTAGCGCCGCGCCGTGTCTGGTGCGCCGCCGGGCGTCACATCTTCGCCGCCTCCGTTCCTCGCCGGCCGAATCATTCGCCAAAGGCCGAACTGAGCGATCACGATGACGCCGATGGTCCAGACGGCGCGATCGAGGATCGCCGCCGAAAGCGCCAGGGATTCTGTCACCCCAGTGCCCAGGATCCGGGCGCTGTAGACGATCGCGCCTTCGCGGAAGCCGAGGCCCGCGGGCGTGACGCTGACGAGCATCATCAGATCGGCAAGAACGGAGGCGATCAGGAGACCCAGAATGTTCACCTCGACGTCGAGTGCCGCAAACACGAGGTAGATCCGCGCCGCTCGCAACACAAAAATGGCCAGGTGCAACGCGAGCATTGTCCGGACAAACGATGCCCGGCCGCCCAGTTCACGCCACGACTCGTTTGCGGCCGCAGCCCATTGCCGAATTCGCCGCGGCCACCAAGTCGGCACGGGCAAACGCAGAAACAGCGCGGCGAAGCCGAGGACCGCCGCAACCGCAAATATCACCGCCACCCAGCCGTCCCAGGGTTCGCCGCGACCCAGCCAGAGTGCGGCCTGGCAGAGCAGACCCACCACGCCGGCTGCGGTCATTCCGAGCAGCCCTAGTGGCAGCAGAAGCGTGGCGAACTTCGTGTAGCTGACGCCGTGCTTTGTCTTCAGGTAGACCGCGGACGTGCCGAGACCTACGCGCGGGATCAGAAGATTGCTGTAGTTCATGAGAATCACGAGCATGAACGATTCGAACAAACCGATGCGATAGCCGAGCCGGGCCAGGGCGAACCGCATTGCCTGGCCGTTTAACAGGCGTGCCGCGAGAAACGCCGCGATGATCGCTGCAAGCATGTGCGGCGAGATGTGGGTGAGGCGGCCGAGTTCGCCGAAGTATGTTCGTCCCGCAAACGCCAGGCAGGCCAACACGACCACTGCGACTGTCAGGCGCAACCACCATGACGCGCGGGCGCGCCTTGGATCGGGCGATGATGATTGTGACGGGTCAGTCACCGGCATATGATAAACATCCGGAAATTTCCGGTCAACGATTGCACCGCGCCGATCACGACCGCTAATGTGCAAGCCCAATCTCTTTATTGTCGGAGCGCCGAAGTGTGGTACGTCATCGATGTATTACTGCCTCGATGCGCACCCGGAAATCTTCATGTCGCGCCGCAAGGAGCCACGCTACTTCGGATCGGACCTGAATATTCGAGAAGGCTGGCGGGTGACGGACGAAACGGAGTATCTGGCGCTATTCAAAGACGGCAAAGACTGCGCCTACCGGGGTGAGGCTTCGGTGTTCTACCTCTATTCGAAGCTGGCGCCGGAGGAAATCCGCCGCTACAACCCGATGTCCAGAATCATCATCATGCTCCGCAACCCGGTGGACACGATCGTGTCGCTGCATCGGCACTATTTCGCCACCTGCAACGAGGACATTCGTGATCTGGAGCAGGCCCTGGCCGCCGAGATCGACCGGCGCGCGGGCCGACGCCTGCCAGCAGAAGCCTGGTTCGCTGATGGACTGCTCTACGGCGATGCCGTCAGTTACGCGGAACATGTCCAGAGATACCTGGACGTCTTCGCGAACGATGGCCGGGTCCATGTGATCATCTTCGACGATTTGATGGATCGGGTGGCCGAAGAGTACCGGCGCGTCCTGAATTTTCTCGGGGTGGACAGCGCATTCGAGCCCTCGTTCGACGTCAAGAACCCCGCCCCGTCGCCGCAATCGCGGTTCCTGTACCGGATCTGGCACCGTTACCCGTGGTTGAGGCGTTCGGTCGGTGCCCTGGTCGGGCCGTCGGCGCGGCGCGAACTGATGTACCGCGTGCAAAAGGTGCTGTCCGGATCGCGGGCGCGGACGCAGATCGATCCGCAACTGCGTCATCAATTGCAGGGGCAGCTGCGCGGCGACGTCGAGAGATTGAGCGAGCTACTGGGGCGCGATCTGATGCACTGGGTGAATGGATAACGCCGGCATCTCCCTCTCTTCGGCGTGATGCCGATCAATACGCGGCAAACCGGTAAATCGTCGTCGACGTGAACGTCTTGCCCGGTCTGAGGATCACCGTGGGGAAATCCGGCCGGTTCACCGAATCGGGAAAGTGCTGCGTCTCCAGGCACACGCCCCCATGGCGTTCGTAGGTTCTTCCTGCCTTGCCGACCAGACCGTTCAGGTGATTACCGCTATAGAGCTGGATGCCTGGCTCGGTCGTCAGCACCTCCATCGTGCGCCCCGACGTCGTCTCCTTCAGGCGCGCGGCGAGTCCGAGGGGGCCGCCGCCGTGGTCCAGCACGAAATTGTGGTCATAGCCTTGAGTCGGCGCCGCCGCGAGCTCACCAATTCGCGCGCCCAGCGCCGTCGGTTCGGAAAAATCCAGAGGCGTGCCCGCCACGGGCAGGATCTGCCCCGTCGGGATCAACGTCGCGTCGGTGGGTGTGTATCGCGCGGCGGTCAGCAACAGCAGATGATCAAGGACGCGATCACCACCGGCAAGATTCCAGTAGGTGTGATTGGTCAGGTTCACCGGCGTGGGCGCGTCGGTGTCGGCGCGGTAGTCGATTCGCAGCTCGTCGCGCTGTGTGAGCGTGTAGATGACGCGCAACGACAGCGTGCCCGGGTATCCCTCCTCGCCGTCGGGGCTCACGTAGGACAATGCCGCGGACGATCCGTCTTCCGTCTCCTGTGCCTGGGAATTCCAGACGACCTTGTCGAGGCTGCGGGTCACGCCGCCGTGCAGATGATTTGGACCGTCGTTCGTTGCCAGCGCGTAGGTGCGGCCGTCCAGCGTGAATCTCCCCCGGGCGATGCGATTGGCGACTCGACCGGTCGTGCAGCCGAAGAACTGATTCTTCGGCGACTGGTACTCTTCGACCGAGTCGAACCCGAGCACGACATCCGTGGCGTTGCCGTCACGGTCGGGCACGTGCATTTGCACCAGCGTCGCGCCGAGCGTCATGACCCTGGCCATCAGACCGTTCGTATTCGTGAGTGTCACGGTGTCGACGGCACTCGCTCCCTGGGGGTGGTCTGAACGGTGCACGTCCGGGCGCACGGGCGTCCGGGCATCACGATGCAACCATATCGCGGTTCGGTCGCGTTCACCAGGAAGCAAGTCATTTATCGGCGACGTTTCGGGTTAAGATGGTGCTTTCAGCTACCGAGAACGTCGCGATGAAAGAACTCCTGCCCGGCCTGAACACACTCGAATTGCCGCGGATGTACCGCGTGCGACAGCGGTTCGACCCGACACACATCGAAGATGTCGACGAGGCGGTCCGCGCCGAGCTATCCAGACCGCAGATCAATGATATTCTGCGTGGGGCCAGGACGGTCGCCCTGGCCGTCGGCAGCCGCGGCATCGCGAACATTCGCGACATCGTGGCCGCCACAGTGGCGGCTCTGCGCGGCCAGGACGTGGACGTATTCATCACCCCCGCGATGGGATCGCACGGCGGTGCCACGGCCGAAGGCCAGGTCGACGTTCTGCACCACCTGGGGGTCACCGAAGCAAGCGTCGGTGCGCCGATCCGCAGCAGCATGAACGTCGTGGAGATCGGAGCGGTCACATCATCGCACGGTAACCGCGTGCCGGTGTGCATGGACGAGATCGCGTACAGAGAGGCCGACCTGGTCGTGCCGATCAGCCGCATCAAGCCGCACACCGGCTTCAAAGGGTCGGTCGAGAGTGGAATCTGCAAGATGATCACGATCGGACTGGGCAAGCACGTGGGTTGTGCCGCCCTGCATCGTGAGGGGATGAACGTGTTTGATCACTTGATTCCAACAGCGGGGAAGATGGTGCTCGAGACCGGCAGGATCGGCTTTTCCCTCGCGATCGTCGAAAACGGTTACGAGCAGACGGCGATGATCGAGGCGCTGACACCGGCAGCGTCGATGAAGCGCGAAGGGGAGTTGCTGCAGATCGCGGGCGAGCGCATGGCCCGCTTACTGATGGAGCGTATCGACGTGCTGGTGGTCGAGCGGTTCGGCAAGAACATCAGCGGCGTGGGCATGGACGCGAACGTCACCGGGCGCGGCGAACTGGGCGGCGCCCTGCCGGGGTATGCAGGGCCGGACATCAAGCGGATCGTCGTGCTCGGTCTGACCGATAAGACTTACGGCAACGCCCACGGCATCGGTCTGGCGGACGTCATCACCGATCGAGTGTTCGAGCAGATCAACCGCGGCGCCACCTGGACCAACACACTGACGGCGGGCAGTCTGGGGTGCGGCCGGATTCCGATCGGGCTGCCCGATGAGCGCCAGGCCATCATGGCCGCGGCGAGCTGCGTGTTCGGCGTCAAGGCGACCGAGGCGCACATCGTTCGCATCTGGAACACGCTATGCCTGACCGACATCGCCGTCTCCCAGAGTATGGTCGACGCCGTGGGAAAGACGCCGGGATGCGAAGTCATCGGCGAGTGGAACGGTACCTGGTCGCAGTCGCAGTAGCGGCCGGAATCGCTGACCGGCTGAGACGAACCACGCTAGCAGGAATCTGCAAAACTCGGTCGGCGCAAAAACGTGTACCTGAGATTTTAAAAAGTTTCGCCTTCAACGCGTTTGGACTTGATCTGCGAAGCGAGAGCGGTAGTTTCAAATTGGAGATTCTTGGGCGAACGCCAGAATCCGGGGTTTTGCAGCGTCCTGCTAGAGCGGTTTCAATCCAATCGAAGCGTTTTGAGTGTCGGCGAAACAAGTCTGGCGCGGAGGGCGAAGCAGGCGACCCCGCTGCGGGTCGTCGATGCAGCACGACTAGGTCGTGTCCCGTAGGTGAGTCGTCGGCCCAAGATCGGGCGAGCCGTTCGCTGGCAAGGAGGCCGAAGCAGCCGATGCTGCAACGCATCGGCGATGCAGGCCGACGCCGAAAGCGGGCGGCGCAGCCGATCGACGCCAGAGGCACCTGCGGGAAACGACCTGTGCCAGGCGCAGATGCAGCCAGCTCAGGACGCTTTGATTGGATTGAAACCGCTCAAATCCCTCAACCTTTGAAATCCGGATGCGGAGCCATCACCACCAGCAAGGTGGCTCGCTCGGCCGAGTCGTTGTGGACGCCATGGACGACGCCCGCGGGTGCCACGGCCACCTGGCCGGGTTCGAGGGGTTTCGTCTCATCGCCGATGCGGACATGACACGTCCCGGTCAAGCCGTGGTAGATCTTGTCGCTGTTGTCGTGGGCATGGTCGCTCTGTCGTTGACCCGGTTCCAGGCAGTAGAGGTCGCAGAACATTCGCGGTGACTCGAAGAGATTGACCTTGTTCATTTTCTGCGGTGCATACTTCGCGGTGCTGCGGGTGTCGTGAAAGCATTGGGACATCATGGCGCTCCGGCGGGTTGGGATTCGAAGACGAGATCGATGATTCCGGATCTCACGATTTCGGTTTGAACGGACCACATTTCAACGGATGACAAATCGGCACCCTTTCGGAGAACGGGCGCAATTCTGGCCGACGCCGGTCGCGGAACGGGCCCAGAAAACACCGATTTTCGGCCATTATCGGCCTGCGGCACGACTTTGATCTGGCACGGCCGTTGCATCTTAATCGGTGAATGCGTCACAGGCAGATCTGCACGGTGCAGACCATGGTCGAATGATGTGACATTCACGACGAAAGGAGCAGATCATGTTGCCAGTAATCAGACGTGCCGTGGGGTCGTTGGAACCGACCCGCTGGTTCGATCACGATCTTGATCGACTTTTAAGCGGCTTCTGGGACGGCGCGGACCGGGCGGTCACCGGCGCGTACCCCGTTGACATCCGCGAAGATGATGACAGCGTCTACGTCGATGCCGAAGTACCCGGTTTCACGAAGGACGAGGTCTCGGTGTCGATCGAGAAAGGCATCCTCAGCATCACCGCCGAGCGCAAGGCACCCGAACAGAAGGGCACGCAGCACCTGACTGAACGGCGCTACAACCGTGTCCGGCGCAGCTTTGCCCTCCCGACCGCTGTCGACGAATCGCAATCGCGGGCGAAGCTGGATAACGGCGTGCTGCACCTGACGCTTCCGAAGGTTGCCGCGGCCAAGCCGCAGAAGATCGAGGTCAACTAAGTAGAGCGGAAGAAGACAACAACTGGAGCCGCGGATTTCCGTCCGCGGCTCTTTTTACTGAAGCTCCACGGGGATGGTGAGCGCCTGTCCCTCGCGATGAATGGTGATGTCAACGGTCTGTCCGCGTTCAAACGCATCCAGGGCGCTGAACAGGTCGTTGTCGTTGCGAACCGTTCGCTCTTCGATCTTCTGAATAATATCGCCTATGACCGCCGTGCCGTCGGGTGTTCGGCTGGTGCCACGAAGACCGGCGCGGTCGGCGCCCGTCCCCGGTTGAACCTCGACGATCAGCACGCCCTCGGCGCCGAGCCGATCGAGAATCGGCCGGCTGAGCGGCTCGTTGATGACGATACCGATTCTCGGCGGCTGGTAACTCCCGGATGCAATCAATTGCGGCACGACCCGGTTCACCGTGTCCACCGGCACGGCGAATCCGACGCCGGCCGAGGCGCCCGTGGGGCTCACGATGGTGGTGTTGACACCAATCAGACGCCCGGCGCTGTCGAGCAGCGGGCCACCGGAGTTACCCGGGTTGATCGCCGCGTCAATTTGGATCGCGTCGTCGATTGTCCGGTTGCCAATGGTCCTGATCCGGCGGCCCAGCGCCGAGATGACGCCGGTCGTCAAGGTCTGGTCGAGACCGAACGGGTTACCGATCGCGAACACCTTCTGTCCAACGTTCAAATCGTGGCTCGTCCCGATCGAAACGGCCTGAAGCTTTCTCGGCGGCGCACTGATACGCAGCACGGCGAGGTCGTGGTCGGGCGACACGCCGATGAGTTCGGCGCGGTACTCGTCGTGATCGTGCAGAACCACGTTGGCGCCCGTGGCGTTGCGGATGACGTGGAAATTCGTCACCACCAGTCCGCTGCTGTCCCAGATGAATCCCGACCCGGTGCCCTGCGCCACTTCGGCAACCGACCGCGTCCACGGATTCACGTGCTGTGTCAGCGTCGTGATGTAGACGACCGATGGACTCGCGTTCTTGAAAATCGCTATGGTGCTCTTTTCGTCCTCGGCCAGATCGCCGCGCGGCGTCACGGTGCGCGGGTCACCCGAAGGAGACGTCGAAAACCACGGCAGAACGTAAGCCCACACAAACAGCGAGAGAACGACGAGCCACAGCGTGATCGAGATTCTTCGAATGGCGGATGAGGGCATTTTCTAGTTCCAGCAATTGAGGCGCGCCATCTCATCTGGCTTTGCGCGACGACGCGCTGTTGGTCCGTACGAGGCACGGAGGCACGGAGGCACGAAGGGTTGTCGTTCGGGTGCCGGTTCGCTTCGGCCACACACCTCTTTACTGCCTGACGATTCGCGTTTCGTCAAGACATTTAGTCGTTCGTTCTTCGGTCGCGACGCAAGTCGCGAATTCCCCCCTTCGTGCCTTCAAATAATCATCCTCACACCGCCCAGGTCCGCCAAGTCGTAGGGGAGGCGGCCGCCGGGCGAGCCGATGAACATGAAGTTCGCGGGAATCTTCCACTCGCGTGACAGTGCCTTGATCATCTTCGGTCCGAAGTCGCCGCGGTGGACGACGAATTCGAGATCGATCTGCGGGTAGATCTCATCGAGGAACTCGAGCTCGCGCTTGAGCGTCTTCGGTGCCTTGTTCGGATCGTCAACCACGGTGACGACCTTGACGTGAGTGGTGTGCTCGTTCTGCATGATGTAGAGCATTGCGTTGTTGAGGTTCGCGGCGTTGTCGCCGCGCGTGAAGAAGACGACCTGCTGCGAATTGATCTGCTCGATCTTCGCCTTGATCACGTCGATCGGCCCGCCCATGACTTTCCGAAGTGAGATGCGGTGCAGCGAGACGGCAATCGCGCGGACCATGTACAGGCATCCCGTGAGCAGCGCGATCCGTCCGAGCATGATCGCGATAACGAGCATCGCGGGTATGAAGTACTTCAGAAATACCCAGACGTACGGCGGGTTCAACGTTGCGTTCCCCACGAGGGCGGCCACGCCGGCACCGACACCGAGGATGACGGTGATCCAGGTCGCCCGCGTCGCCCGTGGCAGCCGAGCCCGCCGGACCTTGAGCAGGATGTTGCCAAGGCCGAACAGCGCCATGACCCCCAGGAACGAGAGTGTGTACACGCCCGCC
>Ga0310124_10001006_pt1 | contig 19881 bp, 18 predicted proteins | sample CB11b_AW_Bot5_MG_FD_203507 | JGI IMG/M metagenome (GOLD analysis project Ga0310124, IMG submission 203507) | Marine microbial communities from Western Arctic Ocean, Canada - CB11b_AW_Bot5 | ecosystem: Environmental > Aquatic > Marine > Oceanic | place: Canada: Western Arctic Ocean | collected... | reverse complement strand
AGCGGGGGTCACGGTCGTGGACATCTCCCCGAATCGCGCCCTGACGCGTCCGCATGAGAACGAGAACCCCTTGTATCGCTTGCCATCGAACGAGGAATTCACCTGGCCCATGGCGCCGACCTTAGAGAGAGGTCAGATTGACCTTCGTGCCGCACCGGCGCCGCCCAATTCGATGGACCATACCGCCCATCTACTCGATCCGAACCGACAATACGCCTTCGTGACAGCGCTGCATCCAGACAAGCGCCTGTTGCTCGGCTACATCTTCCCAACCGAACAGTATCCCTGGTTGCAGATCTGGGAACATTACCCAGCGACGGGCGTGATGGCCCGTGGTTTGGAATTCGGTAGCCAGGCCTTCGACCTGCCCCGCCGCGACGTCGTCACCGAAAACCAGATATTTGGCCAGCTCCTTTACCGCTGGCTCCCCGCTCGATCGACCATCGAAGGCAATTACACCATGTTCTGGACCAAGACGCCGGAGGGAATGTTGGGTGTAGACGACATCGAATGGAAAGACGGCAAGCTGCACATACAGGATCAGCGCTCGGGCATAAATCTGACTCTTGACGCGTCTCTTGAGGTATAATGAAGACACCACCCCTATCACTGAACCAGATTCGTTGAGAAATCCAGTTTGGTTTGCATTGTACCTCTCGTAATCTAGGCACACTATCAACCATCCTGGACCGATGCGCTTTCTTGAGAATCCGAGATCGCGTGATCCAGACTCTCGCAGTGGAGGCTCACGGCATTTGCGAGACAGGAGTTCGGCCCCAACTGAGATCTCTGGTTCCTGACAGGCATCTTCAGGCTCCTTCTGCCTTTCGGTTTGCCAGTACGGGGGATCGAATCGTTGTCGACGAGGAGATGCACTGAACTACGTACTCGACCGTCGGCAGTTCGAATACGTCGATGCCATTCGTTTCCGCGGTCAGACCGTCACCGTCACGGGACGGATCGACGCCCTGTCGAATCAGGCCGCCGCCGAGAATGTCGGCGACGGTGACCTAACGACCTTCTGGGAGCCTGGCGAGTCCGACTTTAATGCGGATGGACTGATGCAACTGGCAGGTCTTCAACTCACTGCCCGCCGACGAACAGGGACCCATCCGCTTCTTCAAGCGCGAGTTGCCCAGAATCTCTGAGGTCGAAGTCTGGGGTCCTGGCCCCAACGTGGCCTACCGCCCTGAGCGCCATGCGGGTGCTGCCTTTGAGGATGGTGGCAGAGGCTCTCCCCTGCTGGCTCTGGACGGTGTCTACCAGACTCGGTGGCTCGGTGGCCCCTGGGGATCTGAAGTACTCTACCGGCTACGTGGGCCATGACGATCTGGTTTGCACAGGCCCGCCGAGCAGTTCGGGCCCCGAAGGGGCTGCACGCCAGGATGGCCCGCCGCAGGCGTCGGTGCCAACCCGCACCAGAACCACCGCCCTTGATCTTCCGCTAATTCAGTGAATCACCGCTTCACCCGCAAAGTCTCAGGCACCAACCCCCCAAGCAACCCAGCCCCCACCAACCCAATCCCAGCGATGACAACCGGCGCCAAAGACAACCCAGCAACCTCCGCCACCTGCCCAACAATCATCGGCCCAGAAGCACTACCAGCATCCCCGATAAATCGCCACATCCCCAAAAATTCACCCCGCCCACGCTCAGGTGCCAGATCTGCCCCCAGAGTCAACATCGTCCCCGAACCCAGACCATTACCGAGACCAACCACCATCGTCACCAATGCCAACGCCCAGAAACTCTCCGTCATAGGCACAAGGGCCATCGCCGACGATTGAATGATGAAGGAGGGCACGTATGCCCACTTGCGACCGCGTCGGTCCATCAACTGCCCCGCCGGATAGAACATGAGCATGTCCGTGAAATAGGACAGACTGATGATGAGTCCTACCGAACTAGCGTCGAGCCCGATGACTTCGGCTGCGTAGAGTGGCACTACCGCATTTCGCGCGGCCCGGATGGTCTGCGCACAGATCTGTCCAGAGCCGGCACTGAGCAACATGCGCCAGTGCCCGGCCAGTACCTGCCAGATACTCACGTGCTGGGCGGCCCGTTCGTGTCGGGGTAGGTCTCGGTCGACCCAGAGGAAGGCGGCGATCACGCCAAAAGCGATCAGCACTCCCTGCAACGCAAAGGGCGCCGTGAGTGACACCCATTCCGCCAACACACCGCCGACGATGGGCCCGCCAAATCCGGAGATCCGGCCAATCCCCCCCATGACCGCATTGGTCCGACCTCGCCGTCCGATTTCGACGGTGTCGGTCACGTAGGTGTGGCGGGCGATATTCCACAAAGCCATCGCCACGCCGAGTAGCAGCTGCAAGACGAGGGCCTCTGACAGGGACCTGACCTGCGTCATGGCGACGGCACAGACGACCATTACCAGGCCACCGACAATCATCGATCGACGTACACCCAGGTGCCGTACGATGATCCCTGATGGCACATCAAAGGCGAGATTGCCCAGACCACGAGCGGCCAGCACCAGTCCCACCAGTCCATACGAAGCATCGAAGGAGAGGGCGAAGAGTGGCAGCACCGGAAGGATGAGTCCGCCACCCACCGACATGCAGGCCGTCGGCACCCAGATGGACAACACGACCTTGCGGTCGATGGCCCGCCGGGATGGGGATGGATTCACTGTGTGTTGTGCTGGTTATTGCGGAAGGTGTCCGATTCGTACCACGCGAAATCGCGACCACCCGTGTTCTGCCACCAGGCGTCGGCCGCCTCGGCAAGGCGACCCCGGGTCGCGGCATGCTCGGGCAGGCCGGCAACATTTACCAATTCGTGTGGATCGGTGGCCAGGTGGTAAAGCTCTTCCTGTCCCGCATGTGCGTCGCCAAAACCCGCATCTGAGTCGCCAAAGTATTTCACATACTTGAAGTCGCGCGTGTGGGCGCCATAAAACGGATGCACTCCCCAGTACGCGGCATGATGTTCGAAGAAGACGATCTCGTCATCGGGATGCTGGTCACTGTCCAACGCAGCACACAGGTCTCCGTGTGGAAATGCGCCCCGTGCGTCGACCTCGGCGAGGGTACTCAGCGAGCCCGCCAACTGTACCGACGACAGCAGATCATCCACCACCGCCCGTCGCGCCTGCTGACCGTCTGCCAATTTCATGATGCATGGCACCCGATATAGCTCTTCGTATGGCAGCGTGCCCTTCTTGCTGATCCCATGGGCACCCATCATGTCGCCGTGATCGGCGACGAAAAGCACGATCGTATTCTCCCACAGCCCAAGCCGCTTGAACTCATCGGCGACACGACGGTAATGCTCATCCATCATGGCGATCATCGAGTAGTATTGCGCCAATTCTTCCCGCGCCTGGGTCTCATCTCCTGCGCTGTGGCTGCCATCAGCGTGCTGTTTCTGCCATGTCGGCTTGGTCGCGAAGGTCTCTTCGTAATAACTGACCGGCAACTCCAGAGTGTCGGCCTCTACCGCATGCTTCGGCTCGTGAAAAAAAGGCGGGTGCGGCAGATTTGTGGAGAAGGTGAAGAACAGGGGGCGTTCGCTCTCCGGCTCATACTTCTGCAGCCACTCGACAGCATCCTCTGCCGCCACGTAGTCGCGACGCAGACTCTTCGGCACGTGCGCCATGCCCCGGTCCTGCGCCTCATCATCCTCGACCCGTCGATTGTCATGATCGATGCCCTCACCGTAACCCAGACTGTCGATTGACACGCCAAAATGACACTTGCCGAAATACGCGGTGTGATACCCGGCATCGCTGAATACATGACCGAGGGTCCGGTGTCTGGCCGGGTTCAGGCGGTTCTGGTGCTGGTAGAATCCATAGTTGACGACCACACCGCACTCATGTGGTGGCAGGCCCGTGATGAAGGATGCCCGCGATGGCACACACTGGCCATGGGCGCTGACCATGTGCGTGAAACGCACGCCTTCTGTGGCCAACGAATCGAGAAATGGCGTGTCGGCTACCGGATCGCCAGCACAACCCAGCCGACCGGCCTGCATCTGATCGCACATCAGCACCAGCACGTTGGGGCGAGACGTCATTGGTCGCCGATCTCCTCCAGCCACTGACCATACAGTTGCTCAACCTCATCCCGGTGGATGAACGGTTTGTAGACGACCCGGGTGCGCAGACTGCACTGCGTGCGGACTGTCGCCTCGTCGATGATGTATTGAAAATCCCAGGCGGGATTGCGCAGACGGCGTTCCTTGTTGAGACCACCACCCGAGGGCGACATGCACAACCGTACCGGCTGCTGCTGATCGAACATCTGCGCGTAGAGCATGGAGCCGTCGCCTGGACGTCCAAACATCAGCGGCTGATCGAAGCGACGCTGGCTGAAGGAGTGTGTCAGGCTGTGCTTGTTGTATTCTTGCCGAGGGTCCCCCCAGATCGCATCGACCCCTGCATGACACACCGTGTTGCCACTGTCGTCACCATGTCCATCCGGATTCAGACAACACCAGATGCCATCGGGATCGACAAACTGCAGTGCCGGCGAATCCGGTGCGTTGATATAACTGGCCCAGAAGAAGCCGAAGGCTTTGCCTGCTCGCGGTGGCTTTGTCAACGTCGCCTCGAAAGTCATATCGATGGCGTGCGGTTCCCGTACCGTGAAGGTCGTGCTCGACGAAACGCCGGTCAGGGGACTCGTCTCCTGCAGCAATCGCACCGACGTATCGGAGAGGCGCTCGAGTTGCATGGGATGCTGCCGGGGTTCGAAGATCTCGCCCCCCTCTTCGGTCATGAACAGTTCGTCCATGAGGTGTTCGAGATTGAGTCCGGACACACTGGGCACGAAGCAGTTGTCGGGAGCGTGTACGCTCGTCAGCAACCACACCCCGTTGTATCCCGCCCGGTGGTGGCTGTGCTCTCCTGTGCCATCCTCATTGTCGCCCACCACGACAGTGAGTTCTTCCGTGCGCAGGGTCTCATGTGCCATGGATAGAAAGACCTCTCATCGTTCCAGGATCTCCCAGACGTTGTCGAGATAGAATTTATAGTTGGCCAGTGGTGTGCCATTCGGAATGCCCTCTGCATGTGCACGGGCTGCCTCGACCCAGTCCATTGGCAGATCTTCGCGGTCCACAGTTGGACGGCGATCGATGGCCAGGTCCGCGTGGGTCGCCCACTGCAGTCTGCGTGGTGTCGTGCCCGTCGTCATCTCGTCATCCTCCCCGTCGTATGTAGCCAGTGCAGGACGAATTCGGCAAAGAGCGAATTCGACCAGGCAAACCATTCGCGTGTGAAGGTCGGTGGATCATCCGGGTGGAAACCTTCATGCATGTATCCCGTGCCACCATCGGTGGCTTCCAGCGTGTCCATGAGGCCATCCATCTCCTCCACACTCGTCGATGTCAGTCCCTGCATGGACAGGCTGATATGCCAGACATACCCATCTGGCGTATGCGGACTGCCGATACCACTCGCCTGCGTGCCCGTGTAGTAGTAGGGGTTGCGCTTGCTCAGGATCAGACGCCGAGTGTTCTGGTAGATCTCATCCTCGACTGCGCACGCACCGAGATAAGGCAAAGACAGCAGGGAGGGCACATTGGCATCATCCATGAAGTGGGCGTTGTCGAATCCATCCACTTCGTAAGCATATACGGGCCCACCTATGATTTCGTCATCGATCACGCCGTGTTGCCGCACGCCCGCATCGATCGCCGTCGCCAGACTCTCCGCTTCGCGCCTCAGCACTCCGTCATTCCAGACAGTGTCCGAGATCTCAGCCAGTTGCCGCAAGGCGACGATGGCGAACAGATTGGCAGGCACCAGGTATCCATACCGACAGGCGTCGTCACTCGGCCGAAAGCCCGACCACGTCATGCCCGTGGGCACCACCGGTGCACCCAGCCCGTCGTGGGTCAGTGTGTCACTTGGCCGACAGTCCATTCGCTGAAAACGGTATGGAGATCGTTGCACGTGGTCCTGCTCCACCCGCCACAGATCGACAATGACCCCAGCTGCCCGGCGGAAGTCGTCGTCAAAAACCGACACGTCTCCCGTCGTCTTCCAATAACGATGGGCCAGCCAGAATGGATAACAGAGGGAGTCGATCTCGTATTTCCGCTCCCAGACCCAGTCATTCTGTTCCGTCTCATCCGGCGCCCAGCAGGCACCATCCGCCTGCCGATTGAAGGCATTGGCATACGGGTCGATGAGGATGTAGCCAATCTGTTTGCGGATGACACCGGAGATGATACGCCGCACGTCGCCGTCCTGGGCTGCGAGTGGCACATACGGCGACACCTGGGCACTGGAGTCACGCAGCCACATGGCTGGAATATCTCCCGTAAACACATACGAACTGCCGTCGTCGTGCAGTTCCGTCGTCGTCTCGAGGGTATTCGGGAAGCAGTTGCGGAACAGCGTGGCCAGGCGTGGCCGATCGGCGAGTGCCTCATCGACAAGGGCCATCATTTCCGTGACGGCTTCGGGGCATTTCACCATACCCCCCATCAAACCCGCAGTCGCTCCAACTCGGCTTCCGAGAGTTCGTCATCGCCGGCTGCGGCATTCATTGCCGCCTGTTCGACAGACTTGGCGCCGGGGATCGCGACTGCCAGCGTCGGGTGGGAGATCACATACTGCAGAGATGTACGCACCATGTCGGCTGGTTCGATCAGCTCCCGCAGCTTGTCCACAGTGTCCATCCGCCGCTCGAAGGTGGCGCGATCACTGCCCCCTTCGTTATACGAGCTGCGCACATCGTCGTCGAACGTGCTCTGTCGTGTGTAGCCTCCCGACAGCAGGCCCTTTGCCAGGGGTCCACGCACCATGACGGCGATCTTCTGGGTCTCACAGTAGGGCAGGAACTCCGCCTCGGGCGCCCGTGCCACCAAAGAGTAGTCGACCTGCACGACCTTGCAGCCACCCTCCTTGTTGAAGCGCTTGAGCACATCCAGGCTGTTGGTTGAAATACCGTAGCTGCGCAAGCGGCCCTCCTTCTGCAACGCCTGGAATCCTGCCAGATAGACATCGGGATCTTCCAGATCACCCTCGTGGCATAACAACACATCGTGATAGTCGGTACGCAGACGATGGAGTGAGGCGTGGGCACACAAGCGGATCATGTCTACCGTCGTTTTCGGTACAACCTGACCGGTCCGTTTGCCCCAGTTGCCAACCTTGCTCACGACGTAGACATCCTGCCTGATCCCAGCCAGTGCTGTACCGAGGCGCTCCTCGGACAGACCATTGGGCAGGCCATACGACTCCGCCGTATCGAACAGATTCATGCCACTGTCAAAAGCGGATCTTACCGTCGCCCATGATGTGGCGTCGTCGATCGCCCCCCACTGGTTGCCGATATTCCAGGTTCCCATCCCCACGGCGGAAATCTTCCAACCCGTCCGTCCAAAATCGCGGTAGAGCATTTTTCATTGACCCCTATATTCGATCTGCATGGAATTGGAACCAGAGTCGCCGTTCAGGCTTCGCCGGCTGTCCTTTGATCGGCCGGAGTGGCCCTTCGACCCGCGACGCGTGCCATTCTTCTACGGATGGGTCATCGTTGTCGCCGCGACGCTGGGCGTGTTGTGCAGCGCCCCCGGACAGACGATCGGCGTGGCTGTGTTCACCGACGACCTCATGGTGGCCACGGGGCTGTCACGGGTCCAGATCAGTCTGACCTATCTCGTCGGCACGCTTGGGGGCGCCCTCTTTCTGCCGCGCGCTGGCACAATATATGACCGCCTCGGAGCACGCACCATGACAGTGGTGACGGGTGTCCTCTTTGGTAGTACCCTGCTGCTGCTCAGCCAACTCGATCGTGCCATCATGGCCTTGCGGTTTGTGCTGCGTGCCGATTTTCTCGCCATCCCCATCTCCTTCGTCGTCATGGGTGCCAGTTTCTTCGCCCTCCGGTTCCTTGGCCAGGGTGTGCTCACCATCGCCGCCCGCAACATGACGATGAAGTGGTTCGAGACCCGGCGTGGGCTTGCCAATGGTGTCATGGGGCTCATGAGCAGCTTCGGATTTTCCGGGGCCCCCGTGTTGTTCGACCTGCTCATCGACGAGTGGGGCTGGAAAGCGACCTGGCAGATTCTCGGATTTTCGATCCTTGTCGGCCTCCCTGCCATTGCGGCGATCTTCTACCGCGACGACCCGGAGGAGAGTGGCATGCAGGCTGACGGTCGCGCCGCCCCTTCCGCACCCAACGTGCGGGCCACCGGTCGCGACCACACCCTGGCCCAGGCGCGTGGCACCCGCGCCTTCTGGCTGATCCTGTTGCCGATGATGGTCTCCAGCCTCTATGGCACGGCCCTGCCCTTTCACGTGGTCTCCATCTTCGCCGAAGCGGGCCTCGAACGGGACGCCGCCATCAGTGTTTTTCTACCCGCCGCCGTGGTTGCCGTCCTGTGCAACTTTGTCGGTGGCTGGCTGTCGGATCGTACCACCCTGCGTTGGCATCTGGCCCTGTTTGAGGTAGGCATCATTCTGTCCAACATCGGCGTCCTCAACCTGCACCTGCCCTGGGGACGTTACTGCGTTATCGTCGGCAGCGGCCTCATGGGTGGCATGATGCGTCTGCTGTCCACCGTCACCTGGCCGCGGTACTTTGGACGCAGGCACCTGGGCGCTGTCAGTAGCTTCGCCATGGCCTGGGCCATTGCCGGCAGTGCTGTCGGTCCCAGCGTCTTCGGTTTCTCCCTGCAGTTCTTCGGCAGTTACCACCCCGCCTGTTGGGCCTCCATTGCCCTTTGTGCTGTCTTCCTCCTGCTTTCCCCATGGGCGGGCGAACCTGATTAGGTTGTCTGCATGAGCGACATCATCGACCGCATCTTCGACATCTGGCAGCGCCAGTCCCATCTCGACTATGGCGAGTCCGTCACGACAGTGGAGCACATGCTCCAGTGTGCGGTTTTTGCCGAGCGTGACGACGCCGACGAGTTGCTGATTGCCACCACCGTGCTGCACGACATCGGTCACCTGTTGCATGGCCTGCCCGAAAACATCGCCGACGAAGGCATCGACGGTTTGCACGAGGAGGTTGGCGCCCGCTGGTTGGCCCAGTATTTCCTGCCAGCCATTTCCGAACCAACCCGCCTGCATGTACCCGCCAAGCGGTATCTGTGCGCCGTGGAGCCCACCTACTTCGAGAATCTGTCGCCGTCGTCGGTGCAGAGCCTCGAGCTTCAGGGCGGCCCATTTCCCCCTGACGAGGTCACCGCCTTCGAACAACTCGACCACTGGCAGGACGCGATACGCCTGCGTCGTTACGACGACATGGGAAAGATCCCCGGCATGGCGACACCGGACCTCGAGCACTACCGACCGCACCTTATCGCAGGTCTTTGCCAGTGAAGACCGCCGTCCTGCTATCCGGTGGCGTCGACAGCTCCGTCGCCCTGCGGCTGTTGCTGGAGGAGGGTGCCGATGTCACCGCCTGCTATCTGAAGGTGTGGCTCGAAGACGAAGTGCAGTTCGCCGGTGACTGCCCTTGGGAAGAGGACATGCGCTTCGTGCGTGCCACCTGTGACGCTGTCGGTGTGCCATTACAGATCGTCTCGTTGCAGACCGAGTACTACGAACATATCGTCGAACATGTCCTGGACGAGTTGCGCGTGGGCCGTACGCCAAGCCCGGATGTGTTCTGCAATCGGCGCATCAAGTTTGGCGCCTTTCTCGATCGTATGGGAGCGGAGGCGGACCTCGTCGCCTCCGGCCACTACGCCCGTATCGAGACAACGGCGCAGGGCGCACGACTGCTGCGGGCGGAAGATCCGGTGAAGGACCAGACCTACTTCCTGTCGCAGATGACACAACAGCAGCTGACAAAGGTGCGCTTTCCCATCGGCCATCTTCCCAAAGCCGAGGTCCGACGCCTGGCCCAGCACTACGATCTGCCATCGCGCGATCGCAAGGACAGCCAAGGCATCTGCTTCCTCGGCAAGATCGACTACCGCCAGTTCGTCCAATTTCATCTGGGGCAACGGCAGGGCGCCATCATCGACGCCGACTCCGGTCAGCGTCTGGGCACCCATCTCGGCTACTGGTTCTACACCATCGGCCAACGCTTCGGCCTCGGTCTGAGTGGCGGACCGTGGTATGTCGTTGACAAGGACATCGAAGACAACTCTCTGCACGTCGCCCATGGTGACCGACGCGATGCCCGCAGCCGCACGCGTTTTGAGGTAGATGGCGCCAACTGGATCGGTGCACCCCCTGAGACAGATCGACTGCAGGTCAAACTCCGCCACGGGCCACACACGATTCCCTGCTCACTCGTTGCCGCCGGTGACGCGACCTGGCACGTCGAACTGGACGAGGCTGATGGCGGTATCACGCCCGGTCAACATGCCGTGTTCTACCTCGGCCAAGTCTGCCTCGGTGGGGCGATGATCAGGTAAAACGGTGTGCCGCGAGGTCCCACCACGGTTAGGTTGTCGCGCACGCTCGCCCGCAGCAGTTGCACCTCCTGGGTAATCAGTCCCACCGGGCCCGCAACGCTCGCAGAACATGCGTTGGCAGACCCACGCCATCGAAGTAGACCTCCCCCGAGGTAGGATCATAGAATCGGAACAACAGCCGCGAGATTGTCGTCTTGCCACTTCCCGTTCGACCCAGCAGACCCAGCACCTTGCCGGATGCCACATGCAGGGAGATGTCGTCGAGCACCTGGGAGCCTTCGGGATAGCTGAACGATACATGGCGCAGATCGACTGCGAATGCATCACCGGTGGGCACCTCGGTGCCGCCTGGCAGAACACTGGCCGTCAGCCGCAACTCATCGATGCGTTGTAACGTCGCCGCCACGATCTGCAGTTCACCGAACTGCCGTTGCACCATCGTGAGGGGCAAGAACAGCATGGTCACATAGTGATAACACATGTACACCGTGCCCAGAGTGATGCTGTCCTACAGAAACAGCCATCCGGACACACCGAGCACGAGAGCTTGTCCCATGTGCGTGGGCAACATGGTTACATAGTTGACTCCCTCCCGAACAACACTCGAGCGAACCGACTGCCGATAGTCGGTTCGTGCCAGACGACTGAGCCCTTTCAGGACGTAACCGCGAATGCCATTGGCCCAGACGCAGACAGTGACCGACAAGGTCAGCTCGCAGACGGTCGGTGGCGCGGTATCCTACATCTTTGCTCAGATAGCCGGAAACCACAATGAACGCCTCGGAGACATGAGGACTTTGAACGCCATGCCGAGCAACAGCAACAATGCCATCCACAACACCCTGGGGAGCAGCGGACGCAGATAGGTCCTGAGTAGATCGGCGGTAACGCCGGATGGACAGGCTCTTCATGTCTTATCCCTGGACGGGATGCACAATCGCCTACGCCATCTTCTCCAACAACTCGGGCGTCACCTCCCACAACAGCGGCTCGCCCTTCTCCCAACGCTGAAACTCGTCGATGGCGTAGTCCGCCATACGCACCACTTCGTCCCCCAGGGATCCGGCGATGTGTGAGCTCAGTCTCACGTTCGGCAGGCCATACAGCGGATCACCCTCTACGGGCGGCTCCGGAAAGCTCACGTCGAGCAGTGCCGTCAGATCCGGCCGCTGCTGCAGTACCCGGACCAGATCCGCCTCTACCAACTGGGCACCTCGTCCGGTGTTGATAAAGGTCGCGTCCACTCGCAGACGTTCGAACAATTCACCGTCGAGCAAGCCACGCAGCCCTTCCAGATTGGGCAGATGGTTGCTGACCACGTAGCTGCGCTCGAACAAGTCCGCCAGCGAGACCTTTTCCACCCCCAGCGCAGTAGCGACCTCATCCGGCAGGAATGGATCGTGCACGATGACATTGAGCTGAAAAGGCTTGAGCAGTTCGATCAGCGCCCGCCCGACCATGCCGGCGCCGATGATCCCCACCGTTTCGCCAAAGTTGCCCACGCCTCTGAAAGCGATACGTCGTTCCTCTGGTCCGACAAAGTCCCGCTCGTTGCGCCAATACCCCTTGGTGGAAAGCAGCACTTGCGCCAGGGCAAACTCCGCCACCGGCACGGCATTGGCCGCCCAGCTGCTGACGACGCGGATATCCCGTTCCAACAGAAATGGCGCGAAAGAACGCACCGAACCCGCCGCATAAAACAAGATCTTCAACGCCGGCAGGTGCTCCAATTCGGCTGCACCCAGTTTGGGTACACCCCAGGTCGAGAACACCGCTTCCACTTCCACCAGTTCCCCGGCATGGCTCGCCAGTTCATCACCGCTAACGCAACCAGGAAGCAACTGGGTCACCTCTGCCAGTCTCTCCCAGCGCCCCATACCATAGACCTGGGCGCATCGCTCCGGATTGTCGTTGAGCATCATCGCCTGCCGCTTACCCGTCATCTGTGTCCTGCTTTTGTTTTGAGTCGTCTGCTTCCCACGTGACTAACTTGAGACCATGGTTGAATCACCGCCCCACCCACATCTGGCGAAACTACTGCGAGGAGCCGATCGTATCCTGGTGTTTACGGGCGCCGGCATTTCCACCGACAGCGGCATCCCCGATTTCCGTGGTCCCCAGGGCGTATGGAAAACGCGGCAGCCCGTCTACTTCCAGGACTTTCTCAGATCCGCAGAGGCCCGGGTCGAACACTGGGAGTTCAAACTTGAAAGCTGACCCGTCATCCGCGACGCCCGTCCCACGCCCACCCACCGCGCCATCGCCGCATTGGAATCTGCAGGCAAAGTCGAACTTGTGGTCACCCAGAACGTGGATGGTCTGCACGCCAGGGCGGGCACATCGGCGAATCGTCTCGTCGAGATCCACGGCTCCAACGCCGAGGTCGTCTGTCTCACCTGTGGCGAACGCTCCGACCCGGAGTCCCACATGCAGGCCTTCGAGATCACGCGCAAACCGCCTCACTGCGCCTGCGGCGGCCTGCTCAAGACGGCGACCATCAGCTTTGGCCAGGACCTCGTCGCCGATGATCTGTATCGCGCCAGCGCCGCCGCCGAAACCTGTGACCTCGTCCTGGCGCTCGGTTCGACATTGTCGGTCTATCCCGCTGCAGGGGTCCCCCTCGCCGCTGTGGCGCGCAATGTGCCGTATGTCATCATCAACCGGGGCGCCACCGAGCACGACGATCGGCCTGGCGTCACCTTGCGACTCGATGGGGATGTACAGGACCTGTTCCCACCGGCTCTTGAAGCCGCCATCAGATGACGTCGAGATTCCCTCGACCGGTGCACTGAGCGCTGCTATCTTTCGCGCATGAAGTATTTCCGCTCCAAGATCGACTTCATCCCCGTGCTGTTATGGGTGCTCGCCGTATTTCTGCTGGATACGGGGGCCATGGGGATTGCCGTGCCGGCCATGGCAAATGTCGACAACCTCGCTCCCTTCGCGCTGTTTCTGATCGTCGCCTTCGTGCCCGTGCTCCTGCTGCTGGGTACGTTTCCCATCCGCTATCATATCTCAGCTCGCGAGCTCGTCGTACGCAGCGGTCTTCTGCGCTGGACGATTCCCATCGGTGACCTGCACCGCGCCTGCATTACCCGTGGCGTACGCCCGGCGCCGGCCCTGTCCATACATCGCATCCGCCTCGATTACCAGCGGGGTGACCGAGTGCGTTCCCTCTACATCTCCCCCGTTGATCCGCTGACCTTTCTCGCCTCTCTCGTCGAACGCGACAAGGGACTCGGTTTCGAAGGGGACGACCTCGTACGCAATTCCGGCCCCATCCTCTGGTTCGACAACGCCGCCCACGCCTCCTGACAACGCGAGGGCACCCCACACCAGGCACAGCAGCACAACGGCACACGCAAGTCGCGCATGCGCTTCTTCGCCGAGGTCTTCTTCTTGTTCTCCTTAACCATCCAGCATCCCCAGTATTCAGTCCCAGGAAGGCGCCAGCTCGCCCGTGGCAAAACGCGCCATCTTGCCGAAGAGATCACCAAAGATCCTGTCCCGCCGCAGCGACTGCGCGATGCGAATGTTGTGGCGTGAAGCGTCAACGGACCACGTGAGTTGATCGGTGAGAATGGGACTGGGTACGACGGTAGAGGGCACCCAGTCCGCATCGATGAGCCAACCGGTAGCCGAAATATCCCAGATCTCCTTGGACCAGACTGGATGGCTCCCCCTGTAGGTCTCGCAGATGTCGAACAGATATTGACCGATGTCCCCCTGGGGCTGCACATGTTGTGCCAGCTCCGGGATCGTCGTCAGCAGATGCGAGGCGACACAAGCACACGGAATCTGCACGAAGGGCACCCCCGAATCGAACACGACCTGGGCGGCGGCGACATCCTGCTGGAGATTGAACTCCCGCGCGGTGCGCCAGTATGGCGGATGACCTCCCAACCAGACGACGACGATGCGCTCGATGATCCCGGGATCCATCAGGATCGCCGAGGCCACATTGGTGATCGCCCCGATGGCCGTCACGTACAGCGGCCCATCCCCCGACTTGGACAACTCGATCAAATGCTCGGCGGCGGCGCTGCGCACCGACTCGGATCTCGACGGCAGATAACGATCGGAGCCTTTCAGCACGCGGTCCCTCGCTTTGACACCAAGCCGCTCCAGCAGGCGGATGATTTCGTCGTAACTCTTCTCCATGCCGTCTGCGGGCCCCTCACTCCTGCCATTGTGGAAAGGTGCCGCATACAGGGCTTGTAGAGATATGCGTTCCGGCGACAGCAACGCATGCACAACGGCAAACTGATCGTCCACCTCATTGTATGTATCCGTATCGAGCACGACACGGAGTTCACCCTCCGGCTGTGACAGTCGTTCCGCTCTCAGCTGTTCAGACAACACTGGAAATGCCATGAAAATCTCCTGAATTCGGGCCGTTGCCTCCCCAAGGTATAACGTCGGTCCTTGCCGGCCACCATGATGGCTCGTACTGTCCGATCGTGAATCTTTCTCGACCCCAGTTGAAATTCCGCCTGTGCCGACAGCGGCTGCTGGCATCATGAGCGACCGTGCCGATTCCCCACGCGGTCCCGACCTGTCCACACTGCCTTCGGTGGACCGCGTGCTCAGCGACAGGCGCATCGTCGAACTCACCGGGCGTTGTGATCGAACCCAACTCGCCGATCTGGTTCGTAGTGCCATCGACGAATACCGCCAGGCCCTGCTGGCGGGGACCGAATTCGACGATGACATGAGTCTGCTGGACGTCGTCGTCGCCAGAGTAGCAGAACTCCTGACGCAGGCTCTCGCACCAACCCTGAGACCGGTCATCAACGCCACGGGGATCATCCTGCATACAAATCTGGGACGCGCACCTTTGGCGCCTGAGGCCGTGCAGGGCATTGTCGATACGGCGTCGCGTTACAGCAACCTGGAGGTCGACCTCGCAAGTGGCCAACGGGGCCATCGCCACCTGCTGGTGGAAGAGCTGCTGTGCCAGCTCACGGGCGCCGAAGCGGCAGCGGTGGTCAACAACAACGCCGCCGCCGTATTGCTCGCCCTCAATGCCTTGGGCATGGATCGTGAGATCATCGTCTCCCGCGGCGAACTGGTCGAAATCGGCGGCTCCTTTCGACTCCCCGACATGATGCAGCGCAGTGGCGCCACCATGGTTGAGGTGGGCACCACCAACCGCACACATCTGTCCGACTATGAGAATGCCCTGTGCGAACGCACCGGACTCATCCTCAGCGTACATCCGAGCAATTATCGCGTTCTCGGATTTACCGCCGACGTCCCCCTCGCCGAGCTTGTCACTCTGGGGCATAGACATGATGTCCCCGTCGTCCTCGACCTAGGTGCGGGAGCACTCATCGACCTGCAACCCTGGGGGCTGCCAGCCGAACCCCTCGTGGCCGACAGCATCAACACCGGCGCCGACATCGTCACCTTCAGTGGCGACAAGGTGTTGGGTGGACCACAAGCTGGACTGATCGTCGGTCGGCGTGAGTCGGTGGACACCATCCGCGCCAACCCGTGGATGCGCGCCCTGCGTTGTGACAAGCTGGCCTACGCCGCCCTAGAGGCGACACTAAGACTCTATCTCAATCGTGAAACCTTGCCAGAGCATCTGCCGGTGCTGACGATGATGACGGCGACGGTGGATAGCCTGCAACAGCGGGCGCACAAAGTGAGCGCCGATCTGGCGGACCTGGTCACCCGCGGCTGGCAGATCGAAGTCGCAGACTCCGTCGCCCAGGCGGGCAGTGGCTCCCTGCCCCTCGAGGAGATCCCCAGTATCGCCATCACCATCCTGCCCGCTGACATCTCCGTGGCAGAGCTGGCAGGTCGACTGCGACAGGGCGTGCCTGCCGTTGTGGGATACATACGCGACGATCACCTGCACCTGGACATGCGCACCATCGCCGAACACGAAGTGGCCGATCTGATCGGCGCCCTGCGCGCGGCTGCCAACGCCTGATGCCCACCCATGTCATCCTCGGCACGGCGGGCCATGTCGATCACGGCAAGACCGCCCTGGTAAAAGCTCTCACGGGCATCGACACCGACACCCAACCCGAGGAGCGGGCCCGGGGTGTCACCATCGACGTCGGTTTTGCGTATTGGAAGGATCACGTCACCTTCATCGACGTGCCCGGCCACGAACGTTTCGTCAAGAACGCCGTCACCGGCGCCAGCTCCATCGACCTCGCCCTCTTCGTCGTCGCCGCCGATGACGGCATCATGCCGCAGACGCGTGAACACCTGGCGATTCTGCAATTGCTCGGCCTCCGTCGTGGGGTTGTCGCCCTGACAAAAACCGATCTCGTCGAACCAGACTGGGTGGAGTTGGTAACCGAAGAACTGCGCGAGTTGTTCGACGACACATTTCTGGCAACCGCACCGATCCTGCCCGTCTCCGTCACCACCGGCGACGGCGTTGACGCCCTGCGATCGATACTGGAAGAAGAAATCGCAGCCGTCGAGGCACGATCGGACCGTGGCGCCTTCCGCCTACCCGTGGACCGCGTCTTTTCCGTCGCCGGCTTCGGCACGGTGGTGACCGGTACCGTGTTGGCCGGTACCGTGTGCCCCCGCGACGAACTCGTATTGCAGCCTCAGGGTCGAATCGTGCGTGTCCGCGGTGTGCAGGTCCATGGTAGCGATCGACCAGAGGCCGGTGTCGGTGTACGCGCGGCGGTCAATCTTTCCGACCTGGACATGGCCGACGTCGAACGGGGCGACACCCTCGCCAGTCCGGGTTACTTCGACTCTACCTACATGCTCGATGCCAACCTGCATATACTCGCAGATGCCCCCGCTCCGTTGCAGTATCGTGATCGTGTACGACTGCACCTGGGTCCACGAGAGGTGCTGGCCCGCGTCGTCCTCCTCGACGCCGATACGCTGGGACCAGGGGACCAGGGTTATGTGCAGTTGCGTCTGGAGTCCCCTGCCGTCGCCGCCCACGGTGACCGCTTCGTGATTCGACGGTATTCCCCTGCACGAACCATGGGCGGCGGCATCATCCTCGATCCGCAACCGGCCAAACACCGGCGTGGGAAGGCGGATGTGCTGGCCTCACTGCGTGACCTCGACACAGAAAATCAGGTGGAGGCGATCAGCGCCTTTCTGCGCAACGCTGGCATGGAAGGCCGCACGGCGGAACAGATCGCTCATCTGCTGGGGGCAGGCGTCGATATTGCGCGAATTGAACTACAGAGCCTCGTCGATGCGGGACAGGCCGGAAGTTTCGAGGATCGAGGAGCCACCCGGTATCTGCATAGCGAGATCTGGCGCACACTCTGCGACACCATCCTCGAAGCGCTGTCTGTATTTCACCAGACCGAAGCGCTGAAGGCGGGAATCAGTCGTGAACCATTAAGGCAGCAGGCCGCCCCACACTGTCCGCAGGCGGTGTACGACGCCGCACTGGAACAGCTCATCGCCGAGAACCACCTGCGAGTGCAGGCATCGCAGATCAGCCTGAGACAACACAACATCGAACTATCGGCAGAATTGGAAGAAGTGCGGCAAGGCATCGGCCAACTGCTACGCGACAGCGGCGCCTCCCCACCCGACGAAAGCGAATTGCCCGGGCGTTTACAAGCCGGGCAGGTGGACGTAAAGGCCGTGCTCGAAGTGATGCAGGGACGGGGTGAACTCGTACGCCTCGATCAACTGCTCTTCGACGCTGGCGTGCTGCAGAAGTTGGAGACCGAGCTGGTGCGCTTTCTACAAGATCACGGCGAGATCGAAGTCTCCGCCTTCCGTGAACTCGCTGGCACGACACGCAAGTTTGCCGTGCCACTGCTCAACCACTTCGACAGCCGTGGAATCACCCTGAGAGACGGCTCGGTGCGCCGCCTGCTCGTTTCTCCGTGACTCGATCAGCCTCTGACTCCGCCGTCTCACTCATTGAAGCACTTCGAAGTGGAGCGGTTTGCCGACATCCGGCCCGGGCGCCCGTGCGGCCCTTCCCCACGGTCTGCAGGCAGTGTACAGCTGCCCGCCTGCTCGTTGACAGCAACCGCGTCGCAGGCAGAGATTGAACACGAATGGAATGGGAATGGATGGGGTTCTGGTGGCCCTCGCGGACTTCAAATCCGTTGCGGTGTGCTGATACCACGCTGGGTGGGTTCGATTCCCACACGTTCCCGCCACAGCGACAACCTCCTATTTCACAGTCATTTACAGGATTGTCGTCGGATCTAGATTCACCGAAAAAACATCGCTGATCAGGGCCTATGGCCTAACCGATTTCAGCCTCGGTGCCAACCTGGTGCCTTGTTTTGTACGACAGCCGCTGAATTGCTGCCTTCTCGTGGTCTGGCGAAACGTGCGCATACCGCATGGTCGTGGTAAGGTCTTTGTGCCCCATCCAGCGTTGTACCGTGCGGGGGTCGATGTTCTGCATCAGGGCATGCGAGCAGAAGGCGTGGCGCAACTGATGAAGCTTCACGCAGCCCTCAATGCCAGCGCGGTCGGCGGCTGCATTTAGCGAATCCCTTACATCTGTATATGGCTTCCCTTCCCTGCTACTGAAAACAAGCCGACTCCCGAGTTGACGAGGGTGACGCTTGAAGGCCTCCACTAAGGCAGTGTTCATGGGGATGCGTCGGCTTTCATAGTTCTTTGTGTGGTGATCCCGTCGAGACGCCACCGTGAGTTCTCCAGTGTTCCAGTTGATGTCGTCCCACCTTAGGTGAAACAACTCCTGCCTGCGCAGCCCCGCGTAGACGGCACAGGACACCAAGGCTCTCAGGTGGTCGGGCATCTCACTCAGCAGGCTTTCCACCTCTCTTGCTTCCAGCAATCGTGGCGCCTCGGGTGACTCTTTGAATGTCTTCACGTCTCGTGCGGGACTTGCTGGTATGTGGCCCCACTCTACAGCCTTTCTCAATAGGACCTTGAGACAGCATAGCTCCCGGTTCACGGTCGCCTCAGCAACTGGCTTGGCCCCCCGTCGATGACGCCTGCGGGAGAGCTTGTAGTCCTCGATCTGCTTCGTCGTGATCGCATTCAGAGACATGTCGCCAAAGACAGGCATCAGGTGCTTGGCGAGGATGCTCCGCAGGCGGGTGTGGTGGGTCTCAGCATGCTGCATCTGCGACCAAGGCAGAAACTCATTCTGTGCGAATGTGCCGAAGGTTAGCAGCGCAGCCTGCGCCAAGCATTCCTTCCGACTGTCAGGGGCGACGAAGTCGCCAGCGGCGATCTTGGCACGAATCTCGGCCAGGGCCGCCTCGGCCTTGCGCTTCGCACCGATCTTAGGCCGGTGCCGCTTGCCTTGGTAGATATAGTCGAGGCACCAACTGTCTCCTCGCTTGAATACGCGGGCCATAGTCAGCCTCCATTCTGCGGCGCTTGCCCGTACTGGCCAACTCGGTCGTTCTCAGGGCTCTCGCGCCCGTCCAGGAGCCGCTTGACGGCTTTCCTGACCAACCAACTGATTGACCGGTCCTCGTGCTTTGAGCGGGCTCTCAGGGCCTCGTAGGCGACTCCGTCGATCCTTGCTGTGACTGTCCTATCCATGTGATTACCTTCTATTACAATACATACACTGTATG
>Ga0310124_10001005_pt1 | contig 19886 bp, 12 predicted proteins | sample CB11b_AW_Bot5_MG_FD_203507 | JGI IMG/M metagenome (GOLD analysis project Ga0310124, IMG submission 203507) | Marine microbial communities from Western Arctic Ocean, Canada - CB11b_AW_Bot5 | ecosystem: Environmental > Aquatic > Marine > Oceanic | place: Canada: Western Arctic Ocean | collected... | reverse complement strand
TTCACGGGCTCGGCATCTTCAAGGGCAAGGATGCTCCGGCGGCCGGGGATTCCGAAGAAGAGGATGAGCTCCAGTTCTATTTTTACGCTGATGGGAATGTGCGCCTGGACCTGTCCGCGCAAGGCAGTACGATCGAGGCGGCCTCGGTCTACTATGATCATCGCCGGGGCGAGGGGGTGATCAGGCAGGCCCGGATCAGGAGCTCAACCGCCGGCCTGAAGGGGATCATGAACAGCCTTGAGCTGCGCGACCTGCGGGGGACCTCCCCTGTAGGGGGCCGGGATGCCGCCGCCGGGACGGAGGTCATACTTTCCATTGGGGTCCTGCGTACGCGGAATTTCGCGCACTTCTCAGGCGAAGATATCAGGCTGAGCAACTGCGACTACGCCGAGCCTCATCTCGCGCTGGCCGCGGACAGCGCCGACATCCAGCCGGTAGATACCGCGGCCGGAATGATTCCTGAGAACCAGGGCCATTACGAGATCGTCCTCAGTGGAGCTCGGCTCGAGGTGCTTGGCCGGGAGATCCTCCCGCTACCTCTCACGCACTGGGATACCCGTTGGCAGGATTACCTCCCCCTGAGATCCATCGATTTCGGCAGCTCCTCCAAGTTTGGATTCTTCAGCTCCGCGGAGTGGAACCTGAACTTCTTCCTGGGCCTGCTTCCTCTCGAGTCGATTCCGAGCCTGCGGCGGGTGGTGGAGAATTCGAGGGTTGGATTCGAGACCACCCACATGGCGAAGCGCGGCCTGGGCTGGGGGCCGATTGCCGAGTACGGCAGGCAGTCGGGGAGCCGGCAGCCCTGGCAGCTGCCGGTCAGCGGCATTGGCTACTACGGGACCGGCCGTTATTTTTCGATTCACGATGATGGGGTCGATCGTTCCGCCGGCGGCTTCGCTCCGCCTGAACCTGGTCGTTATTGGGGCTCCCTGGCTCATCGCCATGAACTCTCCGGGCTTGGAACCCTGGATGTCGAGTATTCGGCCCAGTCGGACCAGAACTTTCTGAATGAATATTTCGAGAGAGTGGCCAAGCAGGAGAAGGAGCAGGAGAGCCTTGTCTCGTGGAGGAAAAATGTCGGCGACAACCTGAACCTGAGCGCGCTCTACAAATACCAGGTCAATGATTTCGATGAGACGATCGAGCGGCTCCCCGAGCTGAAGCTTAGCTGGTATCAGCAGCCGGTCTTCGATTCGGGCCTCTATATGGACCTGGACGCCGGAATCACCAATCTCCGAGTCCGAGGCCGTTCCGCCATAGCCGGAGGAGACACTCCCAGGCATGGACGGCTCGACCTGGCCAACACCTGGTCCTACCCGGTCACCGGGCTCAATCCCTACCTGGCCGTTCGCCCCTTCGCCTTTGCCCGCTACACCGGCTACGAGAAGGTGCTCGATCCGGCGCGTGATTTTACCGATCGGGCGGCATTCGGTTCCGGCCTGAGCATCAACCAGCAGTGGTCACGAACCTTTCCAATGAATTCTCGAGGGCTGGTCCATGACCTCTTCGGGGTCCAGGGCTTCAAGCATCTGCTGGTTCCCGAGGTCTCCTACCTCAACATCTTTTCCAGCGATCTCTCTCCTGAGGAGACCTTTCAGGTGGATGCTGTCGACGCTTTCGATGTGACCCAGAAATTCTCCCTGTCTCTCAGGCAGGCGCTGGTGACGAGAGTCGAAGGCGAGGGAGGGACGGCAACAGAGCGTCCCCTGCTGGGCAGGCGCAACAGAGCCCTCAAGCCGTCTTCGTTCCAGAGGCATCATCTTCTAGATAGCGAGGTCAGCCTGGTTTTCTATCCGGGTGCAGCGAGGGGCAAGGAGGGAGATGAGTTGCTCGTCCTTGACCATACCCTGCGCGCGAGTGACTCGCTCTCTTTCCGCTCCTGGATAGCCCTGGATCTGAACGATGGATTCAGCGATGAGCGTATGGACAATTCAGTCAGGGCCGAGGTCGTTCCCGGCCTGTTCTCGGCGACACTGGGGGGTGTAAGCGCCAACTCTCTCGATGCGGCCAATCCGGACAGCAGCTTCGTCTATGGCCTGCTGTCGTTCTATCCGCATGAGAAGTGGCGGGCGCAGCTCTACTGGGCAAGGAATGTCCAGAGTGAAAAAGATTCTGAGTTCAGCCTGACTATCGGCCGTGTTTTTCATCGATACGCTTTGTTCTTTGAGTATTCCTTCGACGCGGGTGAAGATGACAACCAGACTTTTTCGGTTAACTTCCGCCCGATCGGTTTCTCCGGAGGCGGCCCTCGTTCCTGGTCGAGATGGTAGAGAATCAAATGACGGAAAACTCAAAAGCGATTTACCCCGGGAGCTTCGACCCGGTGACGCGTGGACATCTCGATGTTATCGAGAGAGCCCGGGGACTCTTTGGCACGCTTCATATCGCGGTTTTGTCCAATCCGGATAAGAAGGCCCTCTTCACCCCCGAGGAGAGGATTGAGCTCCTGCGGTCGGAGACCGCCGGGCTCACCGGAGCCGGGGTTCTCGAGTTCAGCTCTTTCGCGGGACTGACCGCCCGTCTTGCTGCTGAGATCGAGGCGGGATGGATCGTGCGCGGCCTGCGCTCAGCCGCCGACGCGGCGTACGAGCTGCCCATGGCGCATTCGAATCGCCGCTGCGGGGACGCTGAGATCGAGACGGTTTTCCTGCCGGCTGGCGCGGAGACATCGTTCATTTCATCCAGCCTCGTCCGGGAAATCGCCGCGGGTGGAGGGCAGCTGGAGGCCTTTGTAACGCCCGGGGTGGAAGCTGCGTTGCGGGGCAGGTTCTCCTCCTGATGTTATCAGGGCTTTTTCCGTCCTAGAAAGCGCTTGACTGGGATAGCTCGCCGGAGACCATCTATCGGCTATGGAATCCAAAACAGCCGCTTTTATTACGCTTGGTTGCAAGATCAACCAGTACGAGACCGAGGCGATTCGCCGTGAGGTGCTCGAGCTTGGCTATGAGGAGGTCAGGGCATCGACCCCGGCGGATGTATATGTCGTGAACACCTGCTCGGTTACTGCGCAAAGCGGCGCCAAGAGCCGTAAGTATATCCAGCGCGCGGCGCGTACCAATCCGGAGGCTCGGATCGTGGTGGTGGGCTGTTCCAGCGATCAGGAGAAAGAGTCCTTCAGCAAGATTCCCCAGGTGGCCCTCCTGGGGGGAAACAAAGAGAAGCCGATGGTGGCGAGCTTCCTCGATGGTTGCTGGAACCCCGGCGAGGAGATCCCAGCCGAGATGCGCGACATCTTCGAGCTGAGCATATCAGGTTTTGGAGATCGCACCCGGGCGACGGTCAAGGTCCAGGATGGCTGCAGCAACTATTGCAGCTTCTGCATCATCCCTTTTCTGCGCGGTCTCTCGAAGAGCCGTGATCCGGATGCCGTCATCGACGAGATTCGGAGACTGGTGGACAACGGCTATATCGAGGTGGTGGTTTCCGGTGTTCACCTGCAGGACTATGGGCTGGAGCTCGAGCCATCGCTGGACCTGGTTGAGCTGCTCCGAAGGATCGGGGAGGTTGAAGGTCTGCGACGAGTTCGATTGAGCTCGCTGGGAGCGAGGGCCTTCACTCCGCAATTGATCGACCTGTTGGAGAATCCGGTCTTTTGCAGGCATTGGCACCTTCCTCTGCAGGCCGGCTCTGACAAGGTGCTCGAGATCATGCGGCGAGGCTATACGATCCGCGATTTCAGGTTTGCAGTTGAAGAGCTCACGGCGCGCTTTGACGCTCCATCCATCACCACCGACGTGATCGCTGGGCATCCGGGCGAGACAGAAGATGATTTCAGCGAGACGATCGAGAGATGTCGTGAGTTCGGTTTTTCCAAGATTCACGTCTTCCCCTTCAGCATGAGGGAAGGCACCCTGGCGGCGACTCTGAAGCGAGACGTGGTGGATCCTGCCGAGGTTCGCCGCCGAGCCGGTGAGCTTGGCGCAGTGGACAGGGAGCTCAATTGCGAGTACAGGGAGCGTTTCATCGGTCGTGAGCTCGATGTGCTCGTAGAGGGAGCCTCGCGCGGGCGCGATGACTGGCTCGAGGGGCTGGCTGGTCGCTACCTGAAGGTCGCCTTTCCCGCGCCGTCGCCTGGAGCTGCCAGGCGTTTTCAGGGTACGCTTCAGAGGGTAAAAATTGATAAGATCAGTGAGGGTGGTCTCGATGGCCACTGGGACGAGGTCCCTGTCGATGCTTCGGGTGTCGCCCTTTAGGTGAGATGGGTGAGGTGGTGAGAGATGGTTGGTATACCGGAAGATTTCCTCGAGGGCTCAGGCAACCCCGCGCTAGATGCGGCCCGGCTGCTCAGGCAGCGGCTGGAGGTCAATCGCGGCTTCGGCTGGGATATGCCGGTTGGGTCCGCTCCACGGGCGTCTGTGCCATCCCGGTCGACTGTGAGCGGGGAGGTAGAGGGTCGCGAGGCGGTTCTTGAGTCCATCCGGGCCGAGGTGGCCGGCTGCACACTCTGCGGTCTGTGCGAGGGTCGAACCCAGACTGTTTTCGGGGTTGGAAACGAATCCGCCAGGATTCTTTTTGTTGGAGAAGGCCCCGGCCGGGATGAAGACCTTGCCGGTGAACCCTTTGTCGGCCAAGCCGGGAAGCTGCTCGACAAGATCATCCATGCTATGGGACTCGCGCGGGAAGAGGTCTACATAGCGAATATCGTCAAATGCAGACCTCCGGAGAACCGCAATCCGGCAACAGAGGAAATGGCGGCCTGTTTTCCCTATCTGGAGCGCCAGGTAAAGGTTATCCAGCCGGAGGTGATTTGTGCCCTCGGTGGTGTGGCGGCCAAGGCGCTGCTTTCCACTGATTTAAGCGTCGGTCGTCTCCGAGGTGAATTTCATGAATACGCTGGGATTCCCGTTCGGGTTACTTACCATCCGGCGTATCTGCTACGAAGTCCGGATGAAAAGAAAAAAGCCTGGGAAGACATCAAGGCTTTGATGGTTCACCTCGGGCTCCAGCTGTCGGCCTAGGAATACACCGGCCTTCAATGCGGGGGGATCCAGGCCCGGATCCGGAAGCTCTCCAGCCATCGCGCAAGGCAGGTCTTGTCCCTTGACTTACGGTTTCATCAAATTGTAGACTCGCCCCTTCGCCCCTTCGGGCAAGTCCGTAAGAGTTTTAAAGCAAGTAACTTTCAGAGACGTTGAGAGCGCATCCATCAGGGAGCGAGTGCCTGGTTTCCAGGTGGCCCTGGTCGTGTGTGCAGGAGAGATGGCTCGGCTTTTTGAGGCCGTATTTCTCTTCGGTCTCGGGGTCTGTATTTATTGACGTGCCGGCGCTGGCATGATGGCCGTGGCCTGTTGAACGACAGCGAGCCGACTAGCGGCTGAGATCTGGACGGGAGAGTAGCCCGGCGGCCACTGGTTTTGAATCCAGCTCGAGGTCGCTCTGGTTCTGTTTGTCAGATGGCTGGTTTCAGTTACCGGGATTGAATGGCTATCAGGTTGAATTCAGGATTTATGAACGGAAACGTTCACTGCAATTGACTTGTTATCGGAGCTTGTGATACGATCTAAAGAATTGCGAAATGCAATGGTAACAAAGTGTTAGGCGAATTTTGGACCGTTTGAGGTCTCTTGATTAGACTTAGTAGAGGGGGAGTGGCTTCGCCCTTTCAGGTTTGAATATTTACCGAGCATGTCTCTCGGGTGTTGCCCAAATGGTTTCGCAGTCTCGATTTCTTACGAACTGAATACATCAAAATTTTAGCCTGTTCGTGATGACTTCTGTGAGTTTTCAAGCGAGTCGCTTGACGAGAAGTTTTCGCCTGCAGGAGTCAGATTTAATCTTCGGGATGATGATCCGGAGATGGGTTTCTCACTCAGGGAATCAAGGAATGGCAATCAATACAGTTTGGAGTATCGATCTCGGCAAGTCTTCGTTGAAGGCTGTCAGGCTCAGAAGTTCCCAGGGCAATGTTGAGATCGTAGCTGTCGACAAGGTGGATTATCCGTTGGGTGACGGGGGCGAGGACACGGCCGCCCTGTCGCGCGAAGCCCTTGGAATTTTTCTCGCCCGCAACAGCGTGAAGGATCCTGTCGTTGTAGCGCACCCCGGGCAGGGGACTTTTTCCCGGTTTATCAAGATGCCGGCCTTCGATCAGAAGAAGGTCGGTGAGATGGTCGGCTACGAAGCTTCCCAGCAGATTCCGTTTCCTCTCGACGAGGTGATCTGGGATTACCATGTTGTTAACCGGGAGTACCTACCCGGCGAGGAGAGAGAGGTCGCCCTCTTCGCTATCCGCAGGAATGATGTCGAGGATTTTCTTCTCGAGTTCACCAACAACGAACTCGCTGTTGAGTCAGTCTCCATCGGCTACCTTGGAGTTTTGAACTACGCAGCCCATGACCTGGCGCTGGAGGAGCCTTCGATCATTCTCGATATCGGGGCATCTCACACTGACCTGCTCCTCATGGACGGAGACCGGTTCTGGATCCGGGCTGTTCCACATTCGGGTAACGAGATCACCAGGACGATCCAGGAACGCTTCCATCTCGGGTTCGCAGAGGCCGAGAAGCTGAAGCTGGCTCTTGCCCGGGAACCCGACAAGGCGGTCAAGATCTACCAGAGTATCATTCAGCCGAAGCTGAAAGAGCTCGTCGCTGAGGTCCAGCGTTCGATAGGCGCCTACAGGAGCCAGTATGGTGAGGCTACCTTCTCCAAGCTCTATCTTCTTGGCAATGGTTCCAAGATCATCGGAGCCCCCCGCTTTCTCCGAGAGAGCCTCAACATGCCGGTTGAGAAGGTTCAGGGCATCAGCCACTACCGGGTGAGTCGGGAGGCTAACCTCAAGCTGCTGCAGGCCAACCTCCCAGCGTTCGCCACAGCCCTTGGCTCGGCGATGCATATTCTCGGCGACGCCGCCTGCGGCGTCGACCTCGTGCCGGCTGAAGACAAGATGGCCAAGGTGGTCAAGCGCAAGCAGAAGCATGTCTTTATCGCCGCTGGGATCATCCTGTTTTCTATGTTGGTCAGCAGGTATCTCCTGACCAGTACGGCGCAGTATTTCTCGGAAACGACGCAGGAGGCCGTTACCAGGATGGCGCCCCTGCAAAAAGGCACGGCCGCCCAGGAGACCTACGCAGAGTCACGAGATGAATTTGACATGCTGTTTAAGCAGATGAAGGAATCTGTCGCATTGCGAGGCCGGGTGCTCTCCGCGTTGCAGGCTCTCGATTCCGTCCTGGTGACCTTTCCCAACGCCAGGAGCCCGTCGCTTACCGTCGCTGTCAAGGATGGGGCTCCCGCCCTTGGTGAGCAGATGGAAGAGCTGCTGTCCAACAGGCTCTGGGTCCCCTGGGCCCGTTTCAGCCGCCTGGACGATCCGTCCGCCAAGGATTCCAAGAAGGGCGGCGATGTGCCGACTGAGCCGACCTATGAATTCAAGATCCGGGTGATGGTCAAGAGCAAGGACAGCTCCGAGCAGTCGGTAGCCTTTATCAAAGAAAAATTCCAGGCGCCGCTTGAGGCGGCTCTGAAGACCCAGGGGCTTGATATCAAGCCGGCTAAGGAGGGCGGTCCCCTGGTACAGATCGGAACGATTCAGCCCAACCTCACTGAGATCTACTTTTCTCCTTCCGGCCGTGACGCCGGTACGGATGGCGGCCAGGATGGAAGGCCCTTTGACAGTGTCGAGGTCTCCTGGGTTCTCGTGACCAGGCCTCTGGAAACCGAGGAGGATCCTGAGGAGGGAGATGAGGCAGACGAGGAGGCCCCTGAAGAGGGGTAGGGTTGGAGTCATCAGGAAAATAAGATCATGGATAAACTAAAAAACAATCTATTCGTTCCGGGAGTCGTCCTGGTGGTGTTGCTGCTGCTTGGCGGGGGTTACCTGCTGGTCTATGTGCCCTATAACGAGCTCGATGCCAATACCACGAAGCTCGAAAGCGCCAAGATCAGGCTGAACAAGCTGCTCAAGGACGAGGTCGTTCCGACCAAGGAATATGTCAGGAAGATCACCACTGCCCAGGCCGAGATGGAGGAGACCTTTGAAGCTGCTGTCTCGGCATTCTCCCGCAGGTGTGATGCTTTTCATCTCTTCTTTGCTGATGCAGTCCAGGTGCCCGCGGTGGACGTGTTCTATGCCCAGTACGAGACGGCTATCCAGAATCCGACGACGGGGCTGAGGGCCAAATACTGGGAAAAATTTCCCAGCCCGGCCGTAGAGGGACAGGAAGAAGATCTTGAGAAAAAGGCTCCCACCGTCGCGATGGTGAAGGACACCGAGATCTCAGGACCTGAAGGCCCGGCGAAGATGAGCCAGGCCATGAAGCAATACTGGATCTCCGAGGCGGTTTTCGCGGCCTGTCACCAGCTGGATATCGGTGGCCTGCAGTCGATCGAGTTCCCGGTCGAAAAGGAGCGGGTCTCGCGCAGGAGAAGCAAGACCTCGGCGGTAATCGAGCCGCCCAAGAGCAAGGCCAGCTACGACAAGGTCGGGGCCAGTGTTCTCATTCATATGGAGTACAGCAAGCTCAAAGAGCTTCTCGCGGTTTTGTACAAGAATTCCCGTGTGCCCTTTCTCGAGCCCAAGAGCGTTGAGTTCGGGAAGATCGAGGATTCCGTGAAGGGCTTTTCGAAATACATTCGCCAGCAGACCTTCCAGTCCCGCGCCCTCGCCGATGCGGCCGAGAAAGCTGGAGAGCCTGTTGCCCTGGAGCCGCTGGTAAAGGTTCGCCTGGAGCTGGTCGCCCTTCATTGGAAGGGTGTCGAGCGAAGCAAGGACGATTCCGAGAAAGATGAGTAGTCATGTCAGATAATTCACAACTGAAACAAAAGCTCGATGTCATTTCATACGTGGTCGCCGGCATTCTCAGCCTGGTCCTACTCGCGATTCCCTCCTTTGTCAGCAGCTCTGCTTCTGAGACCGAGGACTCGGTGAAGAGCCAGCTGAAGAAATTGAAACGGAAGGTTAAGGATGCCAACACCACATCCATTGAGGAGACTCCGCAGTGGTCGAGCGAATTGCGCTCCATGTGGACGGTTAACAGCAGCGTAGAGAAGGCCTCCTGGATTACTGAGAACAAGCCCGCCTCGCTGAGGTTGTGGAATGATGTTCCTGCCCCGGTAGCCGTCCATGAGCCCGGCGGAGTGGTTTCCATTGAGCTCGTTCGTGATGGGGAGACGAAGAGCTCTTCCCTGCGCGTAACAGGGAAGCTCTCTTCCAAGAACCAGCATGTCGAGATTGAGAAGATCATTCTCGAGCGCAAAGCTGGAGAAGAAGAATTCAAAGCTATTGAAGGCTTCGAGGAGGTCAATGACTTCGTTTATGAAGACGCTGACATCCAGCCTGGAAAGATCTACAGCTATCGTTTCAGCACGGTGGCGGTTCCCGGGCAGGTTCAGGAAGGTCTTCCTGCGCCGATTCTCGCGGCTACCGCCGCGAGCAGAAGCTCAAATGAGCTGGCGACAGAATTTGCCGTTCCGATGGACCTGGTGATCAAGGTCAGTCGCTATGTATATGTAGATGAGCAGATTGAGCCGAAGTTGCTTGGGCAGATCACTTACTGGGATTATGTCAAGGGCGCCAAGGTGACCATGAAGAGCCGTACGCCGGAGGAAGCCTGGGGCAAGGGAGGCACCTTTGGGGAGGCCCACGAGGGCAAGTCGCGCTTTGGAATTCGAAGGATCGTTCCCGAGAAGGAAAGCAAATACCACGGTGTGACGATTGATGATCATCTCACCGGTAAGCGGCTTGTTTTCAAGAAAGAGAGCAAGGATCTGCCTTCAATCGAGTCCTGGGATACGGTTGAGGCGGCTTTTGAAGTTCCTGATAAACTCGAGGAAACGGAAGAGCCGAAAAAGACCGCTCCGCCCAGATCTTCCAAAAAACCAGCGGTAAAAAAACCTGTGGCTAAGCCAGCAAGTGCTGAAAATAAAAAGGCTTCTGGATCTAAGGCCAAGCCCACGAGAGAGACTCCCAAGAAGAGTCCGAGTGGGAGGAAACGTACGAAATTCGAATAAATCTTTCCTTGTGCAACTGAGAGCTACAGAAATCACAGGGATTCGCCCGATGAATGGAGAAGTTATAAACAGAAGATTGTGAAGAAGTTGTTCACAGTCTCATTTTTAGATTTTAGCTGGATTTTTAGGTGCCGCAGGCTGATCATCGAGTTTGTCGTTCGGGCTCTTCCCGGGCGACCCGCTTGAACCTGCTACGGTAGGCCCTTCACAAGAACCGTGTTACTCGGGGTGGCTTTTGAGAACTCGGTAGTTTGGACGGGCTTGTTTCCAGGTGTTTTTCGCTTTGGAGACTTGAAGCAGGTGCAGGATTGGAACCTACCTCGATGTGCCGTTCTGCCGGTGGCATTCCTTGCCTGATTTTTTCCGGTCGGGTCTTTATTCAGACCGGAGGGAGTTAGAGTTGAGGATTCAAAAAATCTTAGTTTATTTGGGCTTGAACCACCCGGCTTTGCAGACGGGGTGTCTGCGGGTTACTTAAGTTAATAACGAGGAAAAGCATGAATCGGCTTGAACGATCACCAATGTCAACATTCGCTCCTGAAAGTCTCAGGGGATGTCGTGAGAGCCAGCATGGAAATGAGCGAGGTATTGAAATGGAAGGTCTACGGGAGAGATCCTATCGCCGGTCTGGCGCTCTAGCGCGGGCTGCGTTTACCGTACTGCTGGCCGCCTGTTCAGGGCTCCTGGCACAGGAATCCGAGCCCGGCAATGCGGGCGATGTCATCAAGCGCATGCGCGAGACGGGCAAGGTTAACCAGGGGGCCTCAACCTCCCTGACCGGCGAAGCCCGCAAGCACCGAACCCTTGGCGAATTGTTCGAGGCCGAGTTGAAGCTTCAGCAGGCTCTGAATCTCTGGCCCTCCAACGAACCCGCCCAGCAGCTCCTCGATGAGGTTCGCATGCTTCGCGGAGACCGCAGGGGCGAGGTGCCCGTGGTCGCCAAGGATATCCGTGAGCAGCTCATGGTCCAGAGGCAGATGCTTCGCTATGAGATCGAGCGCCAGCTCAATCGTGCCATTCAGTTTTCCGAGAATAGCGAATACGACAAGGCTATCGACAGCTACAACCGGGCGATTGATGGGATCAACCATGCTCCCTTTGACCTCGGTATCGATGCCTATCTCGAGCGTGCCAAGCAGGGACTTGCCAGGAGCGAATCCGAGAAGAAGCGCAAAGACTTCGAGGATCAGCAGACCCTCCTGCGCATGATTCAGCAGAGCAAGCGTGAGCAGGAAGCCGAGTCTCTCGATTTTATCGAGAACCATATTCGGGCTCTTCGCCGGCGCGCGACCGCGGCCAGGGAAAACCGTGATTATGACAAGGCCGGAGAGCTCTATGAAAAGATCCTCTCCCTGAATCCCCACGATGAAGATGCTCAGAATCAGAACCGACTCTCGCGGGAGCACCATCACATCCAGCAGCTTGACATGCTCATGCGCGCGAATATCGACAACTATCGCAAGGCGGTGCTCGGCGTGCTGGAGTCCTCTGTGATCTACCAGGACATTTTCCGCTATCCTGACAAGGACGAGTGGATTCGCCTGTCTCCCAAGGTGGTGACCATCGAGGCACAGATCGCCAAGTTCGAATCGCCCCTTGAGAAGGAGATCCGCAGGAAGCTATCCCAGTCGATCACCTACGGACTGGACGAACCCGTGCCGCTTCGTGAAGCTCTCAGCGACCTGCAGGGACTCACAGGGGTCAACTTCTTTATCCAGTCAGCGGATATCGGTGATGCCGAGGTCCAGTTGGAGACCCTGAACAACCTGCCCTTGAGCAATGTCCTGGCCTTTTTACTGAAGAATGCCGGTGACGAAGTCGGCTATGTCATCAAGGAAGGCGCTGTCGTGATCGCCGCAGATGAAGAGCAGCTCCAGGAACCCAAGTACCTGCGTTTTTACGAGATCAGTGATCTTGTGAACAAGCGTCCCGACTTCCCCGCTGATGACCTCGCTCTCGAGGAGATGGCCGGGCAGAGTGATGTTGACGCGGCCGCCGACATCGCCTTCGGTGATGATGAAGATTTGGAGACAGCTGGAGACGTCTATGAGAAGGATGAACTTCTGAGTCTCATCGCCCGCGAGCTCAATGCGGGTGGAGATGCCGAGGGGGAGGAAGAGGTCGAAGGAATTCGAATCCACCCCGGCGGCAAGCTCATGGCTCTCACTACGCTTCAGAACCATATCAAGCTCGCCAAGATCCTGGAACGGTTCCGCATGGCTACCGGCATGATGGTGACGGTTGAATCCCGGTTCCTCGATATCCAGGACAACTTTCTCGAGTCTATTGGAATCAATATTGGAAATACGCAGGCCAACTTCCTGCCCAATACGATCCCCGATATTGATGGCAATGGTACGGCTCTGAATCCCGGCTACGAGTTTACGGATGCCGGGGGTGAAATGAACCTCCGCGTGGCCAGCATTGGCGCTCTCAGCAATCCGCTGGGCTCCCAGGTCAATCCGTTTAACCTTTCCGGTAGCGGTGGCGGCTCCTACCAGGTGAACGCGATCAATCCTGATCGCTTTGTCCTCGAGGCCCTGCTGACCGGTGTAGCCAAGGACCAGGAGATTCGCAGGTTGAATTCTCCCAGGATAACCGCCTTCAACACCCAGACGGCCCATACGCTGGTTGTTAACCAGGCGGCGTATATCCAGGACCTCGAGGTGAACCAGACGGGTGTCATTCCCGTTATCAACCCCGTGATTGGCGTGCTCAACACCGGCTCGATCCTGGAGGTCAGGCCGACGATCAGCTTTGACCGGAAATACGTCGTCCTGGAGATCCAGCCGACGCTGGCCGAACAGATCGGCGAGGACCAGGCCCTGTTGAATCTCTCCGGAGGATTTACCACGGTTCCCGTGCAGTTGCCGATCGTTTCTGTAACCAAGATCAAGACGACAGTGAACGTGCCTGACGGCGGAACCGTTCTTCTTGGCGGCTTGAAGCGTGAGGTCAAGCAGAAGGCTTCCATTGGGTTGCCCGCGTTGCGCAGGCTTCCCCTGGCGAACCTCTTCTTCGGTCGCAATGCGAATGCCGCCCTGCGCTCGAACCTGTTTGTGTTGATTAATACCCACATTACCGTCGTTCATGAAGAGGAAGCCAGGCTGTTCGGAACAGGAATCTGAAAAGCCGGGTCTTCCGGATGACAGATCAAGGGGATCTGGAAAATCTGGAGTAATTGAATCGGAAAGTTGGTGGAAAGGTGGCTGTAAGGAATGACTGCGAGTTCAGCGTCTGATTATTCACTAAGAGAGAAGCAAGGCTCTCCAGGCTGTCGGCGTCTATCGTCGACAGTGTCCACGCCCGGCATCGGGCGGGCCTGGTTCATAGTCGTTATACCCATGATGTTATCGGTTCTTTCAAATCCTGATCTGCGGGCACAGGGCCTCGGTGCTGAGGACGGCGCGTTTGCCGATGCGCTGGTCCGGGAGCTTAGGTATTTCGATACCGCTCGCAGATGGCTTTCAGAGAAACGTCAATCACGCGGCGCGAAGCCCGAGATGCTGGCTGATATCGACTCCCGGTTGATTGATATCCTCCAGGCCGAGGGTAAGGGAGAGGTCGCGCTGAAGGCGCTGGCTGAGTTCAAGAAAAACTGGCCTTCCCATCCGCGGGCAGCCCTTGGCTCCCTTGAGACGATTGGTTCTGATTTCGCGGCAGTCCTCTCTGGTTTTGAAAAAGCCGGCACCGAGTCTGACAAGGCCAAGTCAGACGATCTGAAATCAAAGGCCGTGGCTGCCTTCCGGACCAAGGTTGAGAAGCCTCTCAATGGCCTGATTGCCGACCTGCTCAAGCAGGCCAAGGCGGCCAAGGGTAACGAAAGATTGACCAAGAAAAGGCTCTCCTACCAGTCCGAGCTGGCGAGAATTAATATCTTCCTCGTCTATGCCAGGAGTCTTGAAGCCGGAGATGTCCGCAACAGCTATCTCGAAAAGGGTCTGAAGCTCGCTGATTTCTTCGTCAACGAGAGATCCGATTTCTACATCATGCGTTACGAGGCCCAGATCCAGAAGGGACTCTACCTGCTGGAAATGGAGCGCTTCCTGGACTCAGCAGAAGAGCTTGAGTTGATCTTCGATATCGAGCCCTTTGCCCGTCCTCCTTACCCGCCTCCGCTCCTCAAGGCTTTTCATACGATTCGTCTCAAGGCCTACCTCTTTTCAGCGAAGGCCTACAATGGCGCCAAGAAGCCCGAGATCGCGGTGAATATTCTCAAGACGATCATGCGATCCACTCCCGTTCCGGGTGATCCGTTCGCTCCGGCTATCGGGGTTGTTGAGAAAGATGCTGACCTGCAGCAGTTTGCTGTCCTCGCGCGTCTTGAATACGGAATCGCGCTTGCTGACTCAGGGGACGCGCCCAGGGGGATGGCCGTTATTCACGCTGTTATTTCGAAATATGAAAAGCTCTTCAAAGAGTCCAAGGTAGATAAGTACCGTGCGTTTGTGATCGATGCGCGAAAGGCTCTCGGAAGGGTTTCTTCATCCGGCAGCGCTGCGCTCTCCGGACGTGACTACTACCAGGCTGCGATCGGCCTGAAGAGTGAGCTCAAGCTTGAAGAATCTCTGAAGGCTTTTCAGACCGGGCTGGCCAAGCTTGCCAGCTCCGAGGTCGAGGAATACGCTCCGCTTTGTCTCAACGAGATCGGCGAGTTGAGTTTTATCCTGGATCGATTCGATGAGGCGGCGGTCGCCTTCTCCGAACTTGCCGAGCATCATGCTGCGAGCCAGATCTTCCGTTCCAAGGCGGCAACGAGCTTCGCGGCCTCGGTCGATAAGGCCAAGCGGGCCCTGGGAGAGTCCGGCTCGGCTCATGCCGGCTACGCAGAGCTGACCGCGAAGGCCGACCAGTTCAGCCGTGGTGATACCAAGTACCAGGTGAAGATGTCCGAAGCGGGACAATTTGAGGAACAGGGCAATTTTGCCAAGGCTCGTGAGTCGTTCCTTGCCATTCCCATGGACGACCAGGGAGTGCCGGTTTCGTATTATCTGCGAGCGCAGGCCAGGGGGCTCTCCACCTATGTAAGAGAATACGAAACGGCCGGGAATGATGCGGCCAAGAGAGCGGTGATTCTGAAGGATTTCCAGGAGAATGTCGCGAAGCTCCAGGCTGTTCTCGATGAGGCTCTCGAGAAAAAGGACCTTCGGGCTTGCGGAGTCGGCGCGCTCGGCCTGGGCCAGATGTATCACCATCTCGAAAACTACGGCGAGGCGGTGAAGGTCCTCAAGCTCTTTTCTACCGACCTCGCCGAAGACAAGTACTATCGCTGCTCCGGGCTTGGCTACCTGGTGCTTTCCATGGTTCGCATTGAGCAGTGGAAAGAGGCTGGGGCCTATTACAGGGTTCTGAGCACAGACTGCTCCAAGGAGCCGTCTGTCGCCACGGCCGCGTATGTCCTCTCGGACGCCGCCGATGCGGCCGGCGAAAATCGAAAGGCCGCTCTTTACCTGCTTCAGTATGCTGAACATTCCAGCGCCAGTGCCGAGATGAGTGATCTCAATATGGTGATGAAGGTCGTCAAGGTGCTGAGCGATGGCGGGCTTGTTTCCGATGCCAAGCGTTTCGTTGAAAAGGCCAAGAAGATCGGTGGTGGGGCCAACAAGCTCGGTCGTGAGATTCTGCTGATGGAAGGGCAGATCGCCATGAGTGGAGAAGACTGGAAGGGTGCCTATGAAATCTTCTCTCGCTACGAGAAGGAATATAAGGTCAAGGGAGCCAATTACGAGGACCCGTTTGTCTGCAGGGACTGGGGATGGGCGACGATCAAGCTTGCCCGACAGGCCCATCCGAAGCCAGCTGCGCTTCCCCTGGATATGCTCCTGGAGGCAGAACGATACTACGGACATTCTTTCTACCTGCTGAACAATTTCCTCACCAATACCCGGGCTCCAGGCAAGGAGCCTGATGCCGCCCTGGTCAAGGATTACTGGGAGATCGCCTTGCGCCTGCAGCAGGTGCGAATCAGCGCCGGCCGCGCGGGCAATAAGGAAGCCTATAACGATATTCACAAGTTCGTGAACGAGTACCAGGACCGGATCAGGAAGCAGAGTGATCTCTGGTCGAAATTCCTGAGGTACTGGGAGTATGCCCTTGAGCAAATGGGGAAGGATCCCCAGGAATTTATTAAGGCTGGCTGATGTGTGAGTCAAGGACAAGAGTACTAATGAGTTATTTTTACAGCAAGACACAGAATTCGGGTTCCAGGGCGTTGGTAGCGTCTCTGGTGGTGGTTGTGAGCTGCTTCTTTCTGTCCTCTCTGAAGGCGGATGTGGTTGTTCAGTCCAACGGTAAGCGGATTGACGGCGTTACCGTTCTTTCAGCCAAGTGGGACCAGGTGCTCTTCAAGCAGGACGGCAATACGGTCAAGCTGCTCGGCGACAAGGTTGTCAGTATTGAGCGTGAATCGGCCTATCTGCAGCCGGTACGCAGCGCGATCTCGGGCGGCAATTACGCCAAGGCTCTTTCGAGTATTTCCAAGCTCGACGGCAGGGGGTTGAAGGGCTGGCAGGCTGCGGAGCTTCAGTATCTTAAGGGCAAGGCCCATCTCGCCGCGGGCGAGGCCGGCAAGGCCGATGGAGTCTTCAAAGAATTTGTCGCCGCCAACACGGAAACCAAAGACTACTGGCTTCCGCATGCTATCTACGGCCGCGGCCAGGCCAGCCTCGATCTTGGTCGGGGCAACTCCGCCCAAACGCACTTCCAGGGACTTGATTCCTATGGTCCGACATGGGTTTTGAGAGCCAAGCTTGGAGAAGCCCAGGGGCTCTTCCTTGCCAAGAAGTATGTTGAGTCGAGGGGCAAGTTCAACGAGGTAGCGAATAACCGCAAGGCGCCAGCTTCTTTGAAGGTGGCTGCCGTGGTCGGACGAATCGACGTTATCGTCTCCCAGAAACAGTATGACAAGGCCATCAGTGAGCTTGAGAAGACCTTCTTTACGGCTTCGACGACCCGGGGGCTCGATTACGGAAAATCGAGGGCCCGGGCGACCTACCTGATGGGCGTCTGTTACAAGGGACTTACAGGTAAGGGGAATCTTGAGAAGGCAGAGATCTGGCTTCTCAAGGCAGCCGTCCTTTACCGTCATCATAAGAACATCTATGTGAATTCCTGTAATGAACTCGTCGATGTTTACAAGCAACTTGGTCGAACTGAGAGGGCGACTGAGTGGGGACGGCGTGCGGGAGGAGAAAGTTAAGCGCCCGGCGGGTCACCGCAGGGCAAATAATCGCTAATGAAACGAGGGAAACCTCATAACAAAGTAAATAAACGTGAATGGCAATAGGAGTAGAGACCGCCATGGTTAGTAAATCAGCCCTTAAGGGCCCTAGTCGTCTTCCGGGGATTTTCAATTCCCACTCAAACAAGAACATCTGGACCAGCTCGATGATGCTTTTCGGAGTATTTGTACTGTTGGCCTTTAGTGCCTTCGTACTGACAGGCAACCTGGCTTTTGCCCAGTCAGGAGATGCTGTGTCGGAGAAAACCGTTCTCGATGCGCTGATGGAAGCCGGTTTCGTCGGTCTCTTGATCGTCCTGATGTCGATCGTTGGAGGCGCTCTCGCTATCACCTTCGCTTTCCAGCTGCGTCGCGACGTCCTGGTTCCCCCGGAGGTGCTCGGGCACGTCGAGTCCCTGTTCGAGGATGAAGAATACGAGGAGGCCTATCACCTCTGTGAGGCGAGTCCCAGTATTCTCTCCGCGGTAGTAGCCGCCGGCCTTGAGAAGATAGAAGATGGATACCCCCAGATGGAAGCCACCATGGTCGAAGTTCTCGAGATGGAATCCACCAAGCTTCACCAGAAGGTCGGCTACCTGTCGCTCATAGCGAACCTCTCGCCGATGATGGGGCTGCTTGGAACGGTTCTCGGTATGATCGGTGCGTTCAATACGATTGCCAGTTCCACGACGGCACCGAATCCGAAGCAACTCGGTGGAGACATCTCCATCGCTCTTGGAACGACCTTCCTTGGGCTCTGTGTCGCGATTCCAATGACAGCTGTCTACGTCTACTTCCGTAACAAGGTCATCACTGTTTCTGCCGAAGTCGGCGGAGTTTCCGAAGAGCTCATGGGTCGTTTCAAGGCTGATTGAGCCGAGTTGAGTTCAGTTTAGATTTTTAAGAGGTTTTGGACTGTCCGAGAAAGTCGGCCATGAAAAAAAGAAAAAGCTCAGACCGCAATTTCGACACGAAGATGGATTTGACGCCGATGATCGACTGCGTCTTCCTGCTCATCATGTTCTTTATTCTGACAACCCAGATTACGGTGAACATCGAGGAGGTTACGCTTCCTTTCGCTCTCGAGGGTAAGCCCGAGAAACGGAACAACACCGACACTGTGATGCTGATCATGAATGTCAGGCAGAGCCAGTCGCCTGAGGCTGCGGCCCGTGCGGGAGAGATCGTCTACCGGGGAAAAGTCCTCAACACCAAAACGTTGAGGGCTATGCTGGATGAGGAGGTCGCCTATGACGCGGCTCTTCCGCCGCGCGGTCGAGGCCGTGCCAAGGAGGTGGGCCCGAACAATGTGCAGCTTTCCCAATTGGAGATCCTGATTCGTTACGACAAGCATGTGAAATCGGAGTATCTGCGAAACATTTTCGAGCAGTGCCAGAAGGCGGGTGTCTACAAGTTGAAGTTGGCGACAACCCAGCCCTAGGGGGAAAGAGACCTAATATGCGCATTAAGCAGAACAAGAGAGTCATCGAAGAATCCGAACTGGACATGACGCCGATGATTGACATCGTGTTCCAGCTGCTTATCTTTTTTCTCCTCTCGGCCAAGTTTATCGCCCTTGAGGGGCAGCTCTCTTCCTACCTCCCCAAGGACAGGGGGCTCCAGGCCTCGTTCTCTAAGATCGAGCCTGATGAGGTCATCTTCTTCCTCGAATGGGTTGCTGATCCAGTCAATGACAAGACGGGCCGCGTTCGTTGCCAGACGATTAATTACAAGCGCCCAGGCGAGACCAGCGGCGAGGACCATGAATTTGAGTCTCAGGACGCCACGGCCGGCCAGGTTGAATATGGCCCGGACCGCCAGCTCGTGCAATATGGCGAGGTATTGGGTATGCCCGGGTATCACATCCCGAATTTCACGAATATCGAGGATTATCTGCACTTCCGCCACGGTTTGTACGAAACAAAGGGTAGCGGCAAGTCGATTCCGGTAACTATTAACGTTGAAGACAATGTTCCGATGCAGATGGTTGCCAATATTGTCGATATCTGTACACGGATAGGAATTACGAATGTAACGATCGCCGCTAAGGAGATCCCGATCGATTAGAACTGCATCCTGTAACTGGCGGGTCTGTCTAAGTCCAGGAACAGGTTTTTAAACGAGGTAAATGAGGAATGAAAACAAGGAGAATGAATCTAATGCGAAAGCGAATGAGCCGGTTAGCTCTCTTGAGCGCCTTGGCCTGCTTTGGCGTCCTCCTTCTTCCGGCCTGTGGGGGAACCGGAGGAATTGAGGAGGGTTGGCGCCGAACAGTCTTAACCGAAGAAGATTCCGTTGACGGTACGGCTGGAGAGCTGGCTGCTGCCGACTCGACCGATGCCGTCGTCAGTGGCGGAGGCATCGAGGAGGCTGGACAGGAAAAAGATGAGCTCGATCTCAGTGAGCTCGAGTCCCTCGAAGATATCGACGAGGCGGCTGCGAAATCGGCCGAGAAGGCCGAGGTCGCTTCCGAGGATGCCGCTCCCCAGGAAAAAGACGAGCTGGACCTTGAGGATCTGGAAGATCCTCAGGAAAAGCCCGAGGTGGCTGCGCCCGCTCCCGAGAAGCCTGCCGAGCCCGAGGTGGCCGCGCCCGCTCAGGAGAAGCCTGCCGAGCCTGAGGTGGCTGCGCCCGCTCCCGAGAAGCCTGCCGAGCCCGAGGTGGCCGCGCCCGCTCAGGAGAAGCCTGCCGAGCCGGAGGTTGCTGAGCCCGCTCC
>Ga0310124_10001002_pt1 | contig 19897 bp, 13 predicted proteins | sample CB11b_AW_Bot5_MG_FD_203507 | JGI IMG/M metagenome (GOLD analysis project Ga0310124, IMG submission 203507) | Marine microbial communities from Western Arctic Ocean, Canada - CB11b_AW_Bot5 | ecosystem: Environmental > Aquatic > Marine > Oceanic | place: Canada: Western Arctic Ocean | collected... | reverse complement strand
ATCTCAAGAAGGGCAAGTCGGATAACGAAACCGACTACATCAATATCAAGATCGACGGCGTTGACCTGATCTTGGAAAAGGAGTTTCACCAGCGCTTTCCCACCAGCCTGGCCGGGAGTGTGTTTGGTCCGTTCAACATAGAAAACAGCTTTTACCTCACCTACCACCGTGTCGTTTTTCGCGCCAAGGCCACGGAGGCGGTATTGACCATTTCCGACTGGGCGAGTAACACGGATCCAGGCGGACCCATTGGACAGGAACTGATGTACAACTTCATCGAGGTGCAATCGTATCTTGACGACTCGGACCTTCCGGCACTGAAGCAAGTAAAGCCCAATACGCCCCCAGCGCCAGCCGTCGTCGTTCCAGACGAACAGGCGATCAAAAACGCGCCCGATTCGACACCCGTGGCACGCTATGGCTTCGACGAAGGTAAAGACGATGTGGCCGCCAGCGCCGCCAACGGCCCACAGGCCAGCATACACGGCGCAAAACACGTCAAAGCGCGCAAAGGCTATGCACTTGAGTTTGACGGGAACGACGACTATGTGACTGTCGCCGAGAGCGAGGTGCTGCGCATCGGCGGTCCGAATATGACCGTGGAATGCTGGTTCAAAATTGACGATCTCAAGGCAAAATGGCGCGGGCTGTGCGGTAACTACCACAGCGGCATGGCGGGGTACATGCTCGCCTACACCAACGGGAATGTTGTATTTTACAGTGGGGCAGAAACCAACGGCCCCAGTTGCAAGGTCCGCAAGGAAAACGGCCCGTGGCATCACGCGGTCGGGGTCATCGATAACGGCACGATGGCGGTTTACGTCGATGGTGTGCGAGATGCGTCACCAGTATTTGCCAATCAGAAGATCGTGCCAAGCAGCTATCCGTTTGAGATTGGGCGATACAATTTCGGCCAGGCCTTTAGCGGCCAGATCGATGATGTGGCCGTATACGACACGGCATTGACTTATGCTGAGATAGTCAAACGGTACAGGAGAGGAAGACGATGAGAGCGGAAAATCGATTAAAACGGCGCCTTAATTTTGCCTGATCGTGTGGCTCGTGTCAGTGGTGGGCATGCAGCCTCTTTCTGCTGTGTACGCCGACGAGGGCCTTGTCGTCCATTACACGTTCAACGGCGGCCCCGGCGGGGTCTGACTTGGTTCAAAACACCGGCGTCGGTGTCGGATCAGATGAGATGTCATGCGATTCAACCCAAGCATTGGTGAGCATTCTGGAAGCTCCGTCATAACGGTGAGGTCACCGATCTGGTTTTGCTGGTTGTCCATCGCTCACATCCGGAATCCGTTACGCGTATATCCAATCCAGCGTGATGCGGCGGATGCAGGAGTCGGGGAGCCCCCAATTGGTGCCGGGTCCGCAACTGTATGCCAGCAGGACTGCATCGTCGATGCTGTGAATCGCCGTATAACAGAAGCCGCGGTTCCGGGCAGTTTCGATCAGTTTGGCGTTGCGCCAGGTCCTGCCTTCGTCGGCGCTGGTCGCCAGCACCAGCGGTGTCCGGACGGGAACGCCGTCTTTCCCGGTCTTCGGCAGATTCCACCTGCTGCTGTGATCGTTCCAGACTGCAAGAAGATGACCGGTAGCCGGAATCCGCTTGATCGACAGCGGCGAACACGGTGACTTGAACCGCGACCGCTGCGGCGTGGTCCACGTGTCGCCGCGGTTGCGCGAGTGCAGCTCCCACTGGTATCCGGTGTCGGTGCGGGCCCAACCGTACAGCGCGCCCCGCTTCAGTTCGACGACTCCGGGCTCCTGGAGTCCGGACTCGGTTCGCATCGGCAGCGACCACCAGTCGTCCGATTCATGCCAGGTACGGCCGCTGTCGTCAGAGTAGAAGAACATCGTGAGCGCGCGAGGGTCGTGCTGCTCGCCTTGCGGCGTGCCGTCAAACGAGCAGGTCCGATGGAACGCCGCCGGGATGATGAGCCGTCCGCTCCGTAGCTGAACGACCCGATCGTTGTTGACGACGAAGTAGCCGGGGGAGCCGACGCAGAGGACAGGCGCGCCCCAGGTCTTGCCCTCGTCGTGCGAAATGCGCATATACGGGAGACAATCGCGGATACTGTTCTTGCACAGGTAGAAGAGCGAGATCCGCCCGTCCTGCAGCCGCAGCAGCGATACGCTCATGACGTTCATCCGCCCCTCATTCGGAACCAGGCGCCGATCCTTTGACGACCAGGTCCGGCCGCCGTCCGCCGAGTACCGTGCGGAGATCGTCGCTCTCCCGTAGTCGTTTTCGTTCCTGCCGTAGAACCGGGTGTATGCATACATGAGGCGGCCGTCCGCCAAGGTCACGAAGGAGCCTTCCGAATTCCGCGGATTTCCCTTTCCGCGGTCTAACTTCAGAGCGATTTTGGAGCCCATATGTGTTCTCCGTGATGAATGGGAGCCGTACCTTAACGCTTGAACTCAACCGACGATCAATACAGAGAGTAGTGAAGCGAAACAACGTATTGGTTGGTCGGATGCAGTGATTTGTTATGGCTTTGTGTGATCATAAGATACCCAATGACCTTTTACTAATAATTTTAAGACCTAATTCTTTTTCTGTTTCTTTGCGTACTTTGAGTAGTGGCCTGTGTGTTTGTTGCTTATTAAGGGAATTGGCGCGTTTATCAAACCTATACAGTTGTCTAAACAATCCCTCTAATTCTTTGATTTCTAAATCGCTAATGTTGTCCCATACTTCATAATAAGAGAAGTGTGACCAATCTGGTGTTTTGTCTTTTTTATGCTCATACAGTCGCCTATGAATTCTCCCTTTTGCTTCTTTTGCTGACATGCCAACATAAACCATATTAAAGAACTTGCCCCGTTTCTTGTATAAAGCATAAATGCCACGTAAGCCTTTTGGGACTACGTTGAGTTCGTCAATTTTACGATATTCAATGGCGGTTTTAATTAGCCGCATATTGCTTTTCATTCGAAACTCCTTTTTTACTTTTCAGTGATAACAAGTGATTATCCGATTATAACGGCCTCTTGGCGCCGTCATTATCAGGCAGATAGCGGGCCGGCCCCTCACGGATGCCGATGCCGGTCGCGTGGCTACGTTCAAGATTCCCATAGTCCAGATCACTGGGGTACTTACGGTTATCATCAGCCTAAAAGTATAGTTTCACTTGAGGACTTGACGAGCGCCTTTCGAGGAAATACTACTTTCGGGTATCACGGCTTTTTGAATGATACTCGGAAATAGAAACCTCACCATGTTCAAGGTTTCGCCTGCGTATCCAGGATCGGTTTGAGCGCCAAATGGAATCCTCGGCTGTCGAGTCACGGCTATAGCCATCAGGCAATAAATACGAACCACAACAGGGGAATGACATGTTGGAGCAAGTTTGCCTTTTCGAGTCCGGCAGCGACGGCTATCACACGTACCGTATCCCGGCGCTGACAGTTTCCGCCAGGGGCACGATCCTGGCCTTTTGCGAAGCCCGCATGTTCAGCTTCCTGGACCACGGCAGGATCGACCTGTGCCTGCGACGCAGCTTCGACAACGGTCGCACCTGGGAGCCCCGGCAAATACTCATCGCCGACGGCGACCGCACGTGCGGGAATCCCTGCCCCGTCGTCGATGGCGACAGGATCCTGCTACCCTTCTGCAAGGACAGTCAGGAGGTGTTCGTGATGACCAGCGACGACGACGGCGCATCCTGGTCGGAGCCCGTGGAAATCACCGAGAGCGCGAAGGATCCCTTCTACACGTACGTGGGCACCGGGCCCGGCCACGGCATCCGACTGCAGAGCGGGCGTCTGCTCTTCCCGTCGTGGATCGACGAGGGCAGCGGACCGGCCCCCACCGAACCGTGGCGCCGATCCACCCCCGACGGCGTGACGGTCGGTGGTGTGCAGTCTTCGTACATGATATTCAGCGACGATCACGGGGCCAGTTGGCAGCACGGTCCACCGGTGGAGCACGGCCAGTCGAATGAGTGCGAGGCGGTCGAACTCGCCGACGGCAGTCTCTACATGACGCTGCGCGGCGAGAGTCTGGAATGTGGGCGCGGCCATTCGCACAGCCACGACGGCGGTGATACCTGGTCCGACATCGTGTTCGACGATCGCCTGCCCCAACCGGGCTGCCTGGGCAGTGTCATCCGACTCGACGACGATACGGTAATCCTTGCCCACCCGAGTGATCCCGACAAGCGTGCGAAACTGGCGATCTACGCCAGTACAGACGGATGCCGGAACTGGCCCGCAAGTCGTGTGCTCTGTCCGGGAGCGTCCGCGTATTCCGACCTCGCCATCGCCGACGACGGCAATATTCTCTGCTTCTACGAGGTTCTCAACGAGGACGAACTTAAGGTACACGATGCGAACGGTCTCGCTCGCGGCTATACCAAGCTAGTACTCGCACGCTTTTCAAAGGAATGGATTGACTCAGCCGATGCGTAACGTTGGCAATATTGCAATTCGAACGGCCCCGGAGAACTCAGGCGGCTGCTTTAAATTGGGTGAATGGATCTGGTTCGGCACCACCGACGGGGTCAATGACTACCGGGAGTTTTGTCACGAATTCAAGACTGGATCACAGACGGGCGATTTGGTCATTACTGCCGATTCGATGTACCAGGTATGGCTCAACGGTGCCATCCTCGGGCACGGCCCTGCGAAATCCGCAGAAGGTATGCGGTCGGTCGATACGTACACTCTCGCCGACCTCCGCACGAGCGGAATAAACAGGCTGGATATCGTCGTACTGGCGATTGGTTTGGGCACGATGACGTATTGTCTGGGCGAACCAGGGCTGCGCTTCGAAGTCAATGACGGTGACGATGTCATTGCGGCGAGCGGTAAAAATACGCGCGGACGTATCGACCGGCGACGCAATTCCTACACGGTGCGGCGCTGGTTCATGCCGTGCCTTGAGGATTTCGATCCCGGTGCGACACCGGACGAATGGCAGGCGGTGGAGCTGGTCGAGCGCAGTTTTGAGCTTTACCCACGCCGAGTCCCGCTGCCGTCACGCGACACGCGACGCCCCACACGCATCTTGCTGTCGGAATACGTCACCGTACCGAATTTCTCGATCAGCTTCCATCACAAACACTACTTCGTACCGCCGGAACAACGTACCCGCGCCAATCATCTCAACGCGCCCGGGATCATCGTCACCGACATCGAATCACCGATCGAACAGACTGTCCAGTTCACGCCGACGCTTGGCAGCGTGCGCTGGTTCTTCAACGGACAGCTGGTATTCGATGGATCCGGTTGGGGCCAATGGGATCCGGCTACGGGCGCAGCAGCCTGCGACGACATCGTACCGGTCGGCGACGGCCTTGCGCGACCAGTCCTGGAAGCGCAGACCGCCATTCGACTGCAAGCCGGCACCAACCGCCTGATCGGCCTGCATACCGCCGATCATTTTTCGGAGATCAGCCTGGCGGGATTCGCAGAAGCGCCGGTCACCTTCACCAATCCATTCGGGGCTGGTGCGTTTCAGGTGATTCCGGTCGATGAAAACCCTGCGGCAAACGATCTGAAGTCCCTCGACTGGGATGCCATGCGCGAACGTATGCCGGACATGGATGCGAGGCATTCGATGCTGAACGGCAACGCCCAGGATCTGGTCATCGGTGCCCGGTCGCTCGACAAACTGCCGCCCGATGTGAGCACCGATCCGATCGCCTTACCGGCGACCGTAGGGGATGAAGTTCTCCGCGTCGTCGTCGATCTCGGGGTCGCGCATGTCGCGTGGATCGCGTTCGACGTCGAAGCCGGCGACGGAGGCGAATTGATCTTGTCGTTCTTCGAAGGCACGGACGAAGGCCCGCCGCTGCGGCTGCAATGGACTTACGGCTGCAACAACGCCCTCACCTGCCAGGTCGTTGGGGGCAGCCAGTCGTTCGAGAGTTTTCTACCCTACGGCGTGCGCTATATCGGAATTCATTACCGTGGCCACGGCGGGGCAACGATTCGAAACCTGCGATCGATCAACGCCAATTGCGGCAGTCGCATGCAGGGCGCTCTGGATTCCTCCGACGAACTCCTGAACCAGATCTATGGCATCTGTGCGCAAACAACGATCTCGTCCGTTGACGATACCTACACGGATTGCCCGACATACGAACAGACCAACTGGAACTGCGATAACCGCACGACGTTCATCGGCGACGTCTTCGCGTGCGCCAATACCGCTGTAGCACGCAATACGATCGAAGTCGTGGCGGAGGACCCGGGTTACCCTGGGCTGGTTCGCAGTCAGTACCCCAGCGCCTGGGATAGCCTGATTCCGCTGTGGTCCTTTCACTGGATCATGTTTTGCCACGATTATTACTGGTACACCGGCGACCTGGAATTCTTACGGCGCATGTTTCCTCGAATCAAAGCAGGAATAGCCGACGCCATATCGAGAATTGGCGACGATGGACTGATGGCATTTCGGGATGTATGGCACATGGTCGAATGGACGACGGGTCGGGACGACGATCACGACATCAACGGTGCTGAGCAGGCTGGCCTTGTGGGTGCACTGAGGGCGGCGGAGAAATGTGCGGTATGTCTCGAGGACGATATCGCGGAGACCTGGAAGAAGGCGCGCCTGGATCTCGTCGAGGCGCTCAACCGGACCCTGTGGGACGGCACCCGCGGGTACTACGCTGACAGCATGCATGCGGACGGCACGCTATCGCCCATATCCAGTGAATGCACGAACGCGATGATGGCCCTGTACGGCGTCGCGCCTCAGGATATTTCGAAAGCTTTCGCGGAGAACATCGGTCAACATGATTCGACCCTTCTCCGTACAACGAGTCCGTTCGGCATCTATTACATGCTCGAGGTGTTCGATCGCTTTGGAATGGTCGAAGAGATATTCGCAATTATCCGGCATCGCTGGGGCGACATGGTCCGTGCCGGCGACGGGACGACGTGGGAGATGTTCGCGGAGTTCGGCGGGGTGATGGGCTTTCCAACGCGCAGCCGGTGTCATCCGTTCGCCTCGTACGTGAACAAATTCCTGATCAAATACCTGCTCGGCGTCGAACCGGTCGCACCGGGATTTGCCCGCTGCCGTATCGAACCGAATCCGCCGGGCGGCATCAATCGATGCGAAGGCAAAGTACCGACGCCGCACGGACTGATCTCAGTATCGTGGCGCGGCGACGACTTGAACGTCGAGTTGCCGGACGGCGTAGAGCGCGTTTGATTTGAGGGCACATGGGGACTAAAAGGAATTAGCTGAAAAACTCAGGTTTCGGGCGCCGGGTACAGTCGTCAACGCGGAGGGCCAGCCGTCGCTCTGCGAGCTATGGCGGACTCGAACCGCTGACTTTCAAACTGGCTCCCTGTAGGGGAGCAGCATCAACCCGTAACTCCTGCGCCAGCGTTTTCCTGGCGACTTTTACAAGAACCTCCCGAACCGCACCACTACAAGCTATCGACGGAGACCCGCTGCGTTGACCAACCGTCGGGAAATACGGTGACGACTTTGAAGGAACGTTCTTCGGCGTATTGCAGTGGGGCGCAGATACCGATGCTGGTGATCAGACTGATACCGTGCCAGCGCGCATCGATATCCTGGTGGAAATGTCCGGACAGCGCGCAGGAGACGTTGTACTTCCTGAACACCTCGATGACCCTCGCGCGGTTGGGCATGTTCCAATAGGTTTCCGGCTCGTCCGGGTGAGCGATGAACAACGGCCAGTGCATGACCACGAAGACGTGCTTGCAATCGGCGGGCGCCGCGGCGAACTGGCTCTCCATGTAAGCCCACTCCTCCTCTTGCTGCGCCTCTCCAAACCTGCCGCGCAGCCACACGGAGTTGATGCCGACAAAGTACGAGTTGCCGTGAGCCATCGAGAAATGAACCGGCAGACCACGCTGAATGTATTGGGGTTCGTCGCCCGGACGTTCGACGTCATGATTTCCGGCAACGCCATAGTAGGGAACGTTGAGGGTCGACAAGGACAACTCCAGAGCCGAAAATTCCTTCTCAGCCTGCTCTTCGCTACAGAAATTGTTGACCTGGTCACCGCCTAGAACGACGAATTCGATTTCGTGTTCCGGGTCATTGGCGTAGGCGATCGCCCGGTCGAGACGCAGCTTGTCGCCGCCGAAGGCCTCCAGCCCGCCGGGACTGTTCATGCCGAGCTGCGCATCGGTGATAAAGGCGAATTTGAAAACATCCGAACTCATGTCGGGTTCTCCGAAACGGTACTGGCTGATCGCTGAACGAGGATAAATAGACGCGATGCGCTGGTTACACGGCCGGCGTTTACCTTAACCCTATTCCTGCCCGATCCTATATGCGGCGAAGGAGCAACCGGGACCAAACCACGGATCCCGGATGCTTGTATTGCATCCCCAGTCAGCATCGTATAGATTCTGAAAGATGCATAGTAAACGTCCATTTACGCTAATCGAGCTCCTCGTAGTTATCGCGATTATTGCGCTTCTCACGGCGATGCTGCTACCGGCATTGAGCGCGGCCAAAGAGACGGCAAGAGAAGTCCAGTGCCTCAGTAATTTGCGACAATGGCATATTGCTGGAATGCTGTACCTCAATGACAACAACCGTAGATTCCCCTGCATGCCGACTTCTACCTACGGTTGGGATATTGGCACGCACTACGCCGGCAACGCCTCCACCAGCCCCTACGCAGAGGCTCCACGCCCGGTGACCAAGCGGCCGCTCAATACATATGCCGGCTACAACACCGACGGCGTCGTCGTGAAAATGGCACAATGTCCCAGTAGCGGTGATGTGCCGGGCGATGGTGGTTATCAAGATGCTGATCATTCAAATGGATATAGCGAATGGTACGAGCAGGGATCGGACTACGTCGCCTCTTTCAACCCCGGCCGACGTTTCGACCTGGGCGAAGGGAGCAGCACCGGATCGAATCACATCAGCCAGATCCGTTCTCCCAACGCGATGGTTTTCATGTCCGAGGGCGTGGCGTATTACACATCGCGCGTTGGCCAGGATGGGTTGTCAAACCACAAGCATGGCACCAAATATTACAACGTTATTTTCATCGATGGTCACGTCGGCGGATACGAATTTTGGTGCGGTCGCGGCATTGTGTTCGATCTGGAGACGGTCGATTTCACCAATAACCCGGGGGGAGAATATTACGAGGGCAATCCTTCCGGAGATTGCGCTGGGATTGAAGTTTTTCCATAGGAAGTTGGCTCATTTGTTCCATTTTTTCATAAAGACGTAAGGGAAGTTAGCGATGGTACTCAGGATACTGGCGGCTTTGTTGATGATCGCGCCCGCGGCGATGATCTGGATCGGCCTAAAAAATTCCGGCAAAGGACAGCCGGCCGCCGGCCTTGGCATGTTTGCCGGCGGTGGCATTCTGCTCTTTGTGCTCGCCGCAATTGCCACGGGTTACATTCTGTATCCGTTGATGCTGTGTCTCTCAATCACGCTGATCGTCGCCAAGCTGGCGGCATCGAAACAAGGCGCGAGCTGGGGAAATCCGGTTGCCGTGTGTTGTGCGCTCCTCATCGCCGTGACTGCCACTCTCAGTATCGTCTGGCAAGTGGGCGGCGGTGAAGCGCGCCGTGGTCTGGATCGGCGAAATGAACGATCAAGATTCCTCGAGGAGACGAGGATGGAAGCCGCCGGCAAGGTTCTGGGCGATGCGCTCGCCGGCCGCCGCGCCCTCATCCTCATACTCGGGTATGACAGCGAATTCACCCGTGCCGGTTTGGCCGCCTTGAAGAAAGGCCTGGGCGAGAAGCTATCTGTCGTCGGCGTGGTCGCGGCGACCGGCGCTGATGGCCCAACGGGCAAAGGTGACCCGTTGGCGGCCACGGCGGAAGAATTCGACCGGATGCTCGACAGCAGGGACGATTATGACCTGGTCATCAGCATGATCGGTAGGCCGGACGACATGCTGGATATGACCTACTGGGATCGGGAAACCGCCAGGCGTCACAAGTTCGTGTTCACACATTTTTCCACCTATGACCTGTGGCAGCAGATGCAGCTCGGCTGGGTAGAGGGCACCGTCATGCGGACGAAGGAATACGAAAAGCTCGCCATAACGCTCCTTCAACCGGACCAGGAATTTAGTGCCGAGAACGTCAAGGAAGTGGCCGGCCGAGGTCTCTTCTTTGTTAGTATGGAGAATATCGAGGAGATCTATCTGAAATACCCTGAAAAATTCCCGGGCGTCGAGTTCTAACCTGGATTCCCTGACGCCTCTTCGGTTTCACGCCCGGCATGACAGCATCGGCGCTACGGCCCTGGCCCATAAACTTCGGGCCTGCCCTCGGACGTCCCTCCGAAGTTACGCCCCAAGGGGCAGCCGCACCGTAGCCTGGGGCAACGCCCCAGGTTTTGTTTAATTGGCCTGGAAGCCTGAAGGGCTTGTTCAACTCCCCGCTTCATTCCCAGACATCATGAGTCAGGCCGACTAGGGAAGAGGTGAGGCACGCCTTCAGCGTGTGATTGCATCAATCCATTACCTGGGGCGTTGCCCCAGGTCAGTCGGCTATTGGCGAGCCTTCTTACGGTGAAGATGCGCCGCTGGCCATCAGCTCAACGCGCGTCCGCCCGTTTTCCATGATCACGGTGTCGCCGTCCTGGCTCACCATCACCGGGCCGTCGGGTAACGGATTGTCGCCGTCGGCGGCGTAGCTTAGCAGGTAGCTGCCGGGGGCGTCGTGGGCGACCTCTGCTGACCAGTCGATATAGGCGAACATCACACTGCCATCGGGCCACGTCGCCAGCGGCCGTGCCTGTACCGGCACCGGCGTGCCGTCAGCCGTGGTCAGACGCAAGGCGGCAACATCATCGACCGCACCCTTGGGCAACGGCACACCCCTGCCCACCCCCCAGCCGCTCCGACGGTCCTCCACCATCCGATTGTGGGGAAACGTTTCATTTGCAAATGCATATCTCTCCAATCCCTCGATCGGCACCGTGACGCCGATTGGACATTACTTTGTGACATGATATGGTCTCATTGTCGACCGTTTATTCAGATTAAACAACAACTCTACGACAATCACCATTTTTAACAAAATTGCACGGGTTGTGTGATCACCACACGACCCGATCGGACGCGCCCATTGAAGACACATCAGCTTGACGCCAAACACGGCATCGTCTGCCACCTGCCGGACGACAAACGCGGTTATTTCGGCTGGCCGACGGTGGCCCGTCTCGAAAGTGGACGCCTTATCGTCGCGGCCTCCGGGTGCCGCTCGCACCACCCCTGCCCGTGGGGCGAGACGACGATCAACATCAGCGACGACGACGGCGCCACCTGGTCAGAGCGCCGTACCATTCACAGCTCGCCGCTGGACGACCGCGATGCCGGTGTGGTCGACCTTGGCGGCGGCACCATCCTCGTCAGTTGGGCCTCGGTCGATGTGCGTGAGCAGGTCAAGGACCCGAAGTCTGCTGCCGCTTTTCAGGATATGGTGGGCATGGAGGAGTGGGAAAGCTGGTGCCCGACGCTGGAGAGCCTGACCGACGAAGAAGTAGCGGCCCATTCCGGCGCCTGGATCATGCTCAGCCACGACAACGGCGAAACCTGGGGCGAAAAAGTACGGACGCCGGTGTACTCGCCGCACGGCCCGATCCGTTCGCGCGACGGTGACCTGATCTATTTGGGTAAAACCTTCATCGAGAGCAAGATGGAGCAGCACTACAGCCCCGTCGTTTGTTATCGCAGCAGCGATAACGGCGTCACCTGGAAGCAAGTCGGCGAAGTGCCACCAGCACCGACGACGCTCCATGAGAATTTCTGTGAGCCGGACATCGTTGAGCTAGCCTCCGGCAAGTTGATCGGCATGGTTCGCTGCAGCGGTTTCAGCACGGGTAACGGCGGCATGCTCAACTTCAGCATGGCCCAGTCCGAGTCAATGGACGGCGGCCGCACCTGGACACCGTTGCGCTTGCTCAATTTTCCCGGCGCCCCGCCGCAGATCATCCAGCATTCCAGCGGCGCCGTCATTTTGGCCTACGGGTATCGCCTCATACCGTGGTCACAGCGTATCGCCATCAGCCGTGACGAAGGCGCCAACTGGGAATGCCGCTGGCTGCTGCGCGACGACGTACCGGACTGGGATCTGGGCTACCCGTCGACGGTTGAACTGGGCGATGGCAGCCTGTTCACGGTCTATTACCAGAAAGTGCCGGGCAACAGCCGATGCTCGCTGATCTCAAGCCGCTGGCAGCTGCCGGACGGCGATAGCTATCGGTGAATGGACCGGGCACCGCGCAGTCGGGGGATAATGGAATGGCCGCCATTCCGACTACGGCAGCTCGACCAATAACTCGATCTCCGCTGCGGCGCGCAGCACTTTCAGATGGGAAGCCCTGACCTTACGCAACACCACCTGCTCGATACGCTCGCGGACCGCATCCGCGTCCTGTTTTAAGCTCCCCCGCTTCGGTACCACGTTAAACTTCATCATGTAAAAATAGTACTCGGTCCTGGCCTCCTCGTCGGTCAACGCGACGTCGTCGCGGCCCATGCCATGGCGTGCGAAATAAAATTCGGCAAGGACCCCGGCCCGCTGATTGTCGACGGCCTCGGCGCCTCGCACCTGTTGCGCCAGGAACTCCGGATCTTTCTCGAGCCCGGCTTCACGCGCGTCCGCGATCATGATGAGATTAGTCACAGCGTTGAATACGATCGGCGATACCGAGCCGCCCTTGTCCAGGCCGGCAATCAAGCCTGGCAGCTCGGGAAGCTCTCCCAGCGTCAGACTATTGCCGTCAGCTTCAACCACGACTTCTGACAGCGCCGCCGTGAGTAGCGCCAAATCCTTCTTGATCGCCGAGGTCGCGACGCCGCGTTGTTTTGCTTCACGCTTGACCACTATCTCTATGATCTTCGGCAGCAAAACGGCGGTCCCCTCTCTCGGCACGGCATCTTCGATCGTCGCAGATCCTGAGCTGTGTTGAATAGTGAACGTTACCGTCGACAACCGTTGCCGCAGCCATTTCGCCAGGGCCTCGCCGCCGGCCCCAATAGCCCCACTTGTCAGTTGACGCACCGCGAATGACTCGCGAATCTCGTCGGGGTACCGGGCAAATTCGTCCTGGTTCTGCGCCATATGCGCTGCGATCTCCTCAGCGGTCGGTCTGTAGTTTTCACGGTTCATTGCGTCCGCGACCTCCGGAATCGTTTGTAGGTAAAGCTGTACGAGCATTCGCCTTTCCGGCCAGGCTGCCTGGAACGCTACGGCCGCAATTTGATCCAGGTATTCGGGGTCCTTATCAAGGCCGAGCGCCACAGCTTTCTGCGCGACCAGCTCGTTGTCGATCGCGCCCTCGATCCAGGGACGGAGTTGGTACAGGTCGATTTTCCTGTCTGCGGCAGCGTCGGGAAAGAACGTCTCTGTCAGCAGCAGTTCGCCATTGACACGTGCAAGAACCTCCCCTACTTCCTCGATCGAGATGGTGGGGGGGGCCGGGGTCTGATCCTGAGCCTTCAAGCTCAGGGGCCAACCGAACGCGGTGATCGCGACAGCTGCAGTCATCCATGCCTGTTTCTTCATCATCATTCGCTCCTATTCCTGGATTTATCTGGACTTGGATTGTCCGAAACTTTGGATCATTCAGTTCGGAGGGATGACTGTAGTCGCAATAATAGTACCACAAACTTCCTATTTCTCACGTTGCTGAAACTTTCTTCACGGCTGTTGGCTAAACGGAACGGACATTGCGACTGCTCCAAGGCGAATCAAACAAGCTGCGTAGTGCCGCTTTTACTCTAAAAACTAACCATGGGCATTTACTGAAAAACACAAATTTCCGGGACTATGGATGTGAAAAAGCGCCCCCAAAACAGCTTAAACCCTTACCAGACAGAAAATTCAGCGTTTTATATGTCCGAAATTTTCTAAAAAAAATCGGGAAAATGTGAAAAAAAGCTTGGAATCGCCTGGCGGATTTCCTATACCTTGAATTGTGCTTGGCAAGAAGGCTTGCGAAATACCAAAGCAATCAACAAATACGAACACGAAAAACACGAACTCTGGCTGGGGAAATAACCGGCCAAACAACACAAGGAGAAGGAAAGATGAACAAGTGTCTGAAACTGACAATGACGGTAGCCACGGTCGCACTGATGTGCGTCAGCTTTGCACCCCAGGCGCAGGCCTACAACGAAGGGGACGTTGCCCTTTTCCAGTTTACTTACCTTCCCCAGAACCCTGATAATACCTTGAGAACCTTATCTGGGAATTACCAGAACAGTGGTTCGACTAAGGAAGAAATTTGGCCGGCGAGCGTTTACAACGAAGCCTTCGGCCAGACTGAGCTGAACGTCGCACAGTTTCTGGGCGTATATCCTACGTTCGAACCAGCAAGTTTCTGGATCCCGATCACAATCTCAGACACGGGCTTCCCGAACATGATCACATGGGTTAAAGACCAAAATTACCAAAACGGAGCGCGCACTGCGGTTAGTTTCTTCCGCGTCGGTACCGATGGCACCGTTAAAATGTGGCGGGCCAATGGTCCTCATGGCACAGCTCCGTATGGAGACATTCAGGGTGTTGCGGACCTTGTCACGGTTACGGCCTGCGCCGCTGCCTATAACGGCACTCAAATAAACGCACTCGGCGTAGTACTAAACGTCGGGGGGTGTCTTGTCGTTGGTGGAGATGCGGCAACCACTCAGCCAGGCCTCGCCGCCGGTGGCGGTGGCGGCGAAGTCGACCTGAGCGGTCTTGAGGCTGGCCAGGCGGCGCTCGAAGCCAAGCTAGACAACCTGCCCGCCGGCCCGCAAGGTCCGGCTGGCGCTGATGGCGCGGCTGGCGACGCTGGCGCTGATGGCGCGGTCGGTCCGGCCGGTGCTGATGGTACGGACGCACCGTGCAAGTCATGCGCCGACGTCGCTAACGCCGCGGTCGACCTGGCCTGCAAGATTGCGGCCGACGCGACCAGCATTGCCGAGCTTCAGGAATGCGCCGATATCGTTGTCAACACCCTCCTGATCAGCACCAATATCTGCGAGCCGGAATGCGATGTCAGTTCCGAGATCACGGCAGCTATCGACACAAAGCTGAATCCGTAAGCGCACACATCAAGCAACATGAAAAGCGCGGGGCTTTGGCTCCGCGCTTTTTTTTGCCCGCGGAGCATAGCGTTGCCTGCCGTCTCCACGGTGGGTGCTCCAGTCTGCGTTTCGGGAGTGCAGGGCCAAACATACCCTTTGAAGCAAGGCTGGCGGTCTTCTCACTGCTTCGGCGACCAGAACAAGAGCCGCCGATGTCGGCGGGATTGAGGACCCGGCATCGCGATCATTGGATCAAACATCTGCCCCGATTCGCTCCAGAGTGCGGACGGTGCGGACGGTGCGGACCCCTGACTTTGCATTCTAAACTGTCCGCCCTATCTTCTCTTTTTTGTTTTCAGATAGCGTTTTCCTTATCGCGCGGATGACAAAAGCCAACTTCCTTTGGAGGGGTTACAGAGTGGGTATTCAAGGCGAATCGAAATGGCATGGACAGCCGCTCTACGATCGGCCTCTCGGCACACAGTCGGAAGGGACCGATGACGGCCGGCCAGTGGTCTGGATCACTGACTTCTCCGCTTGCACTCCGCAAGAGCACTGGAGCGATGCCCCCGAGCCCGGGCTCTGGCAAGTGATCGACTTCGCCACAGACGCGTTCGAAGGTAATCTGCTGTACGCGGAAAACACCAACCCTGCCCCGGACGTGACGCTCGAGCTGAACCTGTCGGGCTGGTACGCCGTCTACCTCTGGATGATGGGTGCCGACGGGGGGCTCCCCAAGGACACGCCGGACTACAACTGCGTGTATTCGCAATCCCCAGGGCCGGCGCTGAAGCTGACGAGCGACCGGCGATTCCATCACATGTTCCGCACGTTGACGCAAGTCTACATGAAGGCGCCGGGGCTCGAGGGCGGTTTCTGGCGGTACGCCGACATGACCGATCAATCGCTGACTATTCGGCACCAGGACGGCACGGTGTATCTGGCGGCAATCCAGGCAGTGCCGCTAGCCCCCGCCGAAGTCGAAGCGGTCATGCGGGATCGAAACGACCCTTCGCGCAAGCGCCTGATTATCAAGGGCGATTCGTACACCGAGCAGGAGTGTGAGCGCACCGTGGAGCTGCTCCGTGACCGAGGTGTCGGCGGTTGGATCATCGGCAATGAGAACAGCCCGGACCTTTTCCATCCCGGGGGGTCGCGCCGGATTGCGGCCTTCAAGCGGGCCTGCCAGGAGATCGAGGCGGAGTGCTACGTCTGCGATCGGCCAACGTTGTGGAGCGGTTTTGAGTCCGATCCCTGGGACGACGCGCGCGCTAAGTGGTACACGGAGCATCCGGACTTTCACTGTAAGGAGAAGGACGGGACGGACAACTACTGCTGCAGCTACGCCGTGCCGGAGGTGGTCGATTTCATGCTCGACCGGGTGCGTGCCTCAGTCTCGCCAGGTCCAGACGGGTTCGGGTATTTCTTCAATCGCGATCCGCACGGACTGGTGCGATTCGAGCCGGCGGCGATCGCTGGATTCGAGGAGAAGCATGGCGTCGACCCGCTGACGCTGAGCGATCGGGACGAGCGCTTGATCGAGTGGCGGATGGACATTATTACACGGTTCCTGCGGCGCGTCAGGGAAACACTGGATAGCGTAGCCGAGGAGAATGGGTTCGCCCGGATCAAGATGATTCACGTCGTGCTCGGCAACGAAGCTGCAAACCGGTATGCCTGCCTGGACGTACCACGCTGGGTGCAGGAAGGTCTCGTCGACATCCTCTGCCCCTACCCGTTCGCGGACTGCGCCGAGTGGTGGCTGGCCCAGGGACATATCGAGACGGATGTCGCGTACTTCGCGTCGCTGGTAAAGGATACGCCGTGCAAGCTGGTGCCGATGTGGCTGTCCAACCGGCATCGCATCAGCTGGGTGCGGGAGCACGTTCGCACGAACGAGTACTTTACCAAGGCGATTCGCGACTATGCTGCCGGCGCAGATGGATTGACCTCGTGGGATCAGGTCGGGCTGGATGCCGTGTTCAACGCCGACCGATGGCTGCGGCTCGGTGATAAGGAGCGGCTCGCAGAGTGGGCGGAGGAGGATGTGCCGATACCCCCCTTTCAACGCCTGACCCGACTCGATGGCAACACGATGAAGCGCTTCCCGGCAGCCTCGGGTGGATGAGGGAGCGTTCGTAGCGCTGCGGCTCCGGCCGGCGATCCCCTCCCCATAGACTCCGTACATCGCCGGACTCGGACGGGTAGTGGCGGCCCTAAGCCGCAGCGCTACGCTAGAGCTTGACGATCTTGCCAGTCTCCGCCGACTCGTACAGCGCCAGGATCGTCTTCACAAAGCTGCGACTGAGGGCCATGGATACGACCGGATCGGCGCCGTCGAAGACGCATGCTTCCATGGCTTCAACTTCGCACTGGAACACGTCCGGTCCCGGCACTGTAAGGGACTCGACGCCGGTCTCAGGCGGCGTGAAGACCCGCTCGGTGAGCGTCAACGGCGTGGTGAATCGTGCCGATGTATCGGACTCGATCGTGCCGTCGGCACCGACGACCAGAAGGGACTGACGGCGTGGCGACTGCAGGCCGGCGGTGATATGCGCGACGACGTCGTTGTCGAACAGCATCTGGCCGCTGAACGACACGTCGACGCCGCGCTTGCCCTTGACCTGATGTGCCCAGACCTCCACAGGCGGGCCGCCGTTCACGACGATCGCCTGGGTCATCGGATAGACGCCGACATCCCACATGGCGCCGCCGCCCCCGCCGGTATGGAGACGCACGTTGTCGTGCTCTTCGCTCATGTAGAAGCAACAGGCGCCGTCCAGCGAGCGCAGCTTGCCCAGTTCGCCGGCCTCGATCATCGCCATGATCCTGTGCCACTGGGGATGATGCAGGTAGGCGTAGGCCTCGAAGATGGTGACGTTGTTGCGGCTTGCCGCGGCCTCGATCGCGTCCAGCTCGGCGAGACTGAGCACCATGGCCTTCTCGCAGAGCACATGTTTGCCCGCGTCGGCCGCCTTGACGCTCCATTCGCTATGCATCCAGTTCGGCAAGGACACGTAGACCGCGTCGATGTCCGGATCCGCCAGCAGGGCGTCGTAGCTGCCGTACGCTTTCGGAATGTCGTGCTCGGCCGCGTAGGCCTCCGCTTTCTCGGTCGTGCGGCTGGCGACCGCGGCCAACTCGCTACGCGGTGCCACCCGCATCGGCCCCATCAGCCCGCCGTTGATCCCTGCCGTCGACAGGATGCCCCATCGCAGTTTGTCAGTCATCGATTACTCCTGTTCCATTAGGTCAACCCACCCCGCACGTTAGTGTCGGGATCGGCAATGATCAAGGGGCCACGGCAGCTTGGATCTGGATTTCGGCGCTGGCAGCGGATCGTAAAGTGACGCACAGCATCTGGGATTATACGGCCGGCGATTGCGCCTATTTCCCGCCCGGACTCAAAACGAGATGGCACGTTGTGAACTACATCAAGAAGACCTTCGTCCTCCGCACCCCAGAGCCGCTGGAACTGTGACTGCGCTTGTTGTAGCGCCCTGTCGCAGCCAGGGATCGGTCTATTGTTTTTTGGGCAGTAGAATGTAGTCCGCCTCGGTGAGATCGGTGGTGATCGTGGCGACACCGTCGGCGTACTTGACATCGACATTCGCCTGCTGCTCGACCGACCGGGCGCTGGCGGGTTCGAACGGCAGGTTCAGAGTCAGTGACAGATTGCTGATACGTGCGTCGTTCGTCCAGTTGACCAGCGTCACCAGCGTACCGCTGGGGCCGTCGTAAACGTTTGCCTCGACCTGCGGGTTGTTGCAGAACACGTCTCGCTTGAGACCGAGGATGCCGAGCTGCACCAGCAATGTCTCGCCGACGCCGAAGTCGGTCGGGTTATAGGCCGTCTTGGCACCGCCACGAGCGAATGGCCTGCGGCGCAGCGCCGACTTCATATATGTGTTGCCGGCCAGCGTCCCGACCGCGAACGCTTTACCGCGACCAAGCGCGTGCATGGTCACCGCGGCACTGCCGTCTTGCCATTTGCCGATCACTGCGGCGCCGTCCAGGGTGAGGCGCTGGCGCATGCCGATGGCGGGAATCTGGAAGCCGGACATATCAATTGTGTCGATCGCCTCGGCGAGCGGCAACTCAAGCAGGGTACGGGTGATATACAGGCTCTTTTCCGTCGTCACATCCTTCAGTCCGAGCAGCTTCAGCATATCCGTCGCGGGCTCTTTGAATTCGTTCAAGTGCCCGATGCCGGCGGTCGCATACAGAACACCGCCCGCCGTAACCCAATCGCTGAGCAGCGGGATAATACGGTGGTCAATCCATTCGCCGGCGAAATAGACGACGTCGTAATTTCTCAGCAAACCAAGGTCGACGATATCGTCTTCGGTGATCAGTTCGACACCGTGCTGAGCGTGGCGCAATGCCAGATAGAGCATCTGCTGGTCCTTACGACAGATGATCTGGTTGATCGTCTCCGGGCCGTTGTCGGTACGACTGACGAACGGATCCAGTTTGCTGTCGACAAAGGTGCGGCTCTCGTTGTAGTCTGTGGCCTTCGAGAGGACAAGCGCGACCCGTGACGGACGCATTTTTGCGTCGATCCGATAGGCCTCCGCCTCGGCCGAATCATAGATCGATTCGTGGATGGCGCGGAACTGCTCGCGGCGTCCCCATGACACGAAATTCTCTGTACACTGTTCCATCGGGCCAACGAGGAAGCTGTCGATTTGTTCAGCGCCTGCACCGATGGCGAAGACCATGTTACGTCGCAGGACTTCCGGCAGCTGTCCCGGGGCATGAGGCATGATGTACATATGTATTGGCAGGTCGTGGTACTTGACGCCGCAGCGTGCCTGCGCCATCATCCAGGACAGAATCTGCGGCGGTTCCGGGACGCTGAAGATGTAGTCCTCTGACCAGAACATGCT
>Ga0310124_10000999_pt1 | contig 19926 bp, 16 predicted proteins | sample CB11b_AW_Bot5_MG_FD_203507 | JGI IMG/M metagenome (GOLD analysis project Ga0310124, IMG submission 203507) | Marine microbial communities from Western Arctic Ocean, Canada - CB11b_AW_Bot5 | ecosystem: Environmental > Aquatic > Marine > Oceanic | place: Canada: Western Arctic Ocean | collected... | reverse complement strand
TCCCGATGTTTTGCCCGATCTGCGGTTTGCCCATCTGCGAGGGGCTGCGATGCAGGGTAATGGACCTGTCAGGCGCGGACCTCTCGATCGCCATCCTGCACAAGGCCAACATGACCGGCACCAACCTGCGCAGCGGCGTCCTCTACAACGCCGCGAACCTGACGATCGAACAGCTGTGCAGCGTCAAATCGTTGTGGCTGACGGAGTTGAACGAATGGAGGAGCGAAGCCGAAAAACACTGCCGCCAGGTAAGGGGTTCGGTCGGCGGCTCGATTGAGCGTTACGGGTGCGCTGTTACGTACGCCTCGACCGTGGATCATCTTCTCCCAGGCGAACCCACCGTCCTCACTTCTCCACACCAGAAAGGCTTGTCTCCCGTCTCGTAGGATCCACGGGCCGAGAGCAACAGCGCTCCGTCAAGGTCGCGAACGAGGGTCGGCTCGCAGACCCCTAAGGCGTCCGCAACGGGGTGAAACTCCACAACTTGCCAGGGCACTGGCGGGGTAGCCGCGCTGGGAGCATACGGCAAAGCCGCTGCCGGTATGTGGATGCGGCGTCCCATCGTCGCACTTGGCCCCGGCCGGCACGAATCCGCCCACGAAGGGTATACGTGGAGAGGATCATGCGCTCGCCCGTCTCGGGGTGGTCCATTTCCTCACCTCGAATCAGCGTGATCGCGTTGTCCGAGCAGATCGCATTCAGATCATCGAACATCACAAGATCGCTGCCCATCTCCAGGTCATTGGCGTGGACGGACGCGCGCCGAATGTTACAAAACATGCCCGACTGTTTATCGCTAAGCTGGAAAAGTGCCCCCAACTGATAAATCCCCTCCTGACCCGTCGGCGTTTCGAGGGGGACGGCTAGATCGCATGGCCCCTTGCTCACACCGGTGATGCCCCGGGTGAAGGGATTGAGCCGGTCGGAAGTATTCATAAACGCCCTCATAGCTTCTATTATTACTTAGGCCTGACACATGAACAGTACGGTAACGCCCAGGCGGAGGTAGCGAATGAGTTGGAAAGCCGAGCAACACGACACCGAATGGCCCTTCGAGTTCCACGCCACGCCGTTCGATCTCAACCCGGATTCGACGGTGCTGCTGGTCGTGGATATGCAAGCCGGCGACATGGTGAAAGATACTGGCGATGAGTACGGTCAGAAATATCCACAAGTCGTCGAGTATTGGAACTCGCGAATAGCCGATTCGGTCGTACCCTGCATTCAACAACTCCTGGGATATTTCCGCGAGCATGGGATGAGGGTTGTGTACACTCGAAACGGTGCCGTCACGCCACACGGCCAGGAGGTGACCACCAGGCTCAGGGGCCGAATTGAGCGCGGTACCGACAACCCCTCCATCCGCTACCGCGGGGCACCCGCATACGAGATCGCGGACGAGATTTTTCCGACGCCGGACGAATTGGTAGTCGATAAACTCACGTCGAGCGCGTTTCTCAACACGATGCTCGACCACGCCCTCCGCAATTTCGGGATCACCGACGTGGTTGTCACCGGCGTCTTGACGGATATGTGCATCCTGGGCACCGCGCGGGTAGCGTCGGAGCTGGGCTACAATACGCTGGTCGCCGAAGACGCCTGCAGCACGCTGACCCAGCGTGCCCACGACGAGGCCCTGCTCATGCACGCACGGGTGTTCGGTCGTGTGTCAACGACACAAGACCTGATCACCGAATTGCGCACCCATAGATGCGGCAGAGACCACAATGACAGCTGAAAGCATGGAGCGATCCGTCCATTATCAGGAGAAGGATCCGGGATCCCGATGGATCAAAGATGCCGACGTCGCCATAGATTCCGATGGGCCACTCGATTCGGACCGGACACTGACGCCAAACGTGGTGAAAATGGGGGGTGGCTACCGGATGTACTACCACGGCTTGGGTCCGGATCGACCCAACCCCGACTCGATGGGTTACATCCTGAGTGCCTTCTCCACCGATGCCCAGCGCTGGGAAAAGGAGCCGGGGGTCAGGATGGATGCGGGCGGCGAGGGAGCCGCAGACTACATCTGGAGTCCCGACGTAATCCCCCTGGAGGATGGTCGCTACCGGATGTACTACGAAGGCAAGACCGAGCAGGAGGCCGGAACCAAAGCGGCGATCGTCAGTGCCATCTCCGACGACGGGTTGACCTGGGAACGGGAACCGGGCGTTCGCCTGGAAGCGGCAGGCATGTCCTATCTGGCTCCGCGCTGCCTTCACCTCGATCCAGCCGCGTCCCATCGTTTTCGTCTCTATGCCAGCGCCTATCCATACCCGGAGCTGCAGGTTCCTCCCGGGGCCTTCACCAATAGGAACATCGTCAGTGCGGTGTCAGCAGATGGCCTGTCGTTCGCGGTCGAACCGGGCATTCGCGTGCCCCAGGACCAAGACCTGGAAGTCTTCGCCGTCTATGCCCCGGAAGTCCTGCGCCTCGGGGAGGGTGGCTTGCGGATGTACTATGCTGGGTGGACGTCGGCTCCGGAGGTGACGGCGGGATCGAAGTATCACGGTAGAATCTTCAGTGCGTCTTCCCAAGACGGTCTGGAATGGACAAAAGAGCCTGGGATCTGCATCGACAATGGCGGGCGATGGGACGCGGCCAAGGCATCCGAGCCGTGCGTGATCGATCTGCCCGACGGCGGCTTCCGGATGTTTTACGAAGCCTGCGACATGGAAGGACGCTGGCGCATTGCCAGCGCAACTGCTGTTACCTAGTGCCCTCGACCCCGTCTCAGCCGGTGCCGAACCGCTCTTCGAAGATGTCCTGCGCCTTGCGCAGCATTTCGCTTGGTAGATCTCCGTCCTCAAGGGAGCGGATGTTGGTCTCGAGATGATGCGGGTTGATCGTGCCGGTGAGGGCGAGATCGATATCCGCATTGGACAGGACGAAGCGCATCGCGAACTCGGTCAGGGGCAACTCTCCTGCCAGCGCGTCGAGGGGAAGCTGGCAGGCGCGCTCCCAGAGTGTGTGGTTGAAGTCATCGCCGGGGTCCTCGTCCAGCTCCCACAGCACGTTCGCGATAGGGCGTTTGACGATCGTCCCGATGCCCGCTTCCCTCAGCACGGGGATTAGCTCAGTGGCCGCCTCCTGGGACAGGAAGTTGTAGGTAAACTGCCAGGTATCCAGCGGCCACGTGCGTGCCAGCTCGGCCACTTCACGTTCTGACTCGCCCTCGACCGCCGCACCTGCCGGGCCGTCGGCCGATACCCCCACGAACCGCGCCCAGCCCCTTACCTTGAGATCCATCAATGTCTCAAAAGCCTCGTCCAACAATTCGACCGGCGGCAAACCGTGGAATTGGACCAGGTCGATGATGTCCATACGCAGCTTGCCCCGACTCTCGTCGACAGTGCGGAGGATACCCTCGCGGCTGTAGTCCTCGACGATTGCGGCTCCGGGTACCCCTCCGGCTCGATGGACACCACACTTTGTCGCCAGGAAGAACTCGTCTTTTCTGGCAGCCAGGAACCTGCCGATGCGGTCCTCGCTCTTGTTGTACATCGCCGCCGTGTCGATGAAGTTCACGCCCGCGTCGAGGGCGTGATGCAGCCACCTGTCTACGTCCTGGTCCTGGCGCTGGACATCACCATGCTTGGCGGCTCCCAGGCCGAGCCGCGACACCCTGATACCCGTTTTTCCGAGAATCCGGTCTTCCATGCTACTTGAGACGGATGACGCTGATCCCATAGACGATGAGTTGCGGGATTTCGAAGCTGACGCGACCATCCACGACTTTGTGAGCCAGCGCGAGAGGCTCCTTCATCTCCGGGTAAATCCACTCGACACGATCTACGCTGGTATCCTCAGCAAGCAGCAGGTCGGCGCGGATGGGTCCCATTGGAATGGGGGTCTCGATGGCGGCGTCCTCGTCCTGGCGGTAGTTGATCCAGTGCACGGGGATGGCTGCAGTAACCTCAGCCCGCCAAGCGCGGGCGCGGACCGACCAGGGCGCATCGGTTCGCAACCAGAAGCCGTCGCACAAATCTTCCAGCCTGGCAATCAGTGCCTGGCCTTCCCGTGCATCGGGCAGGTGCGGATAGACCGGCATCTCCGGCTCGCCCGCCAGCGTGCGAATCACCGTGGTCTGCGGCTGCCAATCGTTGCTCTGCCAGCAGAACACAGCCCCCACGGACCGGGTAAACAGCGGATCCTGCTCTCGCTTGCCGCCTTCGGCATCCATGGTACCGGTGGCGCCTGCCACGACCAGGGCGCCGCCTGCATCTACGTGCCGCTGCACGGCCGCGATTTCTGCGTCTCCCAGGCGGCGAATGTCGGGCAGGATCAGGGTCGGGAATTCATCAGCCCGCTCCGTCAGCTGGTCGTCGAACAACAGGTCGTAGAGCACGTGCGCGTCTTCGAGCCACTCGGAGATCCGTTTCAGCGCGTCGAGATAGTCCTCTTCGCCCAGGCGTTCGGCTCGTCGCGGGTAGACGAGCCCGACTTGCGATATCGGTGTTGCCGGGTGCAGCAGATCCTCGTGATCGGCGACGAAGCGCTGGTAACGGATGATGGGACCAAAGTAGTCCTCAGGCGCGATCCCCGTGGTCTGCTCACCCTCCAGACGCGGCGGGCCGGCGTGATAACAGGGAGAAACACCTCCGTGGGCGGCCGCCTCAGCCGCCCAGACGCGCCAACGCCGGTAGTCGTACTTGTTAATGACGAAGGGGCGACCACCGCCGGCCACGTGCATGTGCCGGGCGTTCAGTCCCATGTCGGCGATGTAGCCCTGTTCGATGGAACTGCCCCATCGGTGCGGCCCCTGACTGTACCAGATGTAATCTTCGCCACGCCCCCACAGATCGGCTGGCAGACCGGCGCGCTCGTCGTTGACCCGCATCCCGTACTTGTGGTACCACTGGGCGGCCAGCAGGCCCGGGCGTAAGGAGCGGCCGTAGTCGATGAACACTTCGTCGAAGGCGTTCTTGCGTCGGTGCGCCGCGGCCTGCCCGAGGATCGCCAGATAGCGGTGCTTCAATTCTTCAGGAGCCCCGGCCGACGGCTCGCGCGCATCGGCGGCGGCATCGTAGTCGCCATCGAACAGGCGGTCCAGATCGGCGCCGTCGAAGACCGGACGCATGTGCGCCCGGATCGTGTCTGCGCAGTAGCCGCAACCGCAGAAGCCTTCGAAATTGTGGGTTGCATTGAACCCGTCGAGCCCCAGGTCGATCCCCTTGCGGACCATGGCCTTTAGCGTTTGCAGCCATACCGGGTTAGAGATGCAGCCGCTGTAGACATAGTATGGGCGACCTTCGATATGCCTTCGATGCTGTGCTCCCGACGCATCCAACGCATTGGCCGCCGTCGCGGAATCGGCCGGCGACTCGCCGAGCAACTCGGGGGTCCAGATCCTGTCCCAGCTACCGAACAGACCCTTCCCCGTCTCATGATCGGCGTTGTGCCAACACATCGAAAACTGGCCGACCACCCGGGCGCCAGCTTCCTGGATCTGGGGGATGAGCTCCGCGGCGAGTCGGAGATTCTCCTCGATCCCCAGGGCGGGCATACCCGGCCACTGCCGGACGACGTCAGGATCGTCGGCGAGGCCGTAGAAATCGACGCCGAAGTTGCCTACCTGGACGACCTGCACCTTACCCCGGCGCACGTGATCGAGGACCAGATCGGCCGTCGGCAGGTTCCAGTATTCGATGATGCGATTGAACCAAAATCCTGTATGCATTGCCTCTCCCGATTCAGCCATCCCATTCGACTCCGATCTCAGCGAGTTCCACATGACCTCCGCATTGCAGCGACTCGTGGAGGCCTTCCAGAACCGCCATGGTAGCCTGCACGTTCCTCCCCGAGGGACCCGGTTCGCGACCGGTGCGTACGCACTCGGCGAACTCGCCCAGTTGTGTCGCGAAGGTGGTAACAGCATCCCAGGGAAGCTCCATATCTCGTCCGTCGATGGTGAGCCGGTTCTGAGTGATCGCCATCGACCCCTTTGAACCCTCGATCTGTGTGTCCCCGTGAGCCTCCTCAGATGTAGCTGACATAGATACGCTGCAAGTGATCCCACTGCGCAGCGTCAAGGTGCTCTCGATCGAGATCCAGCCGGGCCAGATCGCCTGGTCCTTGCGGCCCTCGGCTACCACCTCTTTTGCCTCCGACGCGAGGAGCCAGAGCATGGCGTCGTATTCATGCGAGCCGAGTCCGTAGAGGAGCAGGTCCCGGCTCATTTCCGGGTCAATGTACCAGGTCTTGTCTCTCACCGTCTCGATGACATTGCCATGCCGACGCCGAACGGCGCTGATGACGGTGCCGATGCTGCCATCTTGTATCAGGCGCCTGGCATGGCGGTGACTGTCGACCTGGCGGGTGCTCTGAGCGACCATCAACACCACGTCGGCCTCGGCTGCCGCAGCGACCATGGATTCGCTTTCGGACAGAGTCCTGCTCATTGGCTTTTCGACCAACACGTGCTTGCCGTGTCGGGCGGCATCTAGCGTCGCTTCCTCGTGAAGACCGTCAGGCAGGCAAATGAGAACGGCGTCAACGGTGTCGCACTGAACCAACTCACGCCAGTCCGTGAACAGATTTGATATGCCATAGTCCCCAGAAACCTCATCGAGCGACGTGCTGGCCCTGCTGCTGGCAGCCGTGATCTCGACATGCTCGAGGCGCGTGCTCGCCTCCATGTGGCGCCGGCTGATTGAGCCGCAGCCGATCACACCGATTTTAAGAGTCTCAGTCATGGGTTCAATCGCCGGCGTATCTACCCCGTCACGAGGGGTGTCTGTTCGCATTCCGTGAAACGCTTGTCGAAATCTTGCGATCCGTCATCATCTTCAACTTCAAGGTGTATCCCCCGCACAAATCCGGGAAGCCTGCCGAAATAGAAAGCCTCATGCCGCACCTGTTCGTCCGAAAAACTCCACCGTACGCCGGATGGATAAACCACAGTCGAGATGCGACGGACCTCTGGTGGTGGCTCCGGTTTGACAAGTTCTTCCAGTAGCGCTTCGTCCGGTTCGATCCCCAAACCGGGACCGGAAGGAACCGGTAGGTAACCATCTACAGGAGCAAGCGGATCGGCCACGACGTCCTTTTCCCAAAGAGCGTGACCTGACATCGAGGACAATACAGTCTGCCGGCATACAGAAGACGTGTGGGCGACAAAAGCCGCACGCAGAGAAGTCCCGATGGACTGAATCCAGAAGACCTTTCGGTTCTCGTAGCAGACCCGGTCTATGCCAAAGGTGTCAGAGTCACCGCCCAATACGAATCCGTCACACAGGTTCTCGCGAATCTGTCTTTCGGCAGACACACCCGTATCGTAGGTGTTATCTGAAATAACATGGCAGCAACCCGAACCGTAGTGCAAGGCAATGGGAAGGTCGATGATGGAGCGAATCCGTTTGTAGCCCGGCACGTCGCGTTGCGGAATCGGCGATTCGATACCACCGATGCATTCGAACTCCTGAAGCTTTTTGAGAATCGGAATGGCCTGTTGGGCATCCCGCAAGTGGCCATTGAAGTCCGTCCAGATCTTGAATCCCGGCGGCGCGTGCTCGGCAGCGCACTCGGCTAGCTCAATCACATCCCACCAGGGACGCACCTTGAGCTTGTAGGTCCTGTAGCCCAGGTCCGCAGCGTAACGAATCTGTTGCGCCAACAGGTCCGGCGGCAGGTCAATGGTCCAGTAGGCGAATGGAATGCGAGGCCGCCGCTGCTCGCCCATCAGGACATGGGCCGGGACATCCATCGTCTTTCCCACGGCGTCGAAACAAGCCATGCGAAGCGCATCGGGAACCTGGCCGTGGAGCAGTTCCATGGCATGGCGTCCCACATGCTCTGACAAATCCGATTCGTAATACGAATCGCCCCATCCTACGATTCCGTTGTCCAGTTCAACCCGGTAGACTGTTACCCGTTCGGTGTGGGTCGTCGCGCGACGCATGTTAGCTGCAACGGGCGGAATGAAGGACATCTGAAGTGGGTAGTTGCGGATGGAAGCGATCTTCATGGTGAATCTCTCAGTTCCGAGCGCTGGATCCGCAAGCAGGCCTCCCGCCCACCTGTGACTCCCGCTCGTTCGATGAGGACGCGGGCGGCCGCCGGGCCGTAGGTATAGGGTAGAGGGTAGAGGACCGCGGTCAAAGTCGAGAGCAAGCCGCATTGTCCAGGTATTTTAGCTCTCGGTGATGCGGACGTCCTTCGTTCCCCGGTTCCGGGTTTGCTTGGCTGAGGGCTGACGAACGATAATAGTCCCTTGACCGTTGGATTCCCCACTGCCGGCGTCTGCCCAGACCAAGGACAGTCAATGACCCATGCGTACAGCTGGAGTTGTGTAAGCTCACAGGTGGCGTGGTCGCCTCGTGACGGGGCGCAGCTCGTCTCCTTCCAGGACAAGCTCTTCCTTCTGGGTGGTTGGAACCAGTATGCCGGTGAGAGGGCCGACCTCGCCGGCGCCGGCACGGGCTCGTTCGAGTCGGAGGTGTGCTCGGAGGTGTGGTGTTCTGATGATGGCGGCAACTGGTCCCTGGTGACCACAGCACCGTGGAGCGGCAGGCACATGCACGGGGCCGTCGTGCACGATGGTCACATCTGGGTCGTCGGGGCAGAGAACGGGACCCCCGACGACGTGTGGAAATCGAAGGATGGCGCCAATTGGGAGCTCGTTGCGACAACCGTACCTTGGCAGGAGCGCGGCAACCAGATGGTCACCGTCTTCGACGGCTCCATCTGGGTCATGGGTGGTCAGGCCGGCGCAGCCGGCCAGACCAATTTTGTGGCGGACTTGAAGGCTGGAAAATCCCGCCCGCCGGCACCTCCACCACTGCGCGACGTCTGGCGGACAGACGACGGTCTGAACTGGGAGCTGGTGACACACGACGCACCATGGGCGCCAAGGGGTATGATCACCGGCGCCAATGGTGGCTTACCTGTTCTTCACGGTCGAATGTGGATCCTGGGTGGCGGATACGTTGGCACGGGCGGCACGACGCTGAGTTCACTACGATACGACCTCGAGCAGCAGCCAAGACTGAAGACGCGCCTCTTCCACAACGATGTGTGGTCGTCGGCAGACGGTCGCGAATGGACCTGTCATCTAGCGGACGGGAAGGCGCCTTGGGCGGCGCGCTCGTATCACGATACCGCGGCGTGGGATGGTAAACTCTGGGTGTTAGGGGGGCACCGGGGGGTGGCCGACCACCCAGCTGAGCTTGCGACCGACGGCAATCGCAATGACGTGTGGTATTCTGCGGACGGCGAACATTGGCAGGAGCTGTCCAACACTCCCTGGAGCCTGCGCCACGCGTGTGCCGTTCACGTCCACCAGGACGCTCTGTTCCTCGCAGCGGGAAGTGCGGTAACCATCTCGACGGAGCAAGCAGAGTTGAGCAAGCACGACTTCACGCACCGCGTGGAGTCTGCGTGGCGTCCAGGGGACGTGTGGCGCTTGGATCGCGCCGCCGCCGCGACCGAATGAATATGTCTGAGAAACCCAACTTTCTCATCATCATGTCCGATCAACACGCCCCGGACACCATTGGCGCCATGGGACATCCTGCTGTCCAGACTTCCGCCCTGGATCAACTCATGTCAGCGGGCGTCTCTTTCCGCAGCACCTATTGCTGCTATCCGATGTGCACCCCCTCCCGGGCGAGCTTCATGACCGGACAGCTGACGCCTGAGCACGGAGTGTGGGAACTGGGCACACCGCTCAGATCCGACATGCCGACATGGGCGCACGTGATGCGTCAGGCGGGGTACAGCACATCGATAAGTGGACGCATGCACTTCGTCGGTCACGATCGAATGCATGGGTTCGAGAGACGGGTACATCCCGATATCGCCGAGACCCTGATACCGTCTGCCTACGGGGATTGGGACCAACCGCAGGGCGACGACCATGTCATGCTGGCAGCGCTCAAGAATGCGGGTCCGACCGATGAACCTACGAAGGCGGAGCGATTCGATTGCGCCGTTGCTGAGGCTGCGATGGAGGAGCTGTCGTTCCTCAACTCAAGTCAGAATGATCGTCCATGGGCGCTCATGGTCGGTCTCTATCTGCCACACTTCCAATACGCCATTAGCCGGGGCTACTACGACAGATATGATGAAGTCGATATCCCCATGCCTCGAGTTCCACCGGATGGAAAGACGTACGAGGAGATGATCCCAACGCAGTTGGAGAACAGTAGAAAATGGCTGGGATTGACCACCGATGGCGCCTCGGAGGAACAAGTGCGGATGGCACGGCGGTGCTACTATGGCATGATTACCTGCATGGACGAACAGATCGGCAGGCTCGTCTCGCACCTGGATCGAGTGGGAGCTACCGACAACACATGGGTAATCTACCTCTCGGACCATGGCGACAATATGGGGGAGCACGGTTTTTGGTCGAAGCTGAATTTCTACGAGGACAGCGTTCGCGTGCCGCTAATCGTTGTGCCGCCAGGGTATGGCAATTCCGGGGCCCAGTGTGAGACGCCCGTGTCGTTGGTCGATTGGATGGCGACGGTCCTCGATCTTACCGGACAGGAATCAGTATTCGATCAGATGCCGGGACGTTCGCTTCTGCCTCTGATCGAAAACCCGAAACTGCAAGAGCCACAACGGGCTGTGTTCGCCGACTACGCCTGCGATGGTACCCGCGTACCGATGCGGATGATTCGTCGTGGGCGCTGGAAAGCCTGGTTTGCACTGGACCTTCCACCTCTGCTGTTTGATCTCGAAGACGACCCACACGAGTGGAATGATCTCAGCGGCGAAGACTCCGCTCGACAGATCCTTGAGGATCTCTATGGCATAGCCTGCTCGGCCGGATGGGATGCTGAGTCTCTACGTGAGGATATTCTATTGCACAAGCGACGATTGAAATACATCCATCAGGCGGAATCTGGGACCTTGAAGATTTAGGCGGCTAATCCGTCTCGTCTGGTCACCGCTCGTGCAGGTCGTCACCCAGGGGCACGGCGCGGTACCGATGCTCGATGCTGCGACCGAGTACGGGGTCGCTGAGGCGGGCGAGAAACGCCTCGCCGACACCCGAGGTCATCGTAGCGGGGAGTTTGTGCTTCTCCACCGTGTCGAAAGCGGCGGCGAGAGTCGGTACGGCACCGCAGTAGAGAATCATCGGATCGGCCATTGCCTGCACGCTGTCCATGGCGAGTAGATATTCGAGGTCAACCAGCTCTGAAGCAGGACTTTCCTGCATCGTTACTACGTACCCCGCCATCTCCACGCGACTGTGGATCTGCAGACGATCCCAGTGGTCTCTAACCTCAGAATACGGCCAGGCCACCGCGGCGACTGGATGAGGACACATCTGTTTTGGCTTGTCTTGGAACAGGGGATCCAACTCTCGATCGCACTGATCGCTGCCGACAGTGATGAATACCTCACCCCCATCTCTTATTGCGACGATTTCGGCTTCCCCTCCCGTCAATGACCCCTGGACTTCGAATTCGTCAGACTGGGTCAGTAGATACCTGGCGATCCGGAAGATGGACGGATTCGTCTTGGTGCCAGATTCCCCTCTGGCCAGCATCTCGTCAAGGGTCTTCCGCATCCCCTCCACATCTCGGCTGGAGAACCGGGCGCCGCAGACCGAGCCGATCGGGATCGAGCGGCTCTGCTTCCTCTCTTTGCTCTGGATGACCATGGCAATTGGATCGATTCGCATGGTGAGCTCCCTTTTAGAATATTGATGTGCGTACTATTGATGTGCGCACTACTGATGATCGCGAATACGCGCTTCGGGTCCCTCCCTGAACGAAACCTGCTGCTGAGGTTCGCTGAGAGCGGATGGGCAGCATAAGTGGGATAATGGTGAGTCTAGTGCTTGCTTGGCAAACGAGAATTCGATGGTTTCGGCTCTGGCCGGCAGACCGACCGCGGCGAGGCCTGTATTGCTCGTGGCTCCGTCAGGGCGGCAATCACTTTCATGGGCGGATTGATCATGATGAGTAAGCTTTTTCCCGGGCATCATCTCCAGAGGCTCTTCGAGAAACCGGACTACCAGCCCGCCAGTGGATTCTCGGCTGCGGGCCTTGAAGCTGTCTACATCGAAAATGAACCTTATCGAGGCAACAGGACGACGGTTTTCGCCTGGATGGGGCTACCCGAGTTGAAGCCGGGCGAGCAGTGCCCGGCCATGGTCCTTCTTCATGGCGGAGGTGGCACCGCCTTTGATGAATGGGTTCGTCTCTGGAACGCCCGCGGTTATGCCGCCATTGTGATAGACCAGTGTGGGTGCCAACCACAGATTCCGGTTGTAGATGGCGAGCCACACGATCGCAACCCGGATGGCGGTCCGCCTGGATGGGATCAATCGGTTTTTCAGATAACCGACCCGCTAACCGATCAATGGCAGTACCATGCCATCACGGCTGCTATCCGCGCCCACTCTCTGCTAGCGCATCATCCTGACGTCGACGCACAGCGCATTGGTGTAACCGGAATTTCCTGGGGCGGTTACATGGCCTGTCTGGTTGCAGGTGTTGACGAGCGCCTCAAATGTGCCGTGCCGGTTTACGGTTGTGGTTTCCTGGGCGAAAACTCCGGCTGGAAATACGGGCTGTTCCCAACTCGCCCCGAAGCCGACATTAAAAAATGGCTGGAACACTGGGACCCGGCGGTGTTTCTGCCCCATGCGAGAATGCCTTTTTTGTGGGTCAACGGTACCAACGACTTCGCCTACCCCATGGATTCCATGCAGAAATCCTATGACATCCAGGGAGGGCCACATCAACTCTGTCTGCGGATCGAAATGCCCCACGGCCATCCACCCGGCTGGGAGCCTGTAGAGATCATGGATTTCGCTGATCATCTGCTCAGAGGAAAGCTCCCTCTCATCGAAATCACCGAATTCGGCCATGACACTGACAGCATGTGGGCGCACTACGAATCACCAGACCCGATAAAAGAAGCCGTAGTTTGCTACACCCGGGCTGAAGGCTGCTGGGCAGACAGAAAGTACAACGAGCTGCCTGCCGCGATTGACCATGAGAATCGACGCGTCACCGCCGCCATCCCCAACCTGGCCAGAGTCTGCTATCTCAATCTGATTGACCAAAAGGATCGCGTCATCAGCGCCCGACACATCTGCCCAGACTATTCGGTTTGAGGTGACAAGGAGAAACGTGTGGAACGCTACGTTGCCATAGACAATGTTTGCGCCTGGCCAAACCTGACGGTAATGCCTGACGGTACTCTGGCGGTCGCCATCTACAACCAACCCGTCCACGGCCAATGGCGAGGGGATGTGGAGGTGTGGGTGAGTACCGACGATGGACTTCTGTGGGAGAAACGGGGCACTGCAGCACTCGGGGAACCGCCGGCGGGGAATCGTATGGACGTCTCCGCTGGCTGTGCCGCCAACGGTGATTTGATCGTCATCAGCTCAGGTTTTTCGCCGGTTCTGGAGCCGGGCATCTACGACCCTGACTTCGAGTTCCGTGGCAAGTTCCTGGACGCACGGGTCTGTCGCTCCGCCGACGGTGGACGCACGTGGGAACGGGCGGACACCGTACCTCTGCCCGGGGAGGGCGACGCCTGGTGCATTCCCTTCGGCGACATTGTCGAAGGTCCCGATGGTCTGGTGTCGCCGTTCTATTCCGGACCTGCGGACGATTCGCGCAACACGGCCTGGATCTTACGCTCCGAGGATGATGGTCGCACGTGGGGTGATGGCAGCATCATCGCCGCTGATGATTTCAATGAAACGGCCATCCTGCACCTGGGAGCGGGTCGTTGGCTGGCGGCGTGCCGTACTCACGTGGATGCGCATATGCAGCTCTTCGCCTCCGATGACGACGGTCGCAGTTGGCAGGACCGAGGCCCGCTCAGCCTGCCCGCACAGTGTCCCTCCCACCTCACGCGGTTGGCTGACGGTCGGATCCTGTTCACCTTCGCTATGCGCAACCTGGGCCTGCGCGCTGTCGCCGTGCGCTTCAGCGATGATGAGGGCGGCAGCTGGTCAGCTCCGCGCGTTCTCTTGAGTTACGAGGGCGCGACCGACGGCGGCTATCCAGCAAGTAGCCAGCGCGAGGACGGTACCATCGTCACCGTGTTCTACAGCAACAGAATTCCCGATCACCACCGCTACCACATGGGTGTGGCCCGCTGGCGGGCAGACTGATCCCTCTCGGAGGATGAATGAACGCAGAACAGATTTATCTATTTGACCTGCAGGGGTACGTCGTTTTGAAAGGGGTCGTACCAAAGCAGCTCGTTGCTGAGGTGAATGAGGTGCTGGATCGTTTCGAGGAGATGGATCCCGCCGACTATCCCCCGCCGCTGGCATTGGCCCTGATCACTCGGATAACAATCTCTACATCTCCAACATTCTGGGAGCAGCACCGCCTACATGCCCGACTGGACCGCACACGATTTAGCCTTCAGCGACGCCGTCAACGACGGCCTCACCGAAGCCCAGCAGGAAATCAGAAGGCTGAAGATGCCTTGATCCGCATTGCCGCCACGGTCACCAGCAGCGCCATGGCGCCTTCCGACTGGCAGATTATGACCACGACGCCTTCGACGACCACATGAGTGCCATGGAAGTCATCCTGAACTCCAAGTACTTCGCGGATCTGACGCCCGCGCAATTCGGTGACAGCGCGAAGTCTCTCGGATACGACGGCGTCGACGTGTGCGTGCGACCCGGCCACCCGGTGCACCCCGGCAATGTCGCCGAGGCGCTGCCGCAGGCCGTGGCGGTGTGGGCCGACCAGGGCCTGAGTTGTCCGCTGGCGACGCTGCCGACCGACTTCACCGATCCTCTCGTCCCCGAGGTCGAGGCGGTCTATGCAGCTTGTGCCGAGAGCGGCGTGCAGATGATCAAGCCCGGCTATTTTGCCTTTACCGACGGCGACGACTACTGGCGGACGCTCGACCGGGCGCGCCGTCGTCTCGGAGAATTCGCCGGACTCAGTGAGAAGCACGGCGTGAAGACCGCCTGCCACACCCACAGCGGCCGCTGCCTCGGCTCGAACTGCGCCGGCCTCATGCATCTGATCCAGGGGTTCGATGCGACGCATGTCGGGGCGTACCCCGACCTCGGTCACATGGCCCTCGACGGCGAGGATGTCGCCATGGGCCTGGCGATGGTGCGGGATTACCTGTGTGCTGTCGGTGTCAAGGACGGTGTGCATCTCCACAAACCCGGTGCCCAGCCGCCGTACGAACCCAGATACGCACAACTTGGCGCCGGCGCCGTCGACTGGCGCCGGGCGGTGCGCACACTCGCTGCCATGTGCTTCAGCGGACCCTGGGCGGTTCACACGGAATACGGCACCGACGCGGTGGCGCCCGCTCTGGAGAGGATCGCCGGTGAGGACGCAGCCTATCTGCGCCGGGTCGCGGCGGAGTCAGCGGTCTAGCCGTCTTCGAGTACGATCCTTCCCGCTCGATGCGTTCGAATATAGCCCGGTATGCCGCCGAGTCGTCGTATGCTACGCTGCCTCGGAACTGAACTGCAGCGAACTCAAATCCAAGGGGTCCTGACTGATGGCAGTACAGACCGTCCACGAACTGTTCGACCTGAGCGGCAAAGTCGCGCTCATCACCGGCGGCACCGGCTACCTGGGAACGGCCTTCGGCCACGCCCTGGCCGAAGCGGGCGCCAGCGTCGTCATCAGCAGCCGCGACGAGGCCCGTGGTCGCGGGGCGGCGGCGAAGCTGCCCACCCCTGGAGCGGCTACCCACCACGCCGTGCAGCTCGACCAGATGGACAGCGGCGCCCTGCGGGGTGGATTCGATGCGGCTGTTGAGGCCGCCGGACAGGTGGATATCCTGGTGAACAACGGCATCGAAGCCCAGGGCAAGGACCTGACGGAGATCTCATTCGAGGAGTTCGCCCGTCTCCAGGCGAACAACGCGGGCTACTTCGAGCTGGCGAGACTGCAGCACGATCATGCCGTACAGCGTGGCGTGGCCGCCAGCATCGTCAACATCGGGTCCATGTACGGTCAGGTCGGATCCTATCCCGATGCGTACGAAGGGATATGCTCTGCCAGCTCCGTTTCCTATCACGCCCTAAAGGGTGGCACGATCCACATGACCCGCCACCTCGCCGTTTACTGGGCGCAGGACAAGGTGCGCGTGAACTGCCTGAGCCCAGGCGCCTTCCCCAACCCGAGCGGGGCACCTGCTGCGTTGGTGAAGCGTCTGGAGGTCAAGTGCCCGATGGGGCGTATGGGAGAGCCGACGGAGCTGAAGGGCGCCATCGTGTTCCTGACCAGCGATGCCTCCAGCTACATGACCGGCCAGAACCTGACGATCGACGGCGGCTGGACTGCCTGGTAGCGTTCCGAGCCAGATCCTGACCCAGGGCGCTTCTCAACGCCTCAGTCCAACCAGTCTCCAAAGACGGCGATCTGCTCATTCACCGGGGCGATGGTGCGTCGTTCAACGTCGTCGACGATCAGGTTCCGGGCCCTGCCAGCCCACAGGTTGGCGCCAATCGGCTGGTCGGCGTGGACCGTCAGGCTGTCGGCCGTCCAACTCAGTTCCAGGGATCGGAAGGTCTCCTCGGCGGTCACGAGGGGGCGGCCGTCCAGCTCGACGAAGCTGCCGTTCAGGAGGCGGAGCTGGCGGGGCTGACCATCGCTGTCGCAGCACACGAGCACGACCTCGGCGTCGGTGACGAGGGGACCGCCGCTGCGCAGAGCTCGGCGCTCGTGAGCAACGAGATAGTAGTCCCGCCGGTCGTCGATCTGCAGACAGAGCCCCGAGGCCTCCCATGGCGGCACGAACTCACCCCCTTCAACGACCGCGAGCGGCTCGACTGACAACGACGGCGCTTGGTCTCTCGGATACGGATAGAGCACCGTGTCGATGGCCAGAGGCAGCTCCTGCTCGACGGAGTAGATGGCCACTGGGGCCGGACGATGATGCCCCCAGCCCGCCGGTACCCATCCCTGCAGAGGATCCTGCTGACCGCAGACGATGCGCGCCTGTAGATTCGCCGCCGAGCTCGGCAGGATGGTCAATCCCGCCTGGCCGTTTGCCGTTCGAACCGTGTTGTCGCCGGGCTCGACGTCACAGGTAGCGGAGGCCTGAAAGTGGAACAGCGATTCGGCCAGGTGCCGACCCTTGCCGAGCAGCCGGTCCGACAGTATCCAGTAGTCGGGCTTGGCAAACCAGATCTTGCGCTCATGGTCGACGAACAGGCGCTCGTGGGGTGCGACCTGTAGTTCGCCCGCCTGCCTCTGCGTCCAGGGCTGCATCGACTCCACGCCCTCGACGCGCTTGCTCTCGTACTGGAAGCCCCGTCGCCGGCTCTGCTCCGAACCGTAGGCTCCGTAGCCGTCCTGGTAGCGACTGCTAGCGTAGTCGAAGCCGGTGCCGCTGACCCAGGTGTTGGGCAGTGGCTCATTGGTGATGTCCTGCCACCGGGTACGACCGCGCAGCGATGGGATATCGAACAGCGGCAGGCCGGCGACCTGCCCGCGGCCATCGACCATCATGGTATTGTGACCGGCCGAGCCGACGAAGTATTCGCTGCGCCAGGCCGAAGACCAGGGTCCGGCACAGCCGCAGTCGGTTACCAGGGTGTTGCCGTAGGCGTAGAGCTCGAAGCTGAGCTTGTCCACATGGTTGTGACCGCCGGCGCTCCGGCCCCCATCGAACACCAGGTAGCGGGCCTGCGTGCTCCAGTCGGAGCGCATGACGTAGAAGCCGGCGTACGGAAAGGTGCACGAGGTCTCGGCCGGCGCCGTGCCTTGTGCACCGTAGGAGTCGATGAAGCGGAGGTCGTCGCGGCCGGTGATCTCCACGCCGAGGGAGATCAGCGCACCACGTCGTTCGGGGAACTCGTCTCCATCCTGGGCCGAGTAATTGTCGTTGACCGAAGGGTAGCTGCCGTTGGGTTTCACCATGTAGGCGGGGAAGTCGAAGATGCGCTCCACCTTCTGACGGAATCCAGGGGGCAGATCGACCTCGCCCCGCTCACCCAGCTGCAGCGTGCGGGTGAAACATTCGTGGGCGAAATAGCTGAGCTCGATGTAGGCGCCGTCGGGATAGAAGTACTCGTCCAGCAGGGCGCAGAGACCATCCAGACCGGCTCGGGTCCAGCCGTCCGCCTCGGAAAACTCCGGCCATTGTCGCCCCGTCGCGATCAGGTGCTCGTGGAGATGGATGACCATGTTCGGCATGCCGGGCACCTGGTTGTCGGCCAAATACCGCAGATGATGGAGGATGACCTTCAGCAGGGTGACGAGCTCATCCACCGTGACCGCGGGACAGTGCTGCAACAGCAACAGGCAGTTGGTCCAGTTGGTGGCCCGGGGGCTGGTATAGTGGATGGTCCGCCAGAAGGCGCCGGTAGGGCCGGTGGGGGGGCGGGTCGGCAGCGGCCCCGTGACGTCGATCCACCTCAACATCCCTGTGACACACTCCCGGGCGTAGCGGTGGTTTCCCGTTTCGCCATACTCCTGGGCCAGGGCAAGGAACTCGCCGTGATCGTTCTGCTGCATGACCTGGGTGCTGTACAAGCGCTCCGGGGTGGCTCCGGGATCGGCGACCGAGAGCCAGTCCCTGGCTGCCAGCTCCCGACACAGCTGCTCGCCGCGCTCCGAGGTGACCTCGGGCTGATCGGTAGGCCCGGGCGAGACCGGTTCTGTCCCGGCGTCCCTTCGGTTGCGGAAGTAGGCGATCAGTCGCTGCTTTGCCTCGCCCAGATCCGCGGCCGACATAGCTTCGCAAACGGACTCCAGACCCGGATGGCCCAGGTCGAGGGCGTCCAGCAGAACTTTGTCGCTCATCACTTCGGTCATGTCGTCTTTCGCTTCGGATCCGGCGGCGCGCTGCACTGGGCACATGCGCGCCGGGCCGAGTGGTCTCTACCATTACTATTACTATAAAGAGGGACAGATACTATAAAGAGGGACAGAAGCAGGGCCCGAAGTATAACACAAAGGGGAGACGCACGTTGCTAACTAGAGAGGGATGCCAGGCGCGCCAGGAGCGTCTGCGACAACGACTGAGCGATTCGAGCCTCGACGCCATCGTCCTGGTGCACCCGGCGGAGATCTACTACTTCACGGGCGTGCTTCTGCCCGAGTCATTCCCGGGTCAACCCGGTCTGCTGTGGATCGAGGCAGCCGGCGGCAGCTGGCTGGCCGCCCACAGCGATGACGGCGAGCCACTGGTGGACGCGTGCTACACCTACGACTCCGACCTGGGAGGGACGATCAACTCCTACCTGCGCACTCAGCTCGGCGAGCTTGTGGTCGAACGACTGCAGGCCCGTGGCGCCCGCGCCGCCCATGTCGGCTACCAACGGGAATTCATGCCCAGGATGCTGGCCGAGCACGTCGACAAGGGGTTGGGCGGCGCGGCAACGTGGGTGGACGTGGACGAACAGCTCCACCAGATGCAGGAGGTCAAGGACGACGACGAGATCGCACTGATCCGCAAGGCCGTGCAGGTCGACCTGGCCGCCTATGATGCGGCACAGAAGGCGATCGCACCCGGCGTCCTGGAGCTGGACGTGCTCGGCTCCGCCCAGCACGCAGCGCACTTGGCAGCTGGCGAGAAGGTGTTCCACGATGGCGACTACCAGAGCGGCGAGGACGGCGGCTTCGCCCGCAACCGCCCCATCGAAGAGGGCGAGCTCTACATCATCGACGCCTGGGCCACCTACCGCGGCTACTGGGCGGACCTGTGCCGCACGTTTTCCGTCGGCGAGCCCACGGACCTGCAGGAGTCCATCTTCAACCACCTGCGCGCCTTCCACGACCGAGTCGGGGACTACCTGCAGCCCGGCAAGGACAGTCGAGAGTGTGCCCGTACCATGGACGCCTACATCCGCGAGCACCCGGCCCTGTCCGAGGTGGGGCTGGGACATCACGGCGGCCACACCATCGGCTTGCGCGCCCACCAGATGCCCGACGTCAACGCCACAAGGGGAGGGATCTTCGAGGTGGGCAATGTCGTGTCCATCGAACCTGGCTCCTACATTCCTGA
>Ga0310124_10000998_pt1 | contig 20023 bp, 19 predicted proteins | sample CB11b_AW_Bot5_MG_FD_203507 | JGI IMG/M metagenome (GOLD analysis project Ga0310124, IMG submission 203507) | Marine microbial communities from Western Arctic Ocean, Canada - CB11b_AW_Bot5 | ecosystem: Environmental > Aquatic > Marine > Oceanic | place: Canada: Western Arctic Ocean | collected... | reverse complement strand
CGGGCATGACGTACATGCCCTATTGCAGAAGCGGCCTGCAGCGCCAGCACTGGAACAGCAAGGGCAGAAACAGCAGCATCAGCCTGGACGGCAACGGCGTGATGAAAGATGGTTGCTGGAACGACGAACCGGCGGTGACCGAGCGGCTGCGCGAGTGGCTTGGCGCCGAGCGCGACTACCGCACGCACGGCGTATTGAGCTACAGCATGGGCGATGAGATGGAAACGTACGGATCGTGCCTGCACCCATCGTGCCTGACCGCGTATCGATTGTACCTGCAGCGGCGCTACGGACACATTGAAGCGCTCAACGCGTCGTGGGGAACGAGCTTTCCGATGTTCAGCGACGTGGCGTTGTCCGCACCGACGGATAACGATGAGAAGCAGGCGTTCGCGCAGAAGAATTATCCCCGCTGGTTCGATCGCAGGGCGTTCCAGTCGTGGAACATGGCCAACTACGTCGGCCGCTTCGGCCGGGCGGCACGGCAGATCGATCCCCGGGCCTGGGCGGGCGTCGAGGGCACGGGCTGGTTGGATGACGATCTCGACGCCATCGCCCGTGAATCGAAATGGTGGCTTCTCTATTCAATCCCCGCGGCCGAGGTCGTCCGTTCGATCGTCCCCAAGGGCTATTCCTACGGACTGTTCACCGGTTACACCGACTCCCAGACGTACTATCCGCTCAGCGATTTCTGGCTGAGCTTCCTGCGCGGCAGCAACTGCATCGGGTGGTGGCGAGCCGACAATTTTCTTGGGCCGCATTTCGGCCTGTCGAACAGCAGCAAGGAGATGGTCCGCACGGCCCGCGTCGTGTTCGACGGCCTAGGCAAGCTGCTGAACGTTGAATCGCAAATGCAGCACGACGGTATTGTCATGCTTCACTCTTTCGCATCGAGCCAGGCGGCCAGCTTCATCGAACCGGGCCCTTCGTATGGTACGTATTCGGGATGGATGACCAACAGCGAGAGCGATGCCGATCAAGGCGTCGATTGGGCCCTGAAGCCACGTGGCAAGAATCATTTGCTGTGGCACCGCGCGATCCGGGCCGTGGGCCTGCAGTTCGAATATGTAACTGATCGGATGTTGCGTCTGGGGGAATTCAAACCTGATGACTACAAGGTGATGATCCTCTCACAGTGTGAAGCAATCGGGCAGCGCGAGGCGCAGGTCATCCGACGATTCGTTCACGACGGCGGTACGCTCGTCGCCGACGTGCGTCCGGGTCTGTACGACGAACATTGCAAGGCCACGGTGGCCGGTGCGCTCGACGACCTGTTCGGCGTGCGTCACACGGGCAACGTTGAGGCTGTCAAGCTCGACGGCAGGGCAGTGGGCACGATCAGCGACCAACGCATTGACGTCGCACTTGCCGGCCTGCACGTGAACCCGGCCGTGGAACTGACCACCGGCAGGGCGCTGGGGTACGCCGGAGCGACGCCGATCATGATTGTCCACCGAGCCGGGCGCGGTCGCGCCATCCTGATGAATTTCACGATGGCTTCATTTGCGAATCTCTCCGTGCCCGAGACGAACGAGTCCGCCGCAAAATTGATCGCCTCGATATTCGCTCAAGCGGACGTGCAATGGCCATTGCGACTGCTCGATCACGACGGCAAGCGCTGTCGCAACGTCGAGGCCGTGCGCTGGAAGACGGGCGAAGGCATCGAGGTGGTCGCGGTATACGGACCGCTCGATGACGGTCGCGCCCAATGGAGGCCCAGAGAGGGACTGATGCAGCGCCTTCGCGCATCGGACAAACCGAGGCCCGTGACGCTGAAACTGCCGCGTGCCCGGCACGTGACTCAGATCGGCTCGTCCGAACGCTTCGGTCGCGAACGTTCGTTTACGATTCAGAGCCACCCGTGGCGTCCGACGTTCGTCGTCCTGAGCGACCGGAATCTGCATGCGCCGGTGCTCACACCGGAACGCGAGATCGCCGCGAAAGGACGGATGCTTCGCCTGCACGCCTCGGTACCCGGGATGACCGGATCGCATGCCCTCAAGCTTCGGGTGACTTCGCCGCGGGGACGTGAGGCACCATGGTTCGCTCGCAGCGTCATTGCCGGTCCGGATGGGGCTCATGTCGATCTTCCCATCGCGCTCAATGAGCAAGCCGGAACGTGGCAGGTGCAAGTCACCGATCTGTACACGGGCAAGAGCGCCACCAGCCGGTTTACCGTTCGGTAATCGACGCCGTTGATGCGGCCACGGAGCGATTCTCATGGCACCGGTGCGAATCGCCAGCGGCGGCGTGCAGCACGAAACGAACACGTTCGCTGCAACGCCGACCACGCTGGCCGATTTCGTTCGTGATTCCGGCGGCGATTCACAATTCGCCGGCGGCCGGGCAATCCTGAATCGTTACCGCTCAACCGGCACGGTTCACGGTGGCATCATCGACGCAGCCCAGGCCGCGGACGTGGAACTTCTGCCACTTCTTTGCGCTGACGCGCGACCCGGAGGGCTGGTGCAGTCCGAAGCGTTCGACGCGCTGCTCGGCCGTTTTATCGAAAGGCTTGAGCGGGCGATGCCCGTCGACGGCGTGCTCCTAGACCTGCACGGCGCCATGGTCACCGAAGGGCATGACGACGCCGAAGGAGCGTTTATCGATGGGGTACGCCGTTTGGTAGGTTCGGATGTTCCGGTGTTCGTCACCCTTGACCTGCATGCAAACGTGACCGAACGGATGGCGTGCACGTCGGACTTGATCATCGGATTCCAGACCTACCCGCACGTTGACATGCACGACCGTGGCCGCGAAGCCGTCGAGTTGCTCGTGCGCACCGTGCGGGGAGAGGTCGAACCGGTGCAAGCCTACCGGCAACTTCCGCTGGTCACGTTACCGCCGATGCAATGTACGCTTCGCGAGCCGATGCAATCCCTGATGCGGGACGTTCGCGCGATGGTGGGCGACCGCGATCTGCTGACGGCAACCGTGTCCATGGGGTTCCCGTTCGCCGACATCGCCGACGCGGGCGTGGCGGTCCTCGTCACGTCGGACGGCGACCCTGCACTGGCGCAACGGCAGGTGAACGATCTCGCACAGCGCGTCTGGCTGCTGCGCGACGACCTCGATCCGAAATTGACCACGATTGAGGAGGCGATGGGGGTCGCCGCGAAGCACGCCTGCGGCGCCGATGCCGGTCCGGTCATCTTTGCTGACGGTTCCGACAACCCCGGTGGTGGGGCGCCGGCCGATGGAACGGTGGCCCTGCAGGCATTGATTGACGCCGGTTTCGATGGAGCGGTCGTGGGCGTGCTCTGCGATCCGCAGACTGCAGCGCAGGCGCATCAGGCCGGAGTGGGTGCGGTGATCGAGGCACGAATCGGGGGCAAGGCCGACCGCAGCCACGGAGAACCGGTGACGTCGCGTGCGCACGTACGCACACTGAGCGACGGGCAGTTTGTCTATACGGGTCCGATGCGCCACGGCCTGAGTGACGATCTCGGTCCTGTGGCAAGGCTTGACGTCGGCGGCGTCGGGGTCGTCGTGTCCACCAATCGCATCCAGACGTTCGACTCGGAAATGCTGCGAATCGCGGGCGTCAATCCGCTGCAGTGCCGTCTTCTGGTGCTCAAAAGCGCCGTTCACTTCCGGGCGGATTTCGGGCGCTTCGCTTCCGTGATCTTAGACGGCGACACCCCGGGCATTCACCGGCCGGATTTCAGCGGGTATCGCTATCGAAAATTACGGCGACCCATCTACCCGCTTAACAAGAATGCTAATCCTCAATTCCGAAGAACACGTTGATTTTTCGTCGCACATCGGAGGCGAAACCGAGATCGGGTTCGGGTTCCGGCTCCTCAGGTGGCCGCAGGCGCGCGTCGGTGCGGGCCTGGCGTTCGGCGAGAATCTGGACGAGCTTCTGGCAGACTTCCGGACGTCTCTTGAGGATCGGCGCGAGCATATCGTGGTTCAGTTCGAAAACTGTCGTGTCTGACACGGCCGTGACCGTTGCCGATCGCAGCTCGCCGGTCAGCAATGACATCTCGCCGAAACACTCGCCGGGTTGCAACTGTCCGACTCTGGTTTTCGTGCCGTCCGTCTGCACGTGGACTTCGAGGACACCATCGACCACGACGAACAGCGACCCGCCGGGCTGGCCCTGGACAACGATGTCGCGCCCGGGGGTGAACTCCCTTTGTTTGAGAACGCTCGCCAGGCGAATGATCTCGTCGGATCGCAGTGATCCGAACAGCTCGACCCGGCCCAGCAGCCACGACCACTCCTTCTGATCGTCCGGGCCGCCGTCCAGATCTGCATCCTTATCTTCTTGCGACGGTTGAACCACGCGTACTAGAATCGGTTCGGACGCATCGAGGTGGACGTCTCGTTGCGGGAACGCAATCACGATCCCCGCCGCGCGGAAGAGCTGGTCGATCGAATAGCGCATATCGCTGAGAACGATCTGCCATTCGGTGTAGTAATGCACGCGAATCCAGAAATGCACCTCGAAGTTGAGCGAGTTGTCGTCGACCTCCGTGAACAGCACGAACGGTTCGGGCTGTGTGAAGATCTTGGGGTGCTCGTACGCCGCCAGTTTGAGCAGTCGCGTCGCCTCCCGAACCGGCGAACCGTATATCACGCCGACCGTAACGTGGGCCCGAAGTTTCGCATCGGAGAGCGTCCAATTCGTGACGTTATTCTCGAGAAACGAGCTGTTGGGCACGATGATCTCGAGGTTCGACCCGGTCTTGACGCGCGTGCTGCGCATCCCGATGTGGACGATGTTTCCGTACAGGTCGTCGATTTGGATCAAGTCGCCGACCTTGACCGGGCGTTCGACGATAAGAATGATGCCGCTGATGAAGTTGTTCGCGATGTTCTGGCTTCCGAAGCCGACACCGATCGCAACCGCTCCACTCAGAAGCGTGAACCATGTGAGAGGGACGTCGCCCAGTTCAGCGAGACCAGAATGAAGATGACGAGCAGAAGGTAGAACAGCACGGTCTGCAGGGCAGCGGCGCCACTGCGGTGTACCCCTAGGCGCGGAAGCAGGCGACGCCCGAACAGGCTGCTCATGTAACGGGCGACGATGTAGCCGACCACGATAAGGATAAGCCCGATGACGACCTTGATGACGGTGATCGGTTTTTCATTGGCGTCGTCGCTGACATGTCCGAAGTCATAATTCTAGGCCGCCACGATCGAGTCCCAGACGCGGCCCGCCACCTTTGCGACGGAGCTCGATCCGTATTCCGCGTCCAGCTCATTCGAGAATCGCATGGAGAGCTTGCGATGCTCGAGCATCCGACTGAGTTCAGCGTCGTGAATGTCGACGAGGAACTGAAGGTGCCTGCGATGCTCCTCCAACGCGCGGTTAAGGCGGACCTCCGCGGGCTCTGCGCTGTCGATGGCGAGCTCCACCTCGCGTAGGTCGCCCTTCAGCGCGTCGAAACGGTTGCGCTGCGAGTCGATGTCCAGGTCGAGGTCCTCGAGGGCCGTCTGGGTCTGCTCGACCCAACCGGAAAGCTTCGTTCTGTCGAAGTCTCCTTGGGCAAGGTCGAACCGCGATTGCCAGATGACCCTCGTTTTCGTGAGGCGATCCCGATGTTTCGTGATCAAGCTCAACTCTTCGCGGTGCGCCCTTAGTCCCGACTCCAGCGCTGCGACGTTCTCCACGAGTATTGGATCGACCTTGATCGCGTCGCTGAGCTTTTTCCTTGCTTCGTTCAGCTCGGATTCGATGTACCCGACGTGGTATGTCGGAGTCACTTCTTTCTGCTCCAGGGCTCTTTCTTCCGCCCTGATCCGGGCGAGTATATCTTTGAGGTCCACTTTTTCGAAGGTGACCTCAGCCGCGATGGCGGCGACCTTCTCCTCCTGATATTTCAGTTTGAGGGTGTTCCTGGCCTGATTCGTCTTTGTATTTGCCAGCTCGAGGCCCACCAGATCAGCCTGCGCTTTGGCGATTCGGCTGTTGAAATGTGCGATTCGGAGCGCTTCTGCCAGGGCGTTGACCCTGGCCGCATCTTCGTTCGTCTCGGCCTGCTCCTTGGCCTGGAGACGGTCACGCTCGGCCTCGTCATGAAGTTCCTTCGCCCGGTCAAGTTTGTCCGCGGCTTTCTGTAGATCGGCAACGTCGGTCTCCGCAGTGGTCGCCGCCTTGCGAAAGTCGTCGCGGGCTTTTTCAAGATCGTCAAAGGAATAGGAACTGTAATCCACGGCGCCGGGCTGCCGGAGTTCGGACAGCTTGCGCTGCTCCTCCTTGATCGATTGTTCGAGTTGCGCCTGCTGTTCGATCGCGCCCGTCTGCTGCTTGTAGATCAACTCGATCCGCGTCAGAAGATCCACGATCGTCTGCAGCCCCGGCGGCGGGTCGTCGCCCTCGGCCATCGCCCGCTGCAGCGATTTCTGGGCGGCGGCCAGTTCCGCGGCCAGTTCATCACGATACGTGGCGCTTGTTTCGCCAGGCGGGGGACTTTCCTGTCTCGCGGCAGGGGGTTCCGAAGTCGCCGATTCGGTCTGTGCCCGTACGAGGTGGCTGGAACACAGGATGGCCACGCACAACGCTGTCACGACGGACAGCGGTACGCGACCCGTGGCGCGGCGATCAGCTGCTTGAGAGGACGTCTCGGCCTCCATGGGCCTCGATTATAGGATAGTTGAGCGGTTTGACTAGAATGGGACGGCGCGGATAACGGCCCATCATTCACTGAAGCGAACGCATAGGTGCGCCGGATGATCGCAGGTGAGATACATTCCAAGAGGAAGATTCGACTCATCGACGTCGCCGAGCCGAAGCTGGGGCCGGCCACAGACGGCGCGCCGGGCCAGATCATATTTCAACCCGAGTTGGGGTGCCTCTGCGGTTCGGATCTGGTTTATTTCGAGACGGATTATCCGGAGTATCCACCGGAGTTGGGCCATTCTCTGCACGAGTTGATTGGCACGGTGGTCGACACGACCGGTCGTCGGTTTCGCCCCGGTGATCGAGTCCTGTGCGTCCCGCACGAGCAGCGCGGCCTCTTCGAGCGATTCGCCATTGGAGAGGACAGGGCTATCCCGCTGGATACGCGTCCCGCTGAGGAGCACTCGCTCATGGCTCAGCCGCTGGGCACGGTGATCCACGCGCTGCGACATCTGCCGAACGTGATCGACTTGACGACGGTCGTCGTCGGGCAGGGCCCGATCGGGCAGCTGTTCTGCGCGGCCCTCTGCAACCTGGGCGCGCGGCGAATTATCGCAATTGATCCCGTGGAATCGCGCTTGAAAGCAAGTCCGTCGATGGGAGCGACCGACGTGATTAACTCCGATCGGCACGACCCGGTCGAGCAAGTCAGGCAATGGACGGGCGGCGCCATGGCCGACCTGGTGGTCGAAGCGGTGGGGCACCGCTGCCTGTCGATCAATTTGTGCATCGACCTGTGTGCCGAACGCGGAAGGATCCTGAGCTTCGGCCTCAGCGAGGCGAGCGTCGACGGCGTTCAGTGGAAGGCGATGCTTTGGAAGAACGTCACGTTGCACACGAGCATCAATCCCGATTTCACCCGCGATTTTCCGCTGGCGATGCGCTGGATCGCCGAGGGTCGCGTCGACGTCGCCCCGATCATCACGCACCGATTCGCACTTTCCGAGATTCAAGTGGCGTTCGACACGTTTCGCGAGCGACGGGACGGAGCGTTGAAGGTGCTGGTTGAGTTTCCCGCTCACGCCTGAACGGTCGATTAGAACCCGTAACAAGATCGCGACCGTGCAAGTACGAACAGAATCGATATGAGTCGGAAACTGCATCGAGTTCTCAACGCGGTTCTGCCCAAGTTTGCCAGGCGAAGCCTGAAGCGGGGCGCACTGGCGACGATCCCTTCACTTCGTCACCTCGACATGCCCACGCGCTTGCGTCGCCTGCGGCAGCTCGGGTTCAATCCGGAGTCGATCGTGGACGTGGGGGCGGGTTCTGGCGAGTGGGCGCGGCTTGCGGCGAGCATCTGGCCGTCGACGCGGATATTCGGCTTTGAACCGAACCGAACCGAACGCCACCATCTCGAGGAAACCAAACGGAGTCTTTCGCAATTTGACTTCATTCAGGGTGTGCTCGGCCCCGAACGACGGGAAATCCAGTACCGGAACGTGGGCCACCAGACAAGCCTTCTCGACGGTGAGTCAGTGGCAACCGAATCGACCGATATGTACGCACTCGACGAGTTGATCGAAGAGGGTCGGGTTCCAAGTCCGCAATTCATCAAGCTCGATGTCCAGGGGTTCGAGTTAGAGGTCCTCAAGGGTGGGGCGAAGGCCCTGCGTGACTGTGACGGTGTGCTCCTCGAGGTGAACTTCTTCGAGTTTCTTCCGGGCGCGGCCACCTTCGCTGAGACCGTTTCATTTTTCTCCGATCGCGATTTCGTCCTGTACGACGTCGCGGGCATCTTTCGACGCCCTTCTGATGATGCGCTTTGCCAGATGGATGCGGTGTTTCTGCCGATCGATCACGCCCTGCGTCGGGATAAAGGGTATTGACGACCTGAAGAATGTGATCGGATCGTGTGTCCCAGATCATGTCTACCAAGAGGAAAGTCTTGTTCGCTTCGATCACGACGGCAACGACGGCGTTGCTCGTACTGGCCGTCGCCGAGACCGTGCTGCGTATCCAATTCGAGAGAATCGAGCACATCACGGGCGCGAGCGACTGGAAGACCGAAGTGGGCTCGAAAGGGCTTGTCTACTTCTGGGACGAGTATCATTCCGAATACGGGTGGACGAATGTACCCGGCTATCGCAGTGACGATCGTGTGCCGTTTCAGGTTGCGATCAATCGGCAAAGACTGCGTGGATCGGAGGATGTAACACTAACGCCACCTCCCGGGTTGAGGCGTATCGCCGTGTTCGGTGACTCTTTCGCATTTGGTGAGGAAGTGAACGACGATCAGACCATACCGGTCTATGTCAGCCGAGACCTGGACAAGGTGGAGGTGCTCAATTTTGGCGTCCGTGGGTGGGGAGTCGGGTAGATGATCCAGCGATTGAAGGCGGAGGGCTTCGCGTACCAACCCCATCACGTCGTGATCATCGTGGCAGTGCCGTCCGATCCGTTCCGCGACCTGGGGGACCATTTCGCGCACAACAAACCGGTATTTTCCGTCGAAGGATCGAAGTTGGTCGTGGGTAACGTGCCAGTTCCAATGGCCTCACGACAACCGTGGCTGCATCGCCATTACTTCAGTGCTGCCTGGCTGTTCGGGCGGCCTGACACGTGGCCGGCGGATTACACCGTCGATTCGATGTTACGCGTGATGCAAACCATGCTGGCAGACCTGAAAGAGCAATGCCTGCGTGCAGGCGTCCCGCTGACGGTCGTGACGATCGCCGGTCCCTCGTGGATTGCGGATATGCAATCGCATCTTGTATGGCACAAAACGATCATGCGTTTGCGCCGGACGATCAAGGACTCCGGCATCGACGTGCTCGATCTGGTCGGTTACTTGCGGCGTGCGTGCGCGCACGACGGGCAGTTGCTTGCCGCCGAGAGAGGGCACTACACGCACATTGGCAACTGTCTTATCGCGGGGCGGATCGCGCATCATCTTTCTGCCAGATACGGTTACAGGAGCATTGAAGCCGAAGACGACATGTGCGGGGCCACACAGCACCGCAGCGTCCCGGATGCCATCGACGATCTGATCGTGTACCGACGTCACGTGTTGCGAACGAGACCCGATTCCGCCGAGGCGCACCGCGATCTTGGCGCAGCGCTGAACGCGGCGAACAGGACTGACGAAGCGATTAATCAGTTTCGGCAATCGTTGCAAATCGAGCCGGACTCGGTGCCGGCCCATTACGCCCTCGGCCTGGCGCTGAGAAAGAAGGGGGAGCCGCGTCGGGCTGTCGAACACTTCACGGCATTGTTGCAGTTGAACGACGATGACGCCCGTGTCCACCACCACCTGGCCGTCACGCTGTCATCTATCGGAGAATGGAGTCGTGCGATCGACCACTATCAACGCGCCGTCTAGTGCGCACCGGACTGGCCCGCTCCCCTCGTCGCCCTCGCATGGCTGAGGGCCACGCATTGGGATGATGGGCTTCGTGACGTGACCGAAGCATTGAGTCTGGCACAGCGCGCCGTGCAGTTGACGCAAGACGATCCCCAACCGGCACCGCTCGATGCATTGGCAGCCGCGCACGCGGCCGTGGGCAACTTCGATCAGGCGATCGCGGCCGCCGAGGCCGCTATGGAGCTGGCCTCGAGCGCGCCACCCCTGGCGCTGGCGGGCGCGCGCATGCGAATCGAGCGATACCGGCAATCAAAGGCGTACAGGCAGTCGCCGCCGACGCGCTAGAGCGTTTTGAATCCAAACGTAGCGTCTTGAGCGTCGGCATCGCTGAGTCTGACGCGGAGGGCGACCTTCCTTCGCCCGCCGAAGCGGGCTTCGCGAAGGCGGGAGCAGGCGACCCCGCTGCGGGTCGTCGATGCAGCACGACAAAGACAGACGCGGCTGTAGCCAGTTCAGGACGCTACGTTTGGATTCAAACCGCTCTAGTTCGCACCGAGGTCGAACGGCGGCTCATGAACGTCGAAGTTCTTTTCGTCGTCGGTGCCCCGGGCGAGGATGGGCCGCCACTTCATGTCGGTACCGATCGGACCCGCGGCCAGCGGCTTGATGTGCGTGGGAATGTAGCGGACGGTCAGCCCGCAACGGCGTCGCGTCGAACGATTCGGCAGACTTCCATGAATGAGCATGCCGTCGTGGAGTGACATCTCGCCGGCTTTGAGGATACAGTCCACTGCGGTCTCTTCCTCCTGCGCCGTCACCTCCACCTCCTGATTGATGCTCAGCAGGTTGCCTTTCTGATTCGACTTGCCGTGGTCCAGCAGACGGTCGCGGTGCACACTGGGAATGACCCGCATGCATCCGTTGCCGCGATCGCTGTCGTCTACGGCGTACCACGCCGAGACCTCGATGGGTGGTTCCATCCCCCAATACCGAAGATCCTGATGCCAGGCGACGAACTTTTCCCTCGGCCCGTACTTGCAGAAGAAGTGCGTCGAGAGCAGGAACACGTTCGGACCCAGTATCGCCGTGACGCAGTCCAGGATCTTGGAGTGCGTCGCGATCTGCCAGATGAACCGTTCTTCGAAATGGCGGTCGAACAATCCGTTCTCAGCCTTCTCGCGACCTTCGCGGGCCTCCAGCGCATCGAAGGAATCACGATAACGCGTCACCTCGCGATCGCTCATGACCCTGATGCCGTTGAGAAAGCCGTCGCGCTCGTACGCTTCGATCCGGGTTCTATCCAACATGATGCGTTCTGCCGTAATTCTCTCACGCGGCCGTTGATGACGCCCACGTGCGGAACACAAGTCCGTGCTTCTCGAGATCATCCAGACGAATTAGCGGACACCGAGAGACAATCGTCAACCCTGAGCCGGAATCAATCCGCCCAGCGGCTCGGATTGATTCCGGGTGCCTCGTTTTTCATGCCTTCAGGCTTGTGCGGCTGCTTCCACTCGGCGCTGGTCGTGTTCAGGCTCTTGAGGAACGGCTTGGCGATCTCCGGGGCGGCGGCAACAAGTTTCGGATCCCATTCGTCGACCGGCTGAATGGGTCCGGCCCATGCGGGCCGGTAGCCGAGTTGCACCAGCTCACGAAGGTTTGAATCCTTGTTCGGATGGCTGCCGTGCAACAGCATTGAGGGGACGACGACGGCCGTGCCGGCGGGCGCCGCGATCGTGATCTCTTCGGGGTGCGATGTGTAGCGCACGTAAGGGCTGGCCTCGGCGTGAAACGAAAGATGCGATCTGGGGATCAGGCGAAACGGAGCTCGCTGCGGCGTCAGGTCGTCGAGATAGTAGAGCACGCGCAGCAGGCGCGGACAGCTCCCCTCGTAACCGAACAGGTCCGACCCGTGCGGCTGACCATCAGTGTGGATCGAGATGCCCGGCGTACCGGGAAGCGTGCGCTGAAAAAAGCCGCGTGTGAAGACGATATCCGGTCCCAGCACGTCGGTGAGAAAATCGACCATCGGCGGAAAGCCGATCAGCTCCGCGACGGCACGGCTGTGCCATTGCGGCTGTTTGACCGATCGGGTCTGGTTCACGCTGTAGCTGGTGTGCCCCATCTCCGCGTCGGCGAGTTCGCGTTTGATCCGTGCGATCCGATCGGCGTCCAGGATCCGAGGAAACACGACGTAACCCTCGACCTCCAGAGATCGAATCTGCTGGGGCCGCGTCATCGATGTGAAATCCGTTTCATCAACGTTCATGAAGCCGATGTCGTCTTCGGGTTCGGTCTTTGTCGCGGGTGTCTGCGCCATGGGTGATTCCTTGCAATCTCGCGTGTCTGAGGGTTGGCGAACCGTCGGTATTGTACGATCCGCCACCTCGACAATCACGGCGTACTCCTGGCTGTCCGGCGGTGTCGAAGGGGATTGCCGACGGTTCTACCCCCTGGCCGGTTCGAGTGCGACGCGGTCAGCGATTCGCACCGTCCCGCCGGTCTGCACGCGGCAGCACACGCCTCCGCGCCAGTCCGGCACCAGCGCCTGGCGGAGGTCCGGTTGCTGCTCGTCCATCCGGCCACACGGCTTCGTCTCACCCGTGACCTGGAGAATAATCTCGCCGATGCGCAGGTGCGCCCCCGCCGTATCGGCCAGGTTGATGCCGCGAACCAGGAGGTTCGCTCGGCGCAGAAGCCACGGTAGATCGGTTCCAAGGTCGGCACACGTGGCTCGCCATGCTTCTACAGCCAGTACCGTCACCTGTCGAGGCCCGACCCCACGGCGGAAATCTCCGATGACGCCGTCTTGCGGCGTCACCTGGGCCTCGGTCAGTTCTGTCATCGCTCCGCGGGACTCGGGCCGTATCGCGATTGCCTCGATCCTGCTGTCAACCATGTGATCGCCTCGGACTTGCGCAATGGGTCGGACCAGCTATTCCCGCACGTACTTGTTAAACAGCTTCACGTAATCTTCGCGAACGGGGCTGAACACATCGAGGACGACGGCCGGCCCGTCTACCGGTTGTGCTTCATGAGGCGTATTCGGCGGGATGATGAACAGGTCGCCCGGATGGCAAAGCCGCGATTCATCGCCGATCGTCAGCTCGAGCTTGCCCTTAAGCATCATGCCCGCCTGCTCGTGCGGGTGGCTGTGCCGCGGAATCCGGCAGCCCTCGTCGAGCTCCAGATAGGACAGCATCAGTTGGCTTCCGTAGGGAGTGCGCGCCCGCGCTCCCGGAGCCAGTTCGATAGGTTCGTAGTCGTCGATGCTGATGAAAGCCATTGTGATTCTCAGCTCCACGTCTCGCGCAGCAGTCGCATCCAGTTACCGTGCATCAACGCGGCGATATCGTCGCCGCAGTAGCCGCGCTTTTCCAGAATGGGTGGGATCTTCTGCAGGTCCGCGATGGTGTCCAGGTCGGCGGGCGACTGATCCTTGCCGAAACCGCCATCCAGGTCGGTGCCGATAGCCGCATGACGCGTATTGCCGGCGATCTGGCAGACGTGGTCGATGTGATCGACGACAGTCTGGAGCGTAATGCAGCGGTTCTCCCGGGCTTCGAGGTCCCACAGGGGAGACAGCATCCAGCAGTCGAAGGCAGTGCCGATGACGCCGCCGCGATCGACGAGCGCTTTGATCTGCTTGTCGTCGAGTTGCCGGTCATGATCGCAAAGGGCGCGACAGCAGTTGTGCGTGGCCAGCACGGTTCCACCAAAGGCGTCGAGCGCTTCCCAGAACGCGTTCTCGGCCAGGTGGCTGACATCCAGGATGATCCCCGCGGCTTCCATGGCCTTGAGCAGCGGTGCACCACGCGGTGTGAGTCCCCCGGGAGCCTGGGTGCCGTGTGCGTAGGCGCTGATGCCGTAATGGCACAGGCTCACGACACGCAACCCGTGGTCCCACCAGTGGCCGACGTGATCTTTGTCGACGATGCTGTCAGCGCCCTCCATCGTGAGCACGAATCCGAGCGGGCACGACGCAGAATCCTTCTCCCACTGCTCGACGTGAGCATTGAGACTTTCCAGGTCCTTCACCTGCCGGAGAATCCCCTTGCGCTGCATCAACCGGTAGTACGCGAGTTCTCCCATGCTCTTGGCATAGGCGATGTCCTGCGTGCGTACGCCGGAGAATCGTTTGCCGACGGAGGCCAACCGGCAGTGGACGGTGACAAAGAACAGGCCGATATCACCCCGCCTCAACTCCTCGAAGTTGACGACGTTCAGCCCGCGTGCGGTCTGAGACATCCCCGCTTCGCTTTCGCGAATCTTGACGATGGGCTGCAGCAGATCACGATTCCACTGCAGGGCGTTGTAGGAAATGTCGAGGTGACCGTCGATGATCAACATGATTGATACGATCTCGCTGCAGTATGTATTCAGTGGCGCACGTGTGTCGATGAGATTCTAACGTTCGGCGCGATCGACCGTGGCCTCGGCTCGGGACCTGGCGTCCTCCAGCAGTTTGTGGAATGATTCACGCAATTCCGGGGTGCCGGCTTCATCGCGCGAAGGCAAACGCGAGGTGCCGCTTCGCAATCCGGCCGCCTCGAGGCCGGGCCTGACAAAGACGCCTTCGCCCGCCGTCTTTGCCGAGATTCTTCCGACGAGATCGAAGTAGGGCGTCATGAACCGGTCGTATTCCGTCTGTGCCTCCTCGTAGCGACCGGACTCCATCAATTCCCATACCATCCAGGAGTGCTGCGGGGAAAAGTTGGGAACGTGGCTGATCCAGGCCCGGCACCCGAGCACGTGGCCCAGGATCGGCTGAAGCATGTTCTCGATCACCGCGACCCGTTCCCTGAAGCGAATCACGCCCTGTTGAAAGCTGGCCACCGACGGCGCGCCCCACTTGACGGCAACGGCGGTTGGAATGTCCAGGAGTCTGTCGACGAGATCCAACGGCAGGTCGTACTTGGATCCGCTGTACCAGTGACTGTAGGGCGCCAGGGACATGTTCGTCTGGTTGGCGACCTGTTGATGCCATGCGATGACATCTTCGGGATGACAGTCGTAGTAGTAAGCGTGACTGATCTGGGCGAGATCGACCCCGATCTGCTCGCAGTATCGGCACAGTTCGATTGTCACACGGATGTCGGTGCTCTGAACACCCGCCATGACGGGAATCCGACCTTTGGAGACGTCGACGACCGCCTTGATGACCTGCTTGCGCTCCTGCGTCGACATCACGGTGAAGTCCCCGCCGGAACCGGCTGCGAGGAAGATCGTGTTTCCCTGGCGCGCGCCCTGATCGACGATCCACTGCACGTTGCTGGCGGTGGCTTCCAGATCCAGCGTTCCATCGCTGTCGAATATCGTGGTCAGGGGCACGACTACACCCCGCAACTTTTTCCTGGCCTCTTCGACCGTGAGCATTATCTTGTCCGTGAGTGCGAATCAATTGGTCCTGTCGAATCGTTTTCGCAAGCGATCGGCAGCCGCGCACATGCGCTGGAGTTTGAGGAACGCTTCATCGATCGACGGCGGCTCACCGGCGTCCGGGGCGAAGCCGCAGTCGGGATTCAGAGCGATCCGGTCCGGGCTGACGAATTCAGTCCCGTTGGCACCGATCGCTTCGATTTCTTCAATGGACTGAATGGCCTCGGTTCGGACGTCCACGACGCCCATACCCACGCCAAGATGATCGGGCAGAAGCCTGAGGTCGGTCACGTCGCCGGTGTCTGTGTAAGCGAATTCGAGATTGAGCCGGTCAACCTTTGCCTCGCTCAGCCTCGGCAGGATCGGCTTGTAGTTGCCAGAGACGTCGCTCTGGCGTTTGTAGACGCTGTGGCAGCAATGCAGGTGAACTTCCGCGTCAAGGCCCTGTGTGATCGCATTGATCGCGTTGACGGCCATCGGGAGTTGCTCGTCGATGTCCCAATCCTGGTGCAGGCGTTCGTCATGGGTCGTACCGCGCATGACCGTTTCGTCGCAAAAGTACGTCAATGCCGGGTCGTCCAGTTGAATCACATCGATTCCCGACTTGACCAGAGCCTCCGCCTCGTGGCGCAGCAACTCCGCAAGATGTTCAATGAAATGCCGGCGTGTCGGATACGCGTCCTTGCTGAAATCCTCATGCCAGAACCGAGTTGCGATGAGAAACGGGCTGGGCAGGGCGAATTTTCTGACTCGCGTCGTGTGGGCGGCGAGAAACGCCGCGTCCTTCTCGAAAACCGGACGGGTCGTGGGGATCGTCTTGACGACCACGTCGGCCACGAGCGTCTTCCCCTGGTGTTGAAATTTGCGCAACTTTTCGAATCCGCCGATGCGAGTCAGAAATTCGCCGATGTAATGGGCCCGTCTCCATTCGCCGTCACTGACCACGTCAAGTCCTGCCTGCTCCTGAAGGCGAATGGCGAAGCGGACCATGTCGTCCATTCTCTGCTTGAACTCACCGGGCGGAATTGACGCCTTCGACGACAACAGGTCAAGCACGACTTTGGGTCGCGGCAACGATCCGATGACCTGCGTAAAGAACGGTGGGAGTTGGCTGACTCGATCCGTTTTCAAATGACCACCCTTCGACGTCGGCGGCGCGTGATGTCGCTGGACTTCGGCACCGGTCTCATCGCGCAACGTGTCATCAGGAGGATCGGATTCGCCCGGTGAAAGCCATCGAGCAGATCATATCGCCCTGACGATCAATATCTTCCTTCGATCTCATTGGCCTCGCGGGCCGCCGTGATCTTTTCACTGTTCTTATCAATGTAATTCAGAAACTCTTCAAAGACTGCGGCAATTCGCCTGTTCCTGCTCGCCCAGGAGTCAATGGTAACGAATTCACAGCCAGGGTAGATGGAGTTGAATTCAGGAAGCCGTTCGTGTTCGGACCTGACCTGCGCGACAATCTCCTTGAGCTACGGCAAAACGCCAAACGCGTAGCCGTTGATGTACTCGCCCGCTGATTGTTGAAACGTCTTGTGCGCCTCAACACGCTCAGATGCCCCGGTCCCGGGTTGGCGCAGCGAATCGGGTGAGAGCAGTGATCTGAAGAGGCTGGCGCGGTACTGGGCGCAGTAGAACCAGTAGACGGCGTCATCCTTCAGGCCGAGGTCGTAGTGCCGAATCGAAATGACGTTCATCAACTCGATCGAAAGCGTGGGCCATTGCTCCTTCATCCGCGCTGTCAGTTCGCCTATCGAATCGGCGTCGGCTTCGGCCAATTCTTCGCTGTACGGGCCGACATCGATCAGGGGTCCCGTCGAGTCGTAGCAGGGCGCCACGCGAACCGGAATGCCGGCATCACCGGCGACAGGCCGTTCAGGTTCAGCCTTTGTTGGCACGGTCGGTCCGGAAGCGGCGGCAGGGTTTGCAGGCGAGGTGCCATCGCTGCACGCAAGGAGTGTGAGTGCCGTCGCTATCAGGAAAGCGATGCGCGTCATCTTCAGGGTTCCAATCGGCGATAACGTGCAGGACGAAGACTCCGGCGTGCGATGCGTCATCGATGTTGATCGAATGACGTGTGAAACCTGAACCTTGGCGGCCGGACAATCGCTAGAGTTTGCCTGTGCGGATCAATTTCTGCGTCAACTCGCGCTGGTAACCGTACCAGTGGGCGTCATCTCTCTTGACGTGTGCCCCGTAATAGACGGATCCGATGGCGCGGCGATGACGGTCGCTTGCATTGCCGTCCGCCCGATGGATCGTCAGGCCGTGGTGCAGCAACATGTCTCCCGGCTCGGCGCGGACGGCCACCTCTCTGGCCTGGTCGTCGGGGCCGAAATCAACAAGTCCCTGAGAGAATCCGAGTGTATTCGTGCTCGCGTGCGCGCGCAGGCCGAGCTTGTGTGACCCTGTAACGTAACGGACACATCCGTTTGCCTCGTCGACCGGGTCGAGCGCAAGCCACATGTTCACCATTTTCAGCGGCACGATCTTGTCGTAGAACCCGTCCTGGTGTACGGGTGTCGGCTTGCCACGTTGGGGTGGCTTATTGAACCACTGCAGGTTGCGCCCGACGACCGCGCAGCCAAGCACATGGCTGGCCAACTCGCTCATTCGCGGATGACAGTGAAACCTCTGGAAGTACTCGTCGTGCTCATTGATACGCGGTAACTGCTTGAGCGTCTCAGGTTCGTCCTTGAATTCGTAGAACGCCTCACCGGCAGGAAGTGTCGGCACGACTTCGGCAACGTAACGATCGACCTCGTTGTTGATCTGCTCAATCTCGTCGCGACTGACGAAACCGCGCACGACAGCGAAACCGTCTTCGTTGAATTGCGACTGAGCTTGAGACCACTGTTCCGTCACCGTGACAGCTTCTCCAAATATGGTGGCCGCCATTCTATGGCGCGGCACACAACGGTCAAGTGCGGTGGCGCGGCCGTTCGGCCATTGGGTGTGGGGCCAATGGGATGCGGCCATTCGATGATCAAAGAATTGTCGGCGCCATCAAGTTGTGGTGCACCTCGCCGTGCGCGTACTCGACTGTCCGTTCCTGTTGCGGTCACGTGTACGGCGAACTCACAACGCCGTCACTCCGCCGTCAATGGAATAGGCCTGTCCCGTGACGAAGGCGCCCTCGTTGGAGCAGAGATAAAGAATGAGTGACGCGACTTCCTCGGGCTTGCCCATGCGCCCCAGCGGCTGGTACGCCGCCAGATCCTTCAGCGCTTCCGATTCCCGGCCTGGAAACGTCGTGTTGACCCAGTCTCGAACGAAGGCAGTGTCCACACGAGCCGGGCACACACAATTGCAGCGCACGTTGTGCTCGGCGTAGTCGGCGGCCACCGATCGTGTCATGGATACCAGGGCACCCTTGGTCATCATGTAGGCGAATCGTTCCTTCAAAGCGACCAGGGCGAAGACAGATCCGACATTCACGATGGCCCCTCCGGCCTCAAGCATCAAGGGCAGGGCGGCCTTCATGGCGTGAAAGACGCTCTTGACGTTCGTCTGGTACATGGCATCCAGATCTTCCTCGCTGGTCTCGAGCAGGACGCCTTTATGGCCTCGGTTCGCGGTTGTCACCAGGATGTCAACACGGTCTCGCTCGGCGCCGATCTCGCCAAACGCTGCCGAGATACCGCGTCCGCTGAGGAAGTCATGCGGCATGAGACGGGCACGCCCGCCGCCGCGCTCGATCGACGCCACAACGCCGCCGGCAAGTCGCTCGTCGGATTCAATGATGAAAAGTTCCGCGCCCTGGCCAGCCAGGGACAGGGCCACCTGCTCACCGATTCCCTCCCACAACCCGCAAATGACCGCGGTCTTTCCGTTCAAGTCGAATGCGCCCACTCCATGACTCCTTCCGTGACGAAACTGCCAGAAAGCCAACGTGGGGAACGGAGGCGATCGCCAACGATGCCTGTCATCTCGTTAAGCAGGGTCATTTCAGACCCTCAATCGCCACGATCATCTCGATCGCATCGTCAGGTGGCGAGGATCATTCCACCGAGGAGGACCGCACCCAACCGTACGACGAAGATCACGATGACACAAACGGCCAGCTCAGTCGGGTCGAGATCGAAGAACTTTTCCAACATGGTCCAATAGAGCAGGAGAGACACGATCCATGCGATGATCCCGATGGGAATCACGAGTGCTACGGCCGACGGAAATATGAACGCCGATGCCAGATTCAAGGCGGCGGTGTGGAGTAACCCGAAATGAATGTCCGCGACGCGCGCCGCCATGAAACAGGCCAGGATGGCGAGCGGGACACCAATGGCAAGACTGACAAGGGCGGACCCGATGATCAGTCCTGCTCCGCTCGTACCGCCGATAATGAGCCCGTAAACAACCAGGATTGCCAGGCCGATCACCAGGAGCGCAAACGGGACCTTCACCTCCATGGGATCAGTCGTCGTGGCTTCTTCGCTGCTTTGTTGCATCATGGTTATCGCATCACCATGCGTGGGTCACGCCCGCCACGTTCTGTCTGATCCAAACGCGTTGACGTGTGAGGCTATTTGGGGTGTTCGATGGCATGTCTGACGACTCTCTTCAACGCCGTAACCGGAATCGAATCCGAGTACCGACCGCCATCTGAATGGGAGTGGGGGACAGGATTCGAAAGCGAAGTCGGGGCGGCGTAATAGGCTCGAGATTGAAGGCGTCGGCGAAGAATGGAAAGACTTCCTCACGAGGTA
>Ga0310124_10000997_pt1 | contig 20023 bp, 14 predicted proteins | sample CB11b_AW_Bot5_MG_FD_203507 | JGI IMG/M metagenome (GOLD analysis project Ga0310124, IMG submission 203507) | Marine microbial communities from Western Arctic Ocean, Canada - CB11b_AW_Bot5 | ecosystem: Environmental > Aquatic > Marine > Oceanic | place: Canada: Western Arctic Ocean | collected... | reverse complement strand
ACCAGTTGCTTCAGATTCCGGTTCTCCTCCTCCAGCTGCTTCAACCGTCGAACCTCCGCCACGCCCATCCCGCCGAACTTCTTCTTCCAGCGGTAAAACGTCTGCTCGGTGATCCCGACCGTCCGCAAGATCTCCGAGACCGTGGTTCCCGTCTCGTGCTGACGCAGCGTGAAGGCGATCTGCTGCTCGCTGTAGCGCTTCCGTTTCATGTGCTGATCCTCCGTTTTCAGAATGCAAGTTACCCGAAAAACTCACATTCCGCGTGGATCAGGAAACGGGGAGAACGTCAGATCTGGCGGGTTGAACGCCCGAGGGTGGGGGTGGTCAGTGGTTCTTCGGAACTTCCCATCCGACGCTTTCGAGATGAGCCAGAGCAGACGCGTTTTCGGCGTCCACCTCGGCCTCTTCCCGGTAGTTCTTGTACTCGGTCTCTAGTGTCACGTTGCCGCGGTAGTCGTGCTTGTCCAGGGTTCGCCCGAGCAGACCAAAGTCCACCTCGCCTTTGCCCGGTGTGGCTTCGAGCAGGAAGTCCCCCCCGGGTGAGTCCTTGCCCGCCGCGTCGCGCAGATGCACATTCCACAGGCGATCCCCCAGGAAACTCACGTAGTCGTCGAGGTCGTACCCGCTCGTGTGCCAGTGGGTCGCATCCAGCACCACGCCCACGTTGTCGGATTTCACGAGGGACAGCATCTGTCGGGACCGGTCCACGTCGTAGTAGAGCTGCCACACGTGCGGCATCTCCAGGACCACCCGGATGCCCCGTCTTCGGGCGTTCTCGGCGACCTCGTCGATCACCGCTGCGGCCGCCTGTAACTCCCCATCAGGGTCCTTCATCTGCGCCCGGCGGCCGACGTTGAGACAGACCATCGGCACGCCGACGGCCGACAGGTTGTCGAGATGTGCGCGTGCCTGGGCCTTGTACGCCTCGGCCTGCCGTGGCTCGTGCAGCTTGTAGAAGACGACGTTCTCCTTCGCCTTGCGCACGTCCTCTCGCTCCGCAGCCGACTGCGTCGGCGCGGCCACCTTCTCGTAGCCGAGCCCTTCCTGGTAGATCGTGGCCAGCACACAGTTGGCGGCGATCGCGGTGAGCCCGTTTCGCTTCAGGAGTTCTCGAACCGCGACCGGATCGACCGTCCGGGAGTTGTGGGTCGAGAAGTGCTTCGTGTGGGTGAGCATGTCCGCGATCTCGACTCGGTCGAATCCGTAGCGGGCGATGTGCTCGAGCGCCGTCTGAAGCGAAGAGAGGGCGAAGGTCAACGTGGAGCAGGCGGTGACGCGGGGCATTGTGTTTTTCCTGCGTCCATCGTGTTGGTGATCCGGCCACGGGTCAACCTCCACCAGTGGCTTCGACGATGGCCAGGATGGCCTTGCGGGTGTCCGGCGGCATCACGCCCCACGACTCGGTGACGCTGATCCGGTTGCTGACTTCCAGGTCCAGCGTAGTGCTGCGGGGCCGTCGGCAAAGCCGTGCAACGGCTCGAGTGAATGGCTGGTCTTAGGCGTCCTCTGAGGTCGAAGATTCTGGTAGGGTGTCTCGGCGGCCTGTCGGGTGGACTTGGCACGGAGATCTGAATTGCACGACAATCGAACGGAACATGGCTCCGGGGATCTGACTCGGCGGACAACGCTGCAGGTCGGGTTTTCGGGTTTCCTGGGACTGGGACTGGCCGACGTGCTGGCGGGTCGGTCTTCCGCAGCACCCAAGCTGGCTCGTGGCCGGGTTCGCTCTGTGGTTCTGGTGTTCCTGACCGGGGCTCCGGCTCACCAGGACATGTGGGACTTGAAACCCGATGGTCCCTCATCGACGCGTGGCGAATTCCGTCCCGTGGCAACCAATGTTCCCGGCGTGGAGATCGGTCCACACATGCCCGGGATGGCCAGGTTGGCCGACAAGTACGCCATCGTTCGTTCGATGCGGCACTCGGTCCCCTCGCACGAACTGGGCACGCACCGGATTCTGACCGGGATCAACAAAGAGCCACCCGGAGCCACTCACATGGCCAGCCGCAACGACTGGCCATGCTTCTCTGCCGGATTGCAGTACCTGAGGCCCAACGACGCGGGACGGCCCCAGGGGATCATGCTGCCAACATACCTCAACAACGGGTACGGTTTCTGTGGTCAAACGGCCGGCTTCCTGGGAGCCGACTATGATCCGTGGCACGTGATCAAGGACCCCAACAGCAAGAACTTTCATGTCAAGGAGCTGGAGTTTCGGCCCGGGTTGAGCGTGGGGCGAATGACCGAGCGCCGCCGCTTGCTGCAAAGCATCGACGCGCAACGTGAGACGCTCGCCGGCAGTCAGCAGGTCAGGGACCTGTCTCGGCGGATGCAACAGGCTCACAACATCCTGGTTGATGGTCGCATGAGGGATTCGTTCGACATTGCCCGTGAAACTGATGAGACCCGCGATCGTTATGGGCGGCACATGTTCGGGCAGTCGATGCTCCTGGCGCGGAGGCTGGTGGAGTCCGAGATGCCGATTGTCCAGGTCAACGTGGGGCACATGAACAGGTGGGACACGCACGGAAACAACTTCAAGCGGCTTGAAACGGAGTTGTTGCCGCCGTTCGAGAAGGGGCTGTCGTCGCTGGTGACCGATCTCAGCGATCGAGGGCTGCTTGATGAGACTCTGATCGTGGTGACCGGGGAGTTTGGACGGACACCCAAGATCAACAAGAACGCCGGTCGGGATCACTGGTCTCGCGTGTTCTCGGCCGTGTTCATCGGCGGGGGCATCCAGGGCGGCCAGGTGATTGGAGCCAGCGACAGGATGGCATCGGATCCGGTGACGCGGGCGTATTATCCCGCCGACATGGGCGCAACCATCTATTCGGCACTGGGCATCGATCCCTCGAGCCAGGTTGTCGATCGCCTCCGCCGACCTCACCAGTTGAACAAGGGTGAGGTGATTGCTCCGCTTTACGGTGCTGGCTAAACCGCACCGACTTCGACGGGGAACAAGACGCCGCGGCAATCTGAGTGCGATGCGGCGCGGACCGAGTCCTGATTGGGAATTGGCAATGGAGCATTGCGTGTTTGGTCGTCGTCTCTGTGCCGCCCTGACGTGTGTCGTTGTGGCCGTCGTTCTCAGCTTCTCGTCGGACCCGTGTCGGGCTGAAGACAATGGCGGGTCGGACTGGCGAAGCCCGTTTCGGCCCGATCAGCACACCGTTGTGCTCTACCATTTTGACGAGGGCCGAGGTGACGAGGCTCACGACGCGTGTGGCGACCGGGCACTGACACTGCGGGCTCACAAGACAGCGCTGTGGGGATCACGACCCGGGTTTGGGACCACGGCACGCTTTGCCCGTCGAGCCGACGACGCCGACTTGCGGGTGGGGCCAGCCGACAACGACAAACTCCATCTGCGGACCTGTACCCGCGAATGGACCATTGAGGCCTGGATCCGCTACACCGGCCCGGGCGGGCAGGAACAAGGTGGTCGGACGTATGCGGTGATCTGCAGCACCGATGACGAGGGGTTTGGCCTTCCGGTGGGTCGACGTGGCGGTTTCAGCTTCACGCTCAACCTCGGCCGAGGTGGCGTCGGGAACCTCAAGGACGGACTGCTGCCCGCCGCACGCTTCATCGCTGCGTCCAGCTCGACAAAGAACTTCGGTACCAGCAACTTCCTGTTCCCGGCTCGTTGGCCCAACAAGACCAAGGGGCAGCACATCGCCGATCACCAATGGCACCATGTGGCCTGGCAGTTCCGCTACAGAGATCAGCTCAACACCTTCTTCCTCGACGGAAAACGCGTCGCCCGGATCACTCTCCACGACCACGCCGCACCGGGCATCATTGTCAACAACGTCGAGGATGTAGTCACTCCGTTCATCGTCGGCGGCTGGATCCACTCGCAGGATCCCCCCTTTTTCATCAAGTCGGGGAACTTCCAGGGTGAAATCGACGAGTTGCGGATCTCGAGCATCATGCGGTATCCGGTCGCACAGACGATGGCCATCGTCGGCCAGAAGCTGCCCGACGCCTCGTTGAAGATCCCCTACTCGGTCCACCTGGCCACCGATGCCGCTCACGGCGATGTCGCCTGGAAGTTGTTGGCCGGAACGCTTCCCAAGGGACTCGATCTTGACGACACGTCTGGTGTCATCTGCGGAACACCGCTCGAGACGGTCGAGGATCGAACCGTCACGATCAGAGCGACAGATTCAGCCGGCGGGACCGACACGCACACGTTCTCGTTGAGCGTTTTGAAGGGCCGTTTGACCACCACATCGCTCGCGCCGGCGTTTGTCGGCTCGTGCTACCAGGCCATCCTGCAAACTACACACATGGCCAAACCGCTGCGGTGGGAGTTGGTCGATGGGACTTTGCCCGACGGTGTCACGCTCGACGGTAAGACCGGTCGATTGCAGGGTGTGCCGGTCGCGAGAGGGCGAAAGCGTCCGTCGATCCAGGCCACTGACGCCAACGGGTTCCGGCACAGTGTGGACCTGGTTCTTCGAGTGCTCCCGAGTCACCTCCGCGTAATCCGGCCCGACAAGCACACCGTCGTGCTTTACGACTGGCAGGGCCCCAATGGGAAGTTGATCCAGGACCGGATGGGCGACAAGCAACTGACCTTGACCTGGACCAACATGGGCGGGGACATGCGGATGTCGTGGCCCGGGCGAGTGGGTCGGTTTCCCTACGACAACATGGGGCATGGCGAACACGGCTGGGGGATCAAGGGTCGGGGCAACGCGAAGCTGGACCTGAAGACATGCACGAAGCAATGGACGGTGGAAGCCTGGGTACGACGGGCCGGACCGATCCAGGGACATGGCACAAAGGTGGACCGCACCCACCAACCGTTTGACTATGGACACATCTGTGGCAGTTACGACAATTCGAAACGAGGCGTCTGGGAACTCTACCTCTCGGACCACGATTCGCCCGACGGCAGCATGGCACCGGGTGTCCATTTCCTGGGCGCCCGGCCGGAAGAGGCGTTGATGGATCTTCATCCCTGGAAACGGCCCAGCGGGATCGTGGGGGCTCCCAATGACGCGGGGATTCGGGACACCGAGTGGCATCATGTGGCCTGGCAATACAACTATGCCCAGGACCTGCACGAACTGTTCCTGGACGGTCAACTGGTCTGGCGGATGAAGAGTCCGGACGGACGCAAACTGGTCAACAACCGCCAGCACAAAGCTCAGTTCAGCGTCAGTACACGGCTCACCGGGTACTCGCGTTACGGAGGTGCCTTCAATTTCCTGGGTTTCGGGAATTTCTTTGGCCAGATTGGTGAAATCCGGATCTCCAACACGCGAAGGTACCAGTGAGGCAAGGTTGTTGGTTTCTGGATCGCGCGATGGCAGCTGGGCATTGAATCGCCAGACCTTCACCGACCCATGGGCCGGGCTGCCGATGGCGTGGTTCGGATCTGGCGGGTTGAACGGCGGGGCTGGGGTGGCGAGACTGGGGTTATTCCAGAAGACCGCCGGTGGCTGAGAAACGACTGGCCAGGGAGATCGCCGAGCCTGCCGGGGATTCCGGCGAGCGCACGTAGCTCAAGGATGACGCAGCTGTGCAGGCCCCGGTGACCGTGCGATTGGCCGAGATCGGATTACTGATCCAACGCGACCCGCCGAACCTGAATCCGTATGTGAATTCACATCCGAAATGCTGCGTCACGGATCCGCGGTGAGATCATTCAGAACTTCGCGAGGCGTCCGGGCCGACTGGCGATGCGCCTAGCGATGCTTGGACTTCGCTCGTGTCAGCTTCAGGTATTGGCCAGCCGAAACGCTGATGTCCACCGAACCGCTGAAACTGCCGTTGTTCACGATTTCTGATTTACCCACCGGTCCTGACTCCACCGAGTAATACCCTTCACCAACACTCGTGAGCCGGTAGGACCCGGCGGAAATGTCGGTGCCCACGGCGAAGTCTCCAGAGAAGTCATAGTCCGGTATTCCCTTTAAGACCTCGTACAGCTTCTTACCGGTCCTGTACTCCGACTGCTTTACGACCGAGAGCTTTATCAGGAACCCAAGCGTCTTCACGTTCCCAACTCCGTGCACAAACACGTACCCGAACGAGGAAAACCCTTCGTTGTCAATGATATTTCCGTTTGTGTCCTCTTCGCTGTAGTAGTGGTTGGTTCCGGAGGGAATGTAGAGATACTGGCCCCCGGGAATGCTGCCCATAGCATAAGTGGCCGGCGGGAAAGCCTGCTTGCTGGAAACCCATCCATTAATCACGTTACGCGCCTTCTCGATTTCCGGAGCCACTGTGGGCCTCGGTGGCGGGCGGGGGACCGGCGACGGCTTGGTCACTGGACTCGGAGCTGGTGCTCCGGTTGGCTGTTGAGCCGCAAGTCGTTTTGTGAGTGCTTCATTCTTGGCCTTGTATTCGGCCAGTTGTCGAGCCGTTTCAGATTGGTCTCCGCCAGCGGTCCCTGGGGTGTCTGCTCCTCAACCCGCGAGCAGCAACAACAATACTCCGTAGGCAAGCGTGTATTTCATGTCGTTCGCTCCAGGATCCCGATTCAATGTGTAGACTCCCAGCATCCTCGCCTCAGCAGTGGGCGTATACAAGTCCGCTGGCTGGAGTGCCGGCTCGCATTCGCCTGGAGCCTTGATTTCAATCGTCAACTCTCGCGGGAAGGGGTCAGGCCCCGCCGCGGGTCCGCCGCAGGCGGGCTAGCTGAGCAACGCTTCCAGCGGCTGGCCACCGCAGAGGGCGAACGGCCGATCGAGTGAATCTCGGGCCGCTGCAGTAGGGTCAATGCCGAAGAGCGTCAGCATGGTGGCCTGCAGATCCGCCGGCCGCACCGGACTGTTGGCCGGGTAGGCCCCCAGGCGATCGCTGGCACCACAGACATGCCCACCCTTGATGCCGCCACCGGCCATCAGTGCGGTGTAACAGTTCGGCCAGTGGTCACGACCGGCGTTCTTGTTGATCCTTGGTGTTCGGCCGAATTCACCAACGGCGATCACGAGGGTCGTTTCCAGAAGTCCGCGCTGGTCGAGGTCATCGATCAGTGCCGCGAAGGCCTGGTCAGCCGAGGGGAGCAGATGCCGCTTGAGATATCCGAAGTTGTCAGTATGGGAATCCCAGTTCTTACCCTGTTGCTTGTAGTCATACACGTTGATGAAGGGCACGCCCGCCTCGACGAGCCGTCGAGCCAATAGCAGGTTCCAGCCGCGGAGATTGCGGCCGATGGCCAGTTCCGCCTTCTTCGGGCTCTTCGAATTGTCGTCAAATGGTTCACCGGCCAAGCCATGTCCATAGCGTTCACGCGTGGCCGGGCTTTCGTGTTGCAGGTTCAGAGCCTCACGCAGGGTCCCCGAGCGGAGCAGGTTCAAGACCTTCTCCTGGTAGAGTGTCATCGATCGGCTGGCGGCCTGACGAGGCGGTCGGTCGAGCGAGCGCAGCAGCGACCAGCGTGATTCCAGCCGTCCGATCGTGACGCCAACAGGCAGGTCCAGCACCTTCAAGGCCCCACCGGCGTGATACGTCAGAGTGGCCGGATCACCCTGGACCAGCAGCGGCTGAAATTCCGTCCCCAGGAATCCCGCCGTCTGGCCGGGTGTCTGCAGATTGTTGTTCATCACGAACGGCAGCGAGACATGAGGGATCAGCGAAGGGTGATTGCGCCTGAAGTAATTCAGGCTTGCGCCGTAACTGGGAAACGTATCGGGGCGTTCCCTGAAGTTCTGGTTGTCGCCGACCGGAGGCACCCGCCCGGTCAGGGTCTCGTAACTGGCCGAATCGTGACCCCGCATCTGGTGCTGGATGCCGTGAACAACGGCCACCTTGTGCATGACACGTGCGGTGTGAGGCAGGTGTTCCCCGATCTGCAACCCGGGCACCGACGTGGCGATCGGCTGAAACTCACCGCGGATTTCCGCGGGCGCCTCGGGCTTCATATCGAACGTGTCGAGGTGCGACGGCCCACCGTAGTAGAAGATCAGGATGCACGACTTGATCTGCGGCGGCCGGGATTCCGGCGCCGCATCGGCCGTGCCCGCAAGCCCCAACCCCAGGCTCGCAGCACCTCCCGTGTGCAACAGGTCACGACGCGTGACCACGCTTGCCAATTGGGAGGAATTCCCATGAAGACGATGCATGACGGTCATTTCCCTTCGCAGACAACACCTTCGTCAAATTGCCATCCAAAAGCAACGTGTTCAGGCCGTCCGAATGACAGCGTGACCGACTGAGCTTCCCTCTGATGCTGACCGGCCTGACTACAACCGCCTTGGCGCATCGACTGTTCGATCATTCCGAACGTTGCCGGTGTTGAGGGTTGAGGTTGGCTCGAGGAGCAGCACGTGGGTCTCGGCCTCGGCGACAGGCTTATGTTCTACGCCCCGAGGCACGATGAAGAACTCGCCTTCGTCGAGCTCGACGATCCGGTCACGAAGATGTATCGACAGGTGGCCGTGGAGGACCAGGAAGAGCTCGTCCTCTCGCTCGTGATGGTGCCAGACGAACTCACCTTCGAGCTTGGCGAGCTTGACGTGCTGGCCATTGAGCTCGCCGACGATACGGGGGCTCCAATGTTCAGTGAACTGCTGGAGTTTCTCGGCGAGGTTAACGGTGTCGTTTTGGCTGCTGCTCACGAATCTGCTCGTATACAACTGCGATGTGTACGCCGTGGCGAGTACTGATTGATGCTGGCGAGCGAGCTGACATCTTGACGTGACAGCGGTTCAATTCCCACCGCGGCCCAACAGGTCCTGCAATGCTCCGCGGAGTTCGGGCTGTTGAAACTCGAATCCTTCTTCTTCGAGTCGAGCGGAGACGACAAAGCGACCGTAGAGGGCGAGTTCCGGATCGGTGCGGAGTACCATTCGAGCACCAAGCCGTACCAGCCACGACGGGGTGGGCAAACCGATCGGCATGCCGACGGCCTGCCGCAGTTCCCGCATGAACTCCACTTGAGGAACCGGGTTCGGCGACGACGCGATGTAAACGCCCTGCATGTCCGCATTCGTCAGGCCACGCTCGAACAGGCGGTTCAGATCGGCCTCGTGAATCCAACTCATCCCCTGCGTACCGCTGCCGATCCGGCCGCCCAGCCCCACCCTCGCCAACAATGCGAGTGTCGACAACGCACCTCCACCTGCACCCCGGTTGCGGCCCACCACGAAACTGGTCCGCAGCACGATGCCTCGCTGAGTCGGCAACACGCTCGCGTCAAACGCCTCTTCCCATGCTCGTCCAACAACCGGAGCCAGCCCGTACCCCAGGGCCGACTCTTCCGTGCAAACCAGCTCCGGCGGATCTCCATAAATGTGCGCCGTGCTCATCTGCACCCACACCGGCGGCGGCGACTCGACGCTCCGCATCGCTTCACCCAGAACTCGAGTCGCCTCGACTCGCGAGCGGAGTATTTCGTCGCGGTGTTCGGGAGTCTTGATGCAGTCGACGCTGCGGCCGGCCAGGTTGATCACACCATCGGCTGTGTCCAACTCGTCACGCCAGTCCCCCAGCGTCCGCGCGTCCCACGATCGATGCCGCCATGGACCACTCGCTCTGGGCGGCTTACGAGACAGAATCACCACCGAGCCACCACGTTCGGCAATGTGATGGGCCAGCGAGACACCCAGAAAACCGCTACCTCCGGCGATGACAAAGGTCCCGGACTCCAGGACAATGGACACAGTCTTGGCTCCTATCAGCGTGTTGAATAACGCAAAGTTTAGGGGTCAGACGCCGTCTTGAGTTCCGGTTCCGAAAACGTCACTCCAAAAACGGTCCGCCCGTTCTTGTCCAGGAACCTGGCCTTGAGTGTCGGAGGCTGGGCGTGGCCATGAACCGTCATCAGCAGGAACGAATTGGGTTGGCCCGAGTCGTGGACCAGGGCCGGGTGCGGAGCATTGGCTGTTTCGATCACTCCGTCGTGGATCGGAGACGTGATGAGCTCGGGGATCTGATAGCCGGCGGAATCTCCCGTCCGGTGACGTAGGAATCGTGTCCGATGCACGTCTCCGCCGACCAGGATGACGCCGCCAATCTTCTCTTTCCCAATGAACTCAAACAACGCCTGTCGTTCGTGCGGATAGGTGGCCCAGTGATCACGTTTCCCCGGGCGGACGGCTCCGTTCCAGATCATGCCGCAGGCCAACACCTTGAACGGCGCCGTCGAGGCCTTCAGTTCCCGGTGGAGCCACTTCCATTGTTCCTTGCCGAGCAGCGACGGACGATTCTTGTCAAAAGGTGATGGCTCGGTTCCGGCAAAGAACCGCGTGTCCAGCAGAAACACCTCGACGCCATCGCGTCGGAAACTCGTGTAAATGCCCTCGGAACCGTTTCCGAACGACGGGTTCGGACGGTATTCCATGAAGACACGCCGCGAGGTCTGTTTGCCCTCCAGGTTGCCGTCGGTGTCGTTGCGACCGAAATCGTGATCGTCCCAGGTGCCGTACAGCGACCGACTGCGAAGCAGTTTCCTGAATTCGCCAACGGCCGAGAACTCCGAATACCGCCGTCGTTGCACGGCCAGTTCGGTGGAATCGATATAGGGCGTGTCTCCCAGCAGAACGACCGCATGGGGATCAGCAACCCGCATCTGTCGCCAGACCGCCGACGACCCTTCGTCTTCTCGCGCACATGATCCGAAGACGAGGCGAACGGGTGCCGGCCGTTTCGATCCGGTGGTCTCAAAGAAGTAATCATCACCGGTGACCAGCCGTTTGTCCTCGAGCGTGATCTCGTAGTGATAGCGGGTGCCGGGCCGAAGCGACTGCAGTTTCCAGAGAAGGCAGCCGTCGTGTTCGGATCTCGAGTCGGCTTCGGCCGTGACGCGGTGTCCCTCGAGGCTGTCTGCTGAGAGCCTGTACCGGCCCGGTCGGGAGGCTTTCGCCCAGACGGATACCCGGTTGTCGGCCAGGTGGCCGACGAATGGCCCATGCGTGATCGGAGCCGCCGGGCTGATGATGCCGGCAAAAACGACCAGCCGTCGCGCCCGGTTGATTCCCACCAGTCCACCCGTCGCGAGATCCTTGGCGAATCCCTGTCCGGTGAACGGCACCGGCTGCTTGCCGACGTACTCCAGGATGGTGCCGGTCCCCGGGAGCCTCATCCGATAGACCTCCGGCTTGTCGTGACCGGTGACCAGCAGTTCCTGTCGGTACCAGAGTCCTCCGGAGAGGCTGTATCGTCCCAGTTGGCTGATGAGTGCCCGGGGATAGGTCCAGCGACGCAGTTCCTTCCAGTCGTCGTCGAACTGAACAAAAAACGTTTCGGCGTTCTTGTCACCGTATCTCGCGAAGTTGCACCACCAGTATCCGTCACGCCGCAGGACCCAGGTCAGGCTGCCGCCGAAGTTGCCGAAGTCCTTGAACGTGGACAGCTTCATCGAGCCGGGATCGAGCACCTTGATCTCGCTCCGCTCGGGCGTCTTCGGGTAGTTCGAGTGGGCACACAACAGTTTGCCTTTCCAGAGAAAACCGCTGTTGAGGTGCTGAGCAGCCCCGGTACTGATGGCGATCCGTCGTCCGGTGGCACGGTCGTACTTGGCGACCTGCCGACTGGTGATCGCGTACACGAACCGCTCGTCGGCAGCAGACGCCTGGTGGGCTTCCGGGGCGGCCAGTTCTGCCGTCTTCGGCCAGGCGTCATCCATCTCGGCGGCGAGGACCGCGGTCGGAAAAAATGTGCCCAGTAGAATGAGGGAGATCCACGGGTGGAATGTGGTCATGGTCAAATCGTCCGGCAACACGGCAGTGATGGTGTCAATCACCTGTCGACATTCCGTCGTCCTACCAGCAGGCTACGGCCTTCGCAAGCTGCTCAGACAGTTGTGCATCGAGTCCAGTCGTTATCCTGTTACTACCACAGCCGTGGCCTGTCATTTCTCGAGACACACACCGAGACCGCGCACCGGGAGCACGTTCATGTGTCGACTCTGGCTGCTGACCCTCGTCGCGACTCTCCTGCTGGCACCCACTTCCACAACGCACGCCGGGAAGCCGGTTCGGTCCCGGCGGATCCTGGTCAACTACGATGGTTGCTCGACCCTGTTTTCGCGGAAGGGAAGCCAGGGTCCGGTCCGCATCACCGTCGACGATCTCAAGACGGCCGTTCGCGAGGTGTCCTTCCCTGGAAGCCAGGTTGATACGCTCTTGCTGTGCATCAACGCCCAGGTGATGTACTACCCGACGAAGGTCGGCACCATGCTCGGCACCCTGGCCACGCCAGAACAACGGAAGAAGTGGCCGCCACGGACCCGCCAGTGGTGTGACAATCTCCAGCACTTCGTCGACCGGGGCATCGACCCGTGGGTGGTGATGGTGGCCGAGGCGAAGCGGCAAAAGAAGGAGGTCCTGCTCTCGTTCCGCATGAACGACGGCCACGACGGCACGCACCTTGAAACCCGCTTCTGGCGGAATCATCCCGAGTATCACTGTTTCAAGCCCGACCAGGGCCACACGCTCGACTACGGTCACCAGGCAGTGCGAGACCACATGTTCCTGCTGATCCAGGAAGCGGTCCACCGCTACGATTGCGACGGCATCGAACTGGACTTCAACCGGTTCCCGATCCTGTTCAAGAGCGGCACGACTGCCGAGCGGGTGGCCAAGATGAACACCTTCGTCGAACGTCTCCGTGTCATGCTGGACCGCGAAGGCAAGAAACGAAAGCGGCACCTGGTGATGGGCGTCCGGACTCCGACACAAGACTACGATGTCGCGGCGACCTACCAGGGTTCGCTCAAGGTCGGATGCGACCCGGTCGCGTGGGCACAAAATGGCTGGATCGACTTCGTGACGGTGTCACGATTCCTGAGCGTCACGTTTGATCTCCCCGTGGCCCCATGGAAGAAGCTGATCACCAACATTCCCGTCTACGGGTGTATCGAGATCGTCGAAAAGAAAACCGGCAAGGCCCTGACACCCCGTCAATACCGTCGCGCGGCCCGACATATCTGGAGCGAACGGGCTGACGGGATCTACTTGTTCAATTTCCTGATCACCCGTGAGGGCTCCACAGAACCGGCCTTCGAAGTCCTCAACCAGCTCGGCAACCCCGGCGTCGTCCCCTGATCGAGAGGCGTCATGTGGGTCCATTCTGGACCCTCGGCAGCTTCGCATCGGAGTCACCCAGATGAAGTTCCTGACCTGCACAATTGCCGTCATCCTGTGCCACGGTCTCGCGTCGGCTGCGGAATACACGGTCAGAGAAACCGCCGATCAGATCACGATTTCCACGCCGCTGCTCGAAGCGAGTATCCGCAAGACGGGCTATGTCAGTGGTGTGTACCGGCAAACGTTTCTCGATCGCACGACCGGTTTCCGCGACGCGGGATATGGACTCGACATCGCCGACTGGATCATGGAACCCGGCAGCGACACCGCCTACCGCGATCGGCTCGACAAGGAACTGATCTACCGCTTCGGGAACGCCTACCACGGCAAGACCCCCAAGCGGAGTATCGAGGGTCCCCAGATCTGTACCCAGGCCAAGCAGCTCAAGCCTCGAGTCATCCGCGGCAAGGACTTCGTCGCGATCGAGCAGACGTTTCGGTACCGCACCGCCGCGCCGGGCAAGAAGACCGGGTCACTCTGGACTCAGCGGATCGTCTTTCCCACCAACACGCGGTACTTCATTTCCATGGACCGCATCGATGCCGTCAATTCCAGCGACGCCATGTTCCTGAGGCTCGATATGCCGGGCCACATCAAGCACACAAAGGGCGACTCGTTCAGCGAGATCTATCTCAGTTATCACGGCCGCATCCCGGCCAGCGAGTTCTTCCAGAACTTCGCACCGGATGAAAAGTTCAACTACCGCCGTAGCAGTGGCCGTGGCAACAAGAAGATGCCAAAGCGGTTCATCCGAGCCTATCGGCTGCGTGACCCGAAGACCGGCAAGTCGGGCCCGTGGCTGGCCGGCATGACGCTCGATCCATCAGTCGTCCACGAGGCGTGGTGCCACCAGCGTGGCTACGTCTGCATGATCCACGAATTCGGCGGGCGGCCGATCAAGGCGGGCGGGCATTTCCAGGCGGCGTTCATTGTCGGCTACTTCGATTCGATCGCCGAGATGGAACGAGTCTACGACCGCTATGCCGGGCACACGGGACTCGAGGTCCGCAAGACGGGCTGGAAACTGACTCGGTGAACCGTATGTCGAGCCCGTCCCCTATTCGGCGGGCTGCGGGTCACTGATGGGCTCTGCGTCGGCCGTCTTCTTTTCACGAAACAGGACCGCGAACAAGATCAGGACGACGACCAGGAACCACACCGGCGTCATCCAGAACTCCTTCCAGGTGGCAAGCGAATCGTCCTGTTCGAACATGGGTGCGTAGATCCGGTTCACGAAGATCTGTGAACTCAGGAAGAACCCGATTCCCTGCGTGAACACGATCAGCAGCCCTTGAGCCTGCGCGCGGACTTCCTCGCGAACGTGGCCGTCGACGTAGAGATACCCCGAGACGAACACGAAGTCATAGCTGAAGCCATGCAGGATGACGGCGATGACCATCATGGTCATCATCGTCGACCCCTCACTGGTCGCGGCACTCGAGAACAGCACGAAGCGGATGATCCAGGACACGATCCCCACCAGCATCGTCCACTTGATGCCGAACCTGCGGATGAACAGCGGCAGCACCAGTGCCAGGACGAAGAGTTCCGCGATCTGTCCCATCGTCAGAAACGCGGCGGAGCCTTCGATACCGAGCTTGTTGAGGAAGGGACTTCCCAGCGCCCAGTAGGGCATCATCGAAACGCAGGCCAGCAGCGACGCGAACATGAACACCGCAAAGGACAGCTTCTTGAAGTACGGCAGCGTGTCGGCGCCATAAAGTTGGCTGACCTGAATCGACTTGCCACGGGCCGGCGGTGGAGTGGCCGGCAGGAAGAAGCTGTACAGGCCAACCGCAAACGCGGCCGAACCGGCCACGTAGAACTGCACCTCGGTCTTCTCGGCCTTGAACACAAAGGTCACGACCAGCCCTGCCACGATCCAGCCCAGCGTCGCGAACACGCGAACGATCGGGTAGTCCTTCTCCGAATTGGCCAGGTGCTTGAGACAAACCGTATTGGACAGCCCCAGCGTCGGCATGAAGCACAAGGTGTGGGCCAGCAGCAGGCCGATGAAGATCGTCCCCGACTCGGGTGCGGCGTACATCGGAGCCAGGCAGATGAAGACGCCGCTGAGCAGCAGGAGGATGGCCTGCAGTTTCTCGGCATTGACGAAGCGGTCAGCGAAAACGCCCATGATGAAGGGGGTCAGAATCGCGGCGATCGGCGCGACCGAGTAGGCCCAGCTGATCTGCGAGCCGGTCATGCTACGTTCGACCATGAACGAGCCCATGGTGACGTACCAGGCTCCCCAGAGGAAAAAGAGCAGGAACATCATCAGGCTGAGATTGACGAACCGTGCGATGCTCGTTCGTGGCTGAGTCGTCATGGTCGTGGCAACTGCTCTGGAGGATTGTGAGCGGTGTCCGGGCCATCCGACCGCCGCGAAATGCCTACAGCAGGCCCGGGATCGGTGTGCCTTCGCAATAGGCCATCGGTCGTCCGATCGGGGTGACCACTTTCTTTTCGTGGTCGACTCCCATCCGGGACAGCACGGTTGCCAGCAGGTCGGTGATCGGGATCGGTTGTTCGGGCTTGCGTTTGCGGCCGGTGGGATCGGTCGCTCCCAGGACCCGGCCCGCCGCCAGGCCACCGCCACCCACCAGGGCACTGAAGCCACTGGGCCAGTGGTCTCGTCCGTCGAGCCCATTGATCGTTGGCGTGCGGCCGAATTCGCCCAGCACGATCACGATGGTCGAGTCGAGCAGGTCGTGTTGTTTGAGATCGGTGACGAGCGCGAAGAGTGCCGGGTCCAGGACCGCGGCCAACTCGCGGTGGGTGTCAAAGTTGTCCCCGTGGCTGTCCCAGCCCGGCAGCGTGACCTCGATGGCCCGCACGCCTGCCTGGACAAGTCTCCGAGCCACCAGGCAGCCTCGCCCAAAACGACTGTCGCCGTAGAGCTCGACCCGGGACCGCGGTTCGTCGTCGATCTGGAAGGCCCCCAGCTGGTCGGAACTCATCATGGACAGGGCGCGGTCGATCATCAGCTGGTGTTGAGTTCTCCGGGTGGCGGTCAGTCGGCCGCGGCTGAAGGCTCGGCTGACGACCTTCAACCCCTCCAGTCTCCGACTCTGCCGATCACCCTGCACTCGTGACGCCACGTTTCTCAGGCGTCCACCGGGCTCATAAACCTTGTGCGCGTCGTAGCGGGCACCCAGGAACCCGCCCCGGGCCGGACTGGGACTGTGTCCCAGCGAGACATGTTGAGGGATCTCGATCGACTTGTCCCAGCGTTCCCGGGCCAGGATGGCTCCGATCGCGGGGTGGACCAGCGTGAGGTCGGGGGCGTACCCGGTCTTGGCCAGGTAGACACCTCGCTCGTGATTCCCCTCGCTGGTGACCAGCGAACGGATGACCGAGAGTTCGTTGATGATCTCGGCCGTCTGCTGGTAGTCGGATCCGATTGTCAGCCCCGGCAAGCGAGTCTTGATCTGTGTGGTATCGCCGCCGATGGGTGTCCCCGGGTGAGGGTCCCAGGTCTCGAGTTGGCTGGGTCCGCCATCGAGGAAGAGCGTGATCAGCGAGGTGGGCCGTTCCGAGCCTCGACGCTTCGCGGCCCGGGCATCGAGCGTGGGCCATGCGAAACCGAGTCCGAGGCCGGCTACGGCTTGTTGCACAAAGCTGCGGCGGTCGATCGGTTGTGGTGCGAACGAGGCGGTCATCAGCCTAGTGGTTCCAGGAGAACTCGGGTGAATTGAACAGGGTCCAGAAGATGTCCTCGACAGCCTGCTGACGTGCTTCGCCGGTGGTCTCGGCCAGCCACCGACTCAGCACCTCCCGCTCCTCGGATTCAGGACTCCGCCCCAGGCAAACCTGGAAACAGGTCTTCAGGCACAACGCGTCGTCGCCCTCGGTCGCCCGGGCGATTGCCGAGGTGGCCGCCGTTGCTCCGGGCTGGATCAACTCGTATGCCAATCGTCCGTTCATTCTCAACAGCGCCTGGGGAATCGTCCCGGTCTGCTCCGAGAATTCCGCGGATCCCAGGTCCCCGTAGTCCTTGACGAAGTCCTGGTTGCTGAAGAATTTCCGAGCCCTTGTGAAGAGGCTGGAGTCTCGCTGGATGGTCTTGATCGAGGCGGCCTGCAACATCGAGCCGATGACCTGTTCGGGCCGCAGCCGGACCAGCGGGAACACCGCCCAGGCCTCCTCGCGACGCTCAAGCTCCTCGACCGGCCACCCCGCGGCCCGGGACTGCTCGGTACCAGGGACGGGGGGACGCGAATCGAGACGGAAGGGGCGGCTGGCGGCGATGGCGTGGATCAGCCACTTGAGTTCGCGGCGGTGTGCACGGAACTCTACCGCGAGCAAGTCCAGTGCCCGGGTGCCCGGGTCGCCCGGGTCGGGCAGGTCGTCGACGGGCGAGTAGAACGGGCGGCCGAACATCTGGGCCCAGATGCGATTGATGATCGCCCGATCAAATCGCTCGTTCCGCGGGTCGGTCAACCACGCCGCCAGCCTCTGCCGTCGCGTCCCGGCCTCGGGCAACCACTCGGAACCGAACGGAACCTTCGGCACGATCACGCGTGACGTGCCGGTCTCATGATCGGTCACCTCGAGCTGTCGCCCGATGTCGTCTTCGACTCCATGAACGGTAAAGTGAGCGGCGACGAAGAAGGCGGTGAGGCCCTGGAAGTGAGCCTGTTTCCAGCGAGGATCGAAGAAATGGTCGTGGCACTTGGCACAGTCGATCCGTTGGCCCAGGAAGGCTCGGATCGTCCGCCCGGCCAGTTGCTGCTCGTCGATCTCCTCGTCGACCCGGCCGGTCAGGTTGAACTGAGAAATCGTAATGTAGTTGGTCGCCGGATCTGCAACGGGTTGGCCCTGTGCAGAAACCAGCTTGGTGACGATCTCGTCCCACGGGCGGTCTGCCGCCAGCTGCTCGATGAACCACGCATCGAACCGCTCGCGCTGAAACGACAGGAAGGGACCCTCGCTCACTCCAATCAGTGCCCGCCCCAGTCGTTCGGAGCAATAGGACGCGTAGCGGCCGTCGTCCAGGAACTTCTGCGTCCACCGCTCGAGTCTCAATTCCCCGGCATCTGCTTCGAATTGCCTGAGTTCCGCAAGAGACACAACGGTGCCGTGCAGTGCGAGCGAGAGTCGACGGAGGATGGCCAGTTCGTCAGCGGCCGCGGCCGGCGCGATCTGCTCTTCAGCCCAATGCGCTTCGAACCAGGCTTCAAACTTCACGGCCCTCTCGGGTGGCTGGAACCGCTTCGCCGGGGCCTGGGGCACACTGATGTCGTCGGTCGGCCGACCCGGGGTATCCTGGACCAGAGTCAGCAGTCCGCCCAGGACCAGCAGCAGCAGAAACACCCGGCAAAACACTCGCATCCAACCATTCTCATGCCCTACCGCCGAATTGGCAAGTTGGTCATCTTCACTGGCCGGACACCCCGGCCCCGGCTCCCGGAAACTCGAGCTGATGCGGCAATCGGGATGGCATTCACTTCTGGCGAATGGCCTCGGTGAATTCCCGCACCACCCGCTCCCGCTCCTTCTCGTCGAGTTTTGCATCGCCGCGATTGAAGAAGGGGTTGGCCTTGTCAGGCTCAAGACGGGTGGCTTCGGTGTAGTCTTCGATCGCCCTTGCGAAATCTTGCTTGTCAAAGTTCGCGATTCCACGCTTGTAGTAGGCGTGAGCCGAACGCGGCTCCAGGTTGATCGCCTCGGTGTAGTCCTCGATCGCCTTGTCATGCCGCGACAGGTTCAGGTACGCGTTCCCACGTTTGCAATAGGCCTCTGCGAATTCAGAATCCAAGCGGATGGCCTCGGTGTAACAGGGCACCGCAGCCGCCCAGTCCTCGGACCGGGCAAACTCCTCACCCCTGTTGAATTCAGCGATCGCCGACCTGTCACCACACCCAGCCAACACCGCAGCCACCACCGCAGCCCCCACCGCAGCCCCCACCCCGGGAGCCGTCAACTGCCTGGCAAACCGTCGGGTCATGCTGCTGCCTCGCCAAGTCTTGTCTGAAAACATTCTGGCAGGGATGATGCCCAATCACACGTCCGGCCCAAGACCCAGGAAACCTCCATGAAAGCTCTACTGAAGATCGGTTTGGTGACCTGCCTCTGCACAGGCTCGCTGCACGCCCAGTTCCGCAAGGCACCTCCGGGAACGTTCAAGGAGCTCGACGATGTGATCGCCGGCAGCGCCCTGATCCTGCACGGCAAACAACTCTTCATCGACAACCATGTCATCGCCGAACTGAAAGGCGTCCGCAAGGTACTCAACCAGCCCGTCAAGCATCCGCGGAATCCCGTGTTACTCAAGAGCCGCCGCGAGCACGCGATCGACTTCGGCACGGTCGTTCACGACGAGCGTGACGGGCTGTTCAAGATGTGGTACCAGATCTGGAGCGACCCCCAGGCCTCCAATGCCACGGTCGGCTACGCGGTCTCCAGCGATGGCATCCGCTGGAAGAAACCGATCACCGACAGGTCGACCGGCACCAATCTCGCGATTTTCGATCCGAAGGAGCGTTGGGTTTCTGCACCGGGGATCATCATCGACCGGCGTGAAACCGACCCCACCCGCCGCTTCAAGATGATGTATTCGGCGCAACCCACGCTCAAGTCGTCTCTGTCGGGCTGCGTGGCGTACTCGGCGGACGGAATCCACTGGAAGCCCGAGGCTCGCAACCCACTGATTCCCTACAGCGACACGCAAATCGCTCCGTACTGGGACGCTCGGCTCTCCCGCTACGTCGCCTACCTCCGTTTCGGTCCGCCCAACATCAGGAAGATCGCTCGAATCGAGAGCACCGACTTTCTGCATTGGTCACCCAAGCTGACGGTGATCCCGGGCAAGTCGAGGTTGGGCGGCACGATGAGCAAGCTGGACCAGCCGTTCATGACCAACCACTACACGATGACGGTGATGCCCTACGCGGGCATCTACATCGGGCTGCTCAACACCTATCACGGCGAAACCCGGAAACCGATCCCCGATGACCAGCCGTGGATGGACC
>Ga0310124_10000995_pt1 | contig 20040 bp, 16 predicted proteins | sample CB11b_AW_Bot5_MG_FD_203507 | JGI IMG/M metagenome (GOLD analysis project Ga0310124, IMG submission 203507) | Marine microbial communities from Western Arctic Ocean, Canada - CB11b_AW_Bot5 | ecosystem: Environmental > Aquatic > Marine > Oceanic | place: Canada: Western Arctic Ocean | collected... | reverse complement strand
TTTCGGTCGCAGAAGTTGGGATGCCCGACTGTCACCGCACCGCCATCCTGGGTGTCGCGGTGGCTTCGAACAATGCAGCCCGCTGCCAGAGTGTCCTAGATCATGTATTAAACAAGATCCGCCACCATCGCCAATGCGAATTATCTGATCATGTAACCGAGATACTGACTGCAGGCGACGGAAAATAGATCCCAAGATGACCATTCGCCAACAACAAATTGAATCGATACTGAAAAGAACGATCAGTAATGTCATTTCGCGGCGACTGGCAGACCCTCGTATTCGCGGCCTGGTCAGTATTACACGAATCGTGGTAGCAAAAAACTTAAAAGACGCCCAGATTTATGTTTCTGTGCTCCCAGCCCAATATGAAAAACGTACGGTAGTTGGCCTAAATAGCGCGACTGGCCACATTCATCGCCTAGCGCGAAAGTCGGTCGCGCTTAGAACGATGCCGCACCTTGAATTTCGCCTCGATGCCTCACTGAAAAAACAAGCGACTGTCTTGGAATCGATTGGCCAGGCAAACTCCGGCAAGGATCTGAACCCATGAAGAATGCTGACGCCTATGCCAAGAAACTTGACGCCTTAATTCGGCGGATTAAGGCTCATCATCGCGCACAACCAATTGAACCCACCGAACCGGTCTCCCAACTGATCCTCGCCTTCCTCGAATGGAATGCGTCCCGCAAGGTTGCCGCGACGGCCTTCCGGAGAATCATGTCGCAATGCGTGGATATCAACGAGTTGCGCGTGAGCTATGCCCACGAAATTGTTGCTATGCTTGGCAACCGCTACCCAATGAGCCAAGAACGTGCCGAACGCATGCGCGACACATTGAATGATATTTTTGAGCGAAAACAATTGCTGACCCTTGATTTTCTCAAACGTAAACCAAAGCGTGAGGTTCGCGCCTATCTCGATAATCTGTCGGGTATGCCGTCCTATGTGGCCGCACAAGTCACACTACTATGCTTCGATGGCCATGCGATACCTGTCGACGACCAACTTTCGGATCTACTGACTGAAGCTGAAGTCGTCGCGGCCAATGCTGGGCTGCACGAAATCGAGACCTTTTTGGAAAGACACATCCGCGCTGATGATGCCATTGAAACCCATAACATCCTGCGGGCATGGGTGGATGCTGGCACCAAGCGTGTCTCGTCAGCCATCTCTACCAGGAAAACAATCAAAAAGAAGGCTGCCAAAACGAGTAAACGTACGGTAACCAAAAAGAAAAAGTCTTCCGCCAGGAAAAAGACCAAGAAATCCACATCCACTAGCAGCTCGAAATCTCGCACAAAAACCAGGACCAGGCGTTAAACGAATCAATAAAAGATAAGTTGTGCCATGCCAACACCCAACCCAAACGGCAATCATAAACGATCGACACTGCTGCGACTTGGCCTACCTATAGGCAGTTTGCAGGAAACCACCATCAGCCTTCTTCAACAAGCGGGGTATCGCATTCATCTGCGTGCACGCTCCTACACACCCGATATCGACGACTCGGATGTGGAGGTCGTCATGTTCCGCGCGCAAGAAATAAGCCGATACATTGATGACGGCGTGCTGGATGTGGGTATTACCGGACACGATTGGGTGGTTGAAAACAACTCCAATGTCCACGAGGTCTGCCAACTGCAATACTCCAAGGCAACGGACAAACCCGCGCGTTGGGTGCTGGCCGTACCCGATGAATCATCCGTCCAAAAGGCGGAGGATCTGGCTGACGGCATCATCGCAACCGAATTAGTCCATACCACGACTAAATTCTTCGCCGACCAAAATATCCCCATCCGAAAGGTTGAGTTCAGTTGGGGGGCCACTGAAGTCAAGGCCCGGCTGGTCGATGCGATCGTCGACATCACTGAAACCGGCTCAAGCCTGCGTGCCAATAACCTGCGTGTCATCGACACCATTCTCACCAGCACAACCCGGCTCATAGCCAATCACAACGCCTGGGCTGATCAGAACAAACAACAGAAGATCGAGGCGCTGGCCTTGTTGCTCAACGGTGCAATTAACGCACGTGAAAAGATTGGACTCAAACTCAACACGCCACGAGAAAAACTTGATCAGATCGTTGGGCTACTTCCAGCCGAAAAATCCCCGACCATCAGTGAACTTGCTGATTCACAGTGGGTCGCGCTGGAGGTCATCGTCGATGAACAAGTTGGCCGCGAACTAATTCCCCAACTGCGACGGGCCGGAGCCACAGGAATTATTAGCTACAACTTGAAACTGATTATTCCCTAGGTACATCCTATGATCTTCATATGCAGGAGGCTGATAGAAACCGAGAATAGCTGATGCGATGGCAACGAAAGACATCCCTGATCGTTTCAGTCTGCATCGCAGTCCTCACATCCTCCGGATGTCGGCCCTCTGCTCCTGTTGCCAATAACCTGGGCGCACCGGCCCCAAGGCCCATACAAATCATCTCCGTCCCTCCCCCACCCGGTATCCGACCTGACGCCATTGAGCCGCTTTCGGGTGATCCGCTCGCTGCGGCACAACTCCCCTTGGAGGAGATCGTCAAGAATCTACCCTTACCGACCTATCTCGCCGAGCCGCAAACCGATCTTGCCACTGAAAGTGAACCGCCACCACGCGCCGCCCAACGTTTCTATGCCCAGGGTCGTCACTCTTACCGCCAAGGTCGTTATTTTGACGCAATCACGAAGCTGGAAGATGCTCTTACCCTAGCCCCCAACTACGCCCCCATACTTCAACTTCTCGGCCGAATCCATGTGACCACTAAACGCGCACAGGCCGAACATTATTTGCGTCGAGCAGTACGCCTCAACCCAAGTGATATTGAAAGTCTCCACTGGCTTGGATACGAGGCCTTATATCGTGGTCAACCAGATACAGCAGTCGTGCTGCTGGCTCGAGCAACCAAGTTGGCTGATTCCAAGGGGTATTCTAATCCGGCAATTTGGATCTCTTCACGATACCACCTGGCAAGGGCGTTGGAACAAACAGGGCATGACCACGCAGCCATTGAGCAATATGTTCAGTTTCTGGATCCACCGCACCGCCTGGTCAGCACGATGGGTTTCCGCCGGTATGCAAATCAAAATGAAGATCTTGACCGCCGGCACCACCTGGCTTGGCGAAATACTGGCGATGCATACTGCCGCTTGAATCGACCAGACCAAGCACTTGTTGCCTACCAGCAGGTAGAAGCTTTTTCCCAGAGCGAACGCCTCCACCTAACTGCACGAGTGGTTTACACTCACCTTAGGCTTGGTCACACATCCGAAGCCCAAACCATCACCATTGACCAACTCAAGAACACACATGCCTCATCCGAGGCGCTCGATCTGTTACGCCACGTTGCGGATTACGGTGATGATCTTGAGCATCTGGCTGCACAATTACGTGATGTTTATTTTGATTCAAATCGCTCAGCAGACTTGGCACTGGCCATTGCTGCGGTATTACCAACGAACGACGGAAGGCAACTGCTGCGCGAACATCTGGCGGCCCGGCCAGCCGACAGTGCTGTCCTCCAGGCGTTAATTGATCGGTCGGTCAGCCAATCGCCGAGCGATCCACAAATGCTTGCTGATGCCATCCGGGCAACATGCCAGGCAATCAATGAAAAACCGGCCGCGGCAGATCGCTACTCCGCCATGCTGCTTAATCAGGGCATGGAAATGAGCATACTGCTTGATGCATTGGGCCATATCGACCCCCAAACAGGCAATCAGCCTGCTGCACAGATGCTTCGGGGATTGGCGCTGGCACACGCAAACAAATATGACGAAGCACTTACCGTACTCCAGCATATGGTGACGGATGAGTCACCACTGAAACCAGCTCGTATCATGCTCGCCAAACTGCTGCTTGCCAAAGGCAGGAGCCAACAAGCGGCCAAAGTGTTCCAGCCTTTGGAGGATGATAATGATCCACGCGTCTTGGCCCTTCATGTGCAAATCCTCAACAAAACGGGCCAGCCCCAGCAAGCAATAAACAAGATTGATCGCCTCCTTGGTAAATACCCCAACAACCTACCACTCGTTCTTGACAAGGCCCGGCTCCAGGAGAACAGTGGTGCCATCGAAGCAGCGGAACAAACCTTGCTTGACAAGCTCCATGCCTACCCGAGATCCGAGAAACTCTACGAAAGACTGTTTGAAATCTATGAGACTCGGCATCTTCCCAACCTTGAAGAGCGATACACTCGCCTTGTTGAAAGAACTCAACACTTAATCCCCAACAGCTGGATTGCCAAGCTCAAGCGTGCCCAAGCCATGATCTACAAAAATGATCCGGCGCTCCTGGCAAAGGCTGAATCTCTACTCCTGGAAGTGATGCCCCAAAGGCCGAATGACTATCGCCCACTTGATGCCATGCTTGAACTGCTGTGGCGCACAGACCGCCAAGCACAAGCCAATCGAATGATTGAGCAACTAATCAATCAAAAGCCCAAGGAAAAACAGCTCCTGCGATTGGCAATTGATCATTACGACCAGCGGGCCCATAACAGGCACCAAGCGATGAAGACATTGACCCTGTTGCACCAGACAGAACCACCGAGCGAAGACCGTGCGATCGCGCTGGCCGTGTTGCATTTAAGGAAAAACGAGCCAGCCAGGACAATCAGTGAGGTGTTAACCTATCTGAACGGAAAACCCCAGAACCCAATCACTCTTGTTCAACTCCTTCGCCGTGCCCTAACAACAATGAAAGACTTCGAACAAGCTGAACAAAAAATCCTTTGGGCCATTGATAAATTCAAGGATCACCGGCTTGATCTTATGCTCGAACTGGCCATGCTCTACGAGCAAATGGGAAATTATTTCCAGGCCGAGCAAGTGATGATCGACATCCTGCAACAAGACCCGAATCATATCCTGGCGAATAATTCTTTGGGGTACATCTGGACAAACCGCGGCGTGAACCTGATAGATTCCAAGGCCATGATTGAAAAAGCTTTGGCCTCTGACCCGCAAAGTGCAGCCTTTAGGGATTCATTGGGATGGGTCTACTACAAGCTCGGACAATTCAAGCAGGCAGAAAGAGAACTCAAGCTATCCAGCAATACCGAAGGGGGCAGCAATGCGATCATTTTCGATCATCTCGGCGATGTTCAATTCCGCCTAGGACAACATGACGATGCAGAACGGTCCTGGGGCAGAGCCTTGGAACTATTCAAAAACCACGTGGGTTTTGATCTTGACCCTGAAATGAAAGATCTCGATAGAAGGCTCATACAAAAACGTGAAGCACTACGCCTCAAACACAGACCCAACGTTGCGCCCACGGCGACACCACCAGCTACCGGTGGAAATGACCCACATGAGTCAGAAGATTTGACACCGCAAACCAGATCGCAGGGAACAGGAATAATAACAGCCAAGACACCGCTGAAACAAAGCCAGCAGTCCCCCGTCGATCAAAGAATATTTCCATACCGTTGTGAGCCGTTTCGCAAGAATTTCCCCACAATTTGCGTAGCGTATTCACGGTACCCATCGCTGGCGATTAGTTAAGTAAAAACCTATAATTAACTGGTCAGGTCGATTTGGGTGATCAGCGCCAGGCAGCTGTGGAATTATGGCTCACTCAGCCAAGCCGGAAGGTTGACATGGAAGAAGCAGCGAATTCCGTATCCGAGCAAGCCGTTCCCATGAACACGTCCGGCAAATACACAGAGCAAAACATTAAGGTGCTTGAGGGACTGGAAGCTGTTCGTAAACGCCCGGGCATGTATATCGGTGACACAACACTACGCGGCTTACACCACCTGGCTTATGAAATCATCGATAATGCCATTGACGAACACACCGAAGGCCGCTGCGATAACATCAAGGTAAAAATACAAAACGATGGGTCGATCTGTATCGTCGATGACGGGGCAGGAATCCCTGTTGGCCCCCACCAATCGGATAATCCTAAACTCAATGGCAAAACTTCGGTGGAGATCGTATTCACGGTATTACATGCCGGCGGCAAGTTTGATCACGATTCCTACAAGGTATCAGGTGGCTTACATGGTGTCGGTGCATCCGTGGTCAACGCATTATCCGAATGGTTCGAGACAGAAGTGGCCCGTGATGGACAGTTGTGGGCCATGAGCTTTGAGCGTGGAGAAGTCACCGAGCCGCTTCATGTGATCGGCGAGCGATCCAAGACCGGGACTAAAGTCGCCTTCAAACCAGATCATGAACTGTTTCCCGATACCCAGTTCCGGTACGACACACTGGCTGGCCGCCTCCGCGAGTTGGCTTATCTGAATCCCGGACTGCAAATTTGCCTTGAAGATGAGGCAAATGACAAGTCAGACACTTTTCGATATCCCGATGGTTTAAACGCGTTCGTAAAGAACCTCAACCGGGGCAAATCGATACTCAACCAGGAACCGGCCTTTTTTCATACCGAGGATGATTCGACCGGACTTACTATCGAGGTGGCCCTTCAATACAATGACTCTTACAGTGAGAACCTGCTCTCTTTTGCCAACAATATCAACACAATTGAGGGCGGCACGCATTTGTCAGGCTTCAAGACCGCTCTAACCCGCTGCCTGAACCAATACGCCCGTAACAACAACATTCTTAAAAATGATGCCCCACCGACAGGAGACGACCTACGCGAAGGCATGGCGGCAATCATTTCGGTTAAAGTGCCCGACCCCCAGTTTGAAGGCCAGACCAAAACAAAACTCGGCAATGCCGAAGTTGAATCATTCGTTAGTTCATCCGTGGGCAAGCTTTTTAGTGATTGGCTCGAAGAACATCCAGCAGATGCCAAACGGATCTGCATGAAGGGCATTATGGCTGCCCAGGCACGGGAAGCTGCCCGCAAGGCACGCGAATTGACCCGCCGCAAGGGCGCATTTGATGGCAGCGGGCTGCCTGGGAAACTCTACGACTGTACCACCAAGGATGTCGACAGTTCCGAACTCTACCTTGTCGAGGGCGACTCGGCGGCCGGATCGGCCAAGGGCGGCCGCGACAGTCGTACGCAAGCGATATTACCTCTTTGGGGAAAGATCCTGAATGTCGAAAAGGCCCGGCTTGATAAAATCCTCGGTTTCGAAGCAATCCGCACAGTCGTCCAGGCACTAAGCTGTGGCATCGGCGCCGACGATTTTGATATCTCCAAACTCCGTTATGGCAAGATCATTATCATGACTGATGCGGATGTGGATGGATCTCATATTCGTACATTGCTACTAACCTTTTTCTTCAGACAAATGCCGGACCTGGTTAAAGCTGGCAAGATCTATATTGCCCAACCACCGCTTTATCAGTTAAAACGTCAGAAAAAGAGCCAATACGTGCTCAATGAAAAACAAATGCGGGGGATGCTCAGTTCGCTGGGACTGGAAGAAACAACCCTAGTCATTCGCGATGATGAACAACAGGAAGTACGACGCCTTGAAGATGCTGAGCTTGGCAAGGCCTTTGATCTTCTCAGCCAACTCAGTGAGTTGGTCAGCATCTTGCAACGTCGCGGGCTGCCGTTCAGTGAACTTCTGGCTCTACGCCATCATGACCCGGAGGATCGCGAACGCCTGCCGCGTATCTGGCTTCAAATACCCGGCAATCCAGATGTATTCTTCTGGTCACAGGAGGATGAGGACCGCCATCGTGAACAATATGTCATTGGTGATATAGACCCCGACATGGACAATGTAAACGATGTGCCTGAAGATGGTACCGTGGTGGCCGCCCGCACCGAATTACATGAAGTCAATGAATTAGAACGGCTTTTTGCCCAATTAGCCAAATATGGGCTAAATATCGATGACTATGGACTTCAACAGGAAGATTCGGCCAGCGGGGAGCGACTGCCCACGCGGTTTGAATTAGTCGTCCGTGATGCAAAGGGCGAAACTACAAATCTGCCGATCGTGAACTTAACTGAAATCACTCCAACGATCCTTGAGAATGGCAAGAAGGGGATTGAAATCAAAAGATTCAAGGGTCTGGGAGAAATGGATGCCGATCAACTGTGGCAGACAACCATGGATCCGTCAAAACGATCCCTCCTTCGCGTCAAATGGGACGCGGCCAGCCAAGCAGAACAGTTATTCACCATCTTGATGGGTGAAGAAGTCGAACCGCGGCGTCAATACATCGAACGCCATGCGTTAGACGTCAAAAATCTAGACGTGTAAACCCATATGACCAAATGCACTAGGTCTGGCACATGATTGGCCGATTGGGTTATCGCTTGGAGAATTGGAAGCGTTTGCGAGCACCCGGTTGCCCGTATTTCTTGCGCTCAACCCGGCGTGGATCCCGTGTTAACATGCCCTGACCTCTAAGAGCCGCTTCGAGGGACGGGTCATACCCCTTGAGGGCTCGACTCAACCCAAGGCGGACCGCACCGGCCTGCCCGGTATACCCCCCACCCTTGACATTGACCCACACGTCTATTGAACCTTCCGTGTTGGTGACCGCCAGTGGCTCGGTAATATCTTTCTGATCACGAATCTGTGTAAAGTACTTTTCGGCCTGGCGACCGTTAATCAACACCTTGCCATCCCCCGGTTTAATACGAACCCGGGCAACCGCTGCCTTACGACGTCCCGTACCCCACCAATATCCACCCTTGGGCTCGGCTTGGGGCGCTAACGACGAGGCCTCTTGCGGGGTATCTGTCTCGTGAGTTGTTGAATTTGCAACATCCACCATGCTGTAGACCTCGGTAAGTATTAGACAACCAACGGCTGAGGATTCTGGGCCTGATGGGGATGCTGTGACCCCCGATAGATCTTCAACTTCGTAAGTTGACGACGCGCCAGCCGATTCTTGGGTAACATCCGCCTGACCGCCCTTTCCAGAAGCAGTTCCGGCCGATTCTCAATCATCCAACGGTAACTTCGGCTTTTAAGACCGCTAGGATACCGCGAGTATCGTTGAAAGAACTTTTGGTCTAGCTTCGACCCAGTTAATTGGATCTTGTCGGCATTGGTAACAACCACGAAATCGCCCACATCGTGATGCGGCGTGTACTGTGGCTTGTTCTTGCCCATTAAGATAACTGCCAACTTCACCGACAACCGGCCAAGGATCTGGTCGGAAGCGTCCACCACATGCCACTGGCGCTCAACCTCGTTGTTCTTCGCTTGGAATGTCTGGCGATTCATAGGCTAATCGATCTGCAAAAGTGCAATTACAAAGGTGGCAAATGTAGCAACCATACCCCGCCTGTCAACATGGCGGCCCGTGGTTATTGGCCCTATCCCCCTACTCGCCCGCCTGATCGGATCCACCGCCACCGGGCCGGTCGGACTGATCACCACGTTGCCGTCGCTTTCTGCCGCGACGACGGCGGCGTTTCGGCTTCGACTGGGGCTGATCTGAAGCTTGTGGCGAATCATGTGACTTGGTGTTTTTATCTGCAGTTTCCGATGACCCCAAAGAACCCGAGGCCTCTGGCGATTCATGTTGCGGGGCTTGGTCGCCGCGCTTTGTCTGGGAACTGGCTGACGGTGACGAATTATTCGTCCGTTGATTCCTTGCCTGATGACCACCCGATTGCGGCTTAGAACCTTGACCGGTTGACGCCTTACCGGATCGAGTAGCCTTTGAGACTGGTGAAATATTCTCGACGGGGTAGGCAGCATTTGAACTGGCATCATCCAATTGCACCAGAACCAGTTGAGTCAAAATCTGGCTGTCAATCACCGTACCGGGGCCATCTTCTGTCATTACGCGAGATTGCTTGTGTGGCAATTTCTTTCGTAGGGTCTCGTAAGTTTGATCTTCATAACGAAGGCAGCACATGAGTCGGCCGCAGCGACCAGAAATTTTTGCTGGATCCAATGTGGCCTTTTGTACCTTGGCTGATCGCATGGATACCGGCTTGAGTACCTTGAGAAACTGTTTACAACAGCAATGCTGACCACAACGTTCATAATCAGCAACCAAACGCGCTTCCTCGCGATCATTGACCTGACGCATCTCGATGCGTGTCTGGTACTCACTTGCTAGTTGACGGACCAGATCGCGAAAGTCAACCCACTGGTCAGAGGTGTAGTGGAATATGACTCGTTCACCGCCGAGCAACAACTCAATATCAACCACCTTCATTGGCAATTTCAGTTGCTCGATCAACTTCATCGCAAAACGCATCATCTTCGGTCGATCAAGATCCATCCGTGCCTGTTCTTGCAAATCTTCGACAGCAGCCACACGAAGAACCTTGCCGTGCGTTGAAAAGGGGTAATCCTTACCGCCTGAATTCTCGATGTAATCAAGCATTTGCTTGCGTGAAATGCTCTTGCCACAACCCGCATTGGCGCAGGTCGTTGTCAGCATTTCCCCCAACTCCATCCCACGCTTGGTACGGATGATGAGTTTTGAACCGCAACCAAGAACCGTATCGCCGGTATATGGCAACTCGGCAACCAACTTCTGAAAGCCAAAGCGTACCACGATCGACTTCGGCGGCTCGATTGCTTCGAGGATGCGACGATCCTCCTCTTCCAGCATGACCGGCAATGGGGTAATGGAACCTGGCATGAGCTAGAACTCCGTGTCACTACTTTTTTACAAACGATTGTCCAACCAAGCCCCACACACATCACGGTGGTGGATGCCAGCCAGGGACAATCAGATGTTGGAGGGCTTATCGGGTGTCATCCTCGCTGGTCGCCCAACAAAACCGCAGGATCCAAAAACGAAGTTCTATATCGCTATATGTTACGTCTAACTCCGTCACGAGCCAACTGCCAAAGGAGGCGGGCAAACATCCTGCCCATTCGAGGGTATCACCACTACCACCTCCAGCCCATCGACGCGGCCGGAACAGGTAGACGCCCTTGGATTAAATTTAAACCTACCCCGCTTTAGTCCTACAATAGCCCCCACACCGAAATGACCCTGACTGGCCCGCGAGAAATGCGAGTGACGCATGTCAGCTTTGTCCCATGGCCGCACCTCTGAACCCAACCATTGATCTCATCGTGCCCGCGCGTAACGAGGCGGTTAATATTCCATCCTTGCTCGAATCAATCCCCTGGGCGATGCTGCGGCATGTGGTTGTCGTCGATAACGGATCAACCGACCAAACCGCTTGGACAGCTCGCCAAGGCGGTGCCATCGTGATCCAGGAGAAACGCCGTGGATACGGTTCTGCTTGCCTGGCAGGCTTGGCTTGGATCGCAGATCGTAATGAACCACCAGATCTGGTGGGCTTTGTGGATGCTGACCTAGCCGATGACCCTCGCCACCTTGCCGACCTGAGCCGCCCCATCACAAGGGGAACAGCCGACCTGGTCATCGCGTGCCGTCAGCTTCACGCTGAGGCAGGCGCCCTCACGGCCGCACAACGGTTCGGCAACCGACTTGCCTGCGTCCTTATCTGGATGGCCACGGGCCGCAGATACCGTGATGTTGGCCCCATGCGAATGGTGCGATACACGAGCCTCAAAACACTCGCGATGTCGGATCCCACATGGGGCTGGACAGTTGAAATGCAATTCAAGGCAGCGGTCATGGGACTACGATTTTCAGAAATCGATCTTCCCTACCACCAGCGTCGTGCAGGAAAAAGCAAAATCTCCGGATCCGTCATCGGGAGTATCCGTGCCGGAGTCAAGATTATTACAACGATCGGGAAACTATGGTGGCAGTACCCAACGGCGAGAAGCAAGCAGGAAGATTGACGGACAAATCAACGACTATGAGGCAGACTCAAGTACCCCAACGTCTTGGCGACCGGTAAAACCCACATCAATTTCATGCCAGGCAGAGATCCCTTCTTCACCTCGCTGCCAGCAAAGATAAACTTCGCGACCCTCATGCAGACAGGGAAAATCGATCAGCCCACGCTCAAAATCCTTTAGTTCAACACCAACTAGCACCAGTTCATCGATAAAACCATTCAGTTCATCCATCAAGTTCTCATACTGGTCGCGTAGCTGGTCGAGCACATCGCCCGGCTCGGGCTGCTCAATTCGCTCACGAATCTGTACCGCCTGGCGATATCGATCAGAAATATCGTCTGCCACGCGGGAAACGAATTTTAAAGCACGACTCGCTTCTTCGACCGTGAAGTACTTCTTACCGGGCTTTGGCTCGTTTCGAACGTCTGATGAAGCATTTTGGGTACGCATCAGCTAAATCCTAATATAGTCAACAACTAATTATTAAACCACAAAAAATTTAGTCAAGGCAACTGATTATGTCAAAAAATCCCGCCTGAACAAGCCTCTTATCGGCTGGTCAACCGTCGAGATTTCAAAAAGTCTCACCCCTGCCCGTACCCACTCCATCCAACGAACAGTGAACATCGATCGCAATATATCGCCAACTACCCGGCTCATCAGTGAGTCTTTATCCGGGGCAGCTGTACCGTAGGCGATGAAAACCATCACCAATCGGGGAAAGGGATTCCCACCACCAGCCCGCTAGGGATTATTCTGGATAAATCGCAAAAATGCCTGTCAACGGATGGTTATTGCCTCACCGAATGCCGGAAGAAATCTACAGGAAATTAATGACTAGATCCAGGCCCCATCCAAATGATTTCTTTTGAATCTCAGTAAAACTAGATTATGATGAGGCATCGTCCGATATGACATTACCCACTGCAGGACAGCGGGGAGACTGGGGCCGAAGTCCGGGTAAAACAGGAATGCAGGAAACACGACAACTCCCAACGGCCGGGCGTTTTATTGGCAAGTCACAGGTCCTATCAGACAAACGCAAGGGACTGCTGATGGCCGTGGAAACCAGATGGTGGCATACAGAAAGCAACACCGTTGTCTGCACACTCTGTCCACGAGAATGTCATATCCAAAATGGCAGTCGCGGCTTCTGTTTCGTGCGTGCGAACGTTGATAGCAAACTCGAGCTGACGACGGATGGCCGCAGTTCCGGTTTCTGTATTGACCCAATTGAGAAGAAGCCGCTTAATCATTTCCTACCTGGCACACCCATTCTTTCTTTCGGCACCGCCGGCTGCAATCTTGGCTGCAAGTTCTGCCAGAACTGGGACATCTCCAAAAGCCGTGAAATGGATCGATTGGCAGATGAAGCTTCACCACAGGCTATTATTAAAGCGGCCAAACAATCTGGGTGCCGTAGTGTCGCTTTTACCTACAACGACCCAATTATCTGGGCCGAGTACGCAATTGAAATTGCCAAGGTGGCACGTGATCACAATATTAAAACAGTCGCGGTCACTGCCGGATATATCAGTCCTGATGCCCGAGAGGAATTTTTCCAGTGGATTGATGCAGCCAATGTTGACCTAAAAGCCTTCACCGAATCGTTCTATCGACGTCTGACCCAGACTCATCTGCAACCGGTTCTCGACACGCTGGTCTACTTGAAACATGAGACTGATGTCTGGTTTGAAATCACCAATCTAATTATTCCAGGGGAAAATGATTCGCCACAGGAACTAAAGCAGATGTGTGAATGGATCGTGAATAAGGTGGGCGATGACGTACCGATCCACTTCACGGCCTTTCATCCGGACTTTAAGATGGTGGATAAACCGCGCACACCTCATGAAACCCTCCTCTGTGCACAACGGATTGCACTCGATTCAGGGATCAAGTACGCCTATGTCGGGAATGTGTACGACAAGCAGAATCAGAGTACCTATTGCCCGTCATGCCATGCACTGGTAATCGAACGTGACTGGTACGAACTCGGTGAATACCACCTTGACGACAGTCGCTGTTCACAATGCGGTCAAACGATACCCGGCGTGTTCGAAGCGAGACACGGTAACTGGGGTCGCAAACGAATCCCAATCACCATCGGGCAGGTCGATGCCAATCGTGAGGCTATTTCTTGTCACTCATCTCAGCAGGACACTGCCGAGTCAAAGGGATTTTGAAACCTGACCAAGCCCCAACAATCAGGACCGCACTTGCTAACCAAAGAACTGGAAAAAGCGACCGTACCGAAACCAAAAACCAGCTTCACTGAACAGGAGATGGAAGCCATTACCGCTTACACACGCTGCGTCATTGAAGCTGTCGCAAACCGTCGCCAACCGGATGCCATTCCAGTACCCGCAATTGGTACTGCCTTGGCCTACGGGGTCTTTGTGACACTCAAACGTACGCCCCAACTTCGTGCCTGTTGCGGCCGCTGGGGTACTGAAACAAGTCATGCATTGCGAAACCTGTTGATGGTCGCTGCCACTAACTCTGCCGCGGGTGACCTAAGGTTTGCTCGGATTACACCAGAAGAACTGCCCCTGTTGTCAATTGAGGTATCGCTTATTTTCAATCCTCAACCCATTACAGAACAGGGTGAAGACCGAATCTCAACAATTGAGGTGGGCAAGCATGGGTTGGCTGTTGACCATCCTCTGGGTCATGGACTTCTACTTCCCCAAACGGCAACCGAAGCCCGCTGGGATGCCAAAATATTTCTGGACCAAGTGTGCTGCAAAGCGGGGCTGCCTGAAGATACGTGGAGACGTGACAACCAGGCGGAATTAATCACCTTTCAAACCAATGTTCTTACTAGCCCGGCACCGCAAATGGAATTGGATCCGATGAACTTTCATACCCAACACACATCGGACCTGATTAATATCGCCAACCTCGTGTTGCGTGATCAGGCGATTGAACACCTGATCGAAGACTGGATGACCCAAACCCATGTCGAAGAGTTGGGCTTGTATATGCAGACCCGCTCCAAGCTGTCTACAACGGCCGTTGGACCGGAAAATAGCCTGATCAAGCTGATTCAATTGGCCGTACATTCACTCAAGGAGATCTGTACCCGCAAACGCGTCAAGTTGGATCAGATCACACGTCTGACCCTGCTGCGTGAGCCGATCCGCCTGGTACCCGATGACTACCCAGACCGTCATCAATCACTGGCCAACTGCGCCATCTTGGGCCGGAGGGGACCAAAATGGTCACTGAGTCTACCGGGAACTGAACGCCGCCAGACGAATCAAGACCGGATCGGTTTAACCCTATCCAACCTCAAGATCTTGCCAGACAGTTGGCAAAGTTCGGACACACATTTAACGGCGTTTACCATGATGACATTCAAATCTCGACAACGGCCCAGCGGGTTGAAAATCCGTCAATCAGCCATGGCAGGTCAGTTTTACCCAGCCGATCCCGAGCAGATGAATCAGCAGATTGATGCGTGCATGGATCTTGGGCAACAAGGTACAGCGGATGAAGATCCGGTCTGCCGCCGCGCCATCATGTTGCCCCATGCAGGCTGGATGTTCTGTGGAAACATCATCGGTAGAACACTGGCGAGATCCATTGTGCCAGCAACCGTTATTATCATTGGCCCCAAACACACCGCTTTGGGTGCCAACTGGTCAATTGCGCCACATGCCAGTTGGGATATCCCCGGCGCATCGATTCCCATTGCGACTGAATTGGGTGATGCGTTGATCAAATCTGTTCCAAACTTAAAGCAGGAACCCGAAGCTCACCGCATGGAACATGGCTCAGAGGTGCTCATTCCATTTCTATACCGGTTGAATCCGAAGGTTCGCATTTTGCCGATCGCGATCGGACAGGCTGACTATGATGCGACCGATGCGCTGGCCGAATCACTATCCGAACTAAGCCGCCAAAGCGGCAAGGACCTCCTACTGGTCATTTCAAGTGATATGAATCACTTCGCACCAGAAGCAGAAAACCGTTACCTGGACCGGATGGCACTTGAGGCGATGTGTACTGGCGACCCACGGCAACTCTACAATACGTGTACTGAATCCAACATCAGCATGTGTGGCATGCTTCCGGCATGTATTGTCATGCGAGCACTTCGCAAGCAGTCGGACACGTTAAACCCGCGACAGGTTGCTTATGCCAACAGTGCTGCGGCCACCGGTGATACCAGCCGAGTGGTGGGCTATGCGGGTGTCCTGCTAGACTGATAGCCCCCCACTTAATGCCCCAGCTGGCAACAGGTGACCACAGCAATCTCTTGACCATCACTGGTAGACCAAGCACCTCCGTCACCCAAAGCCCCAGGACAAATTTCGGTAAAGATGGTCGCCCATGGCTCATCCAGACAGATCAGATGGATTCCCTCCACCCAAGCTGAAACCCCTTACCATAGGGTAATCGTAAAGAACCAAGGGCCGCTGGCACGATGTCACTCTGTAGCGTTTGATCACCGTAATCGATGACCACGTAGTCTTGAGACGAACCAACTGGTCATCATGGACCTGAGAGGCCACGAAATGCAGACAACTCTAATCATCCTTAAACCTGATTCAGTACAGCGAGGTTTAATGGGACAGATCATTAGTCGCTTTGAGGCCAAAGGCCTACAGATTGCGGGTGCCAAACTCATGCAGATCCACCCCGACCTTGCCAGCAAACACTACGCTGTCCACGAAGGCAAGCCATTCTATGACAAACTGATTCGATTTATGACCAGCGCACCGGTGTTGGTACTGGCCATCCGTGGCAAGAATGCAATCGAGGTAAGCCGCAAGATGATGGGCGCCACGTTCGGATCACAAGCAGGCCCCGGCACCATTCGAGGTGACTTTGGTGTGAGCGATTCGTTCAACCTCATTCATGGCTCTGACACGCCAGAGTCCGCCAAGCAGGAACTCACTTTGTTCTTTACACCCGATGAATTGCTCGACTATGACCGTGCCATTGATCCGTGGGTCTATGATTTGTCAACAGAACAGACCGAATAGAAGGTTTTTTCTGGAAAAGCAGCCATCAAGCACCCCACTCGATGGACCAAGATAACTGACCGCAAGAGACTCACTACGGTTCTTGCCTTCACTTGACTACTGCAGTCCGGCTAATCTTGATGTAAACGCATAATCACGCCCACCGGTTGCGCCACCAATAGCCGTCACACAACAAGCCGCAGCCGCCGAACCGAGTCGGCCTGCATCTTGAACCGACAGCCCCTGAATCAGACCGGTTAGCAATCCTGCGTAAAAACTATCGCCCGCACCAGTCGTATCAATTACAGTACCAGTCGGCTGGGTGATCGAAATCTGTATGAACTCGCCAGGCGAAGGACTGAGTAATACACCGTCCATCCCAAGTTTGACTCCAAGCAAACCCGGAGCGCCGCAATCACGGTAAATATCTATCATCCGCTTGGGATCCTCTATCCCCGTCTGATTCTTGGCTTCACTCACGGACGGCACATAGACATCCAACTGCGGCAAGATACGGTCAAGCGGTTGCATACCACCGCCAGTACCCGCGGTATCCAAAGCCGTTTTACATCCGGCAGCTCGAATTTTCTTGAGTACATCGGGTAACTGTTGTTCCAGGTTGGGCATCAGGCTGTAATAACCAAGCAGAAACATCTTCGCCTTTGCCAGAACATCAAGGTGTTCCAACAGCGCATTGGCATCCAATAGTTTTGGGGCACCGACACAGTGAAAAAAACTGCGTTCCCCTGTATGATCAATGGCGACAACCGTGGTACTGGTTTGTCCCGTAGGATGAACCGATAGCAATTTATCGTCGATCCCTTCCTGCTTTAGAAGGTTCTGCACGACAGGAGCCCAAGCATCATTGCCCACATAACTGAGCAACCCAATCCGCATGCCAAGCCTTGCCATCGTAACACCTGCGTTTAATGTGATCCCGCCACCAGTCAGCACCACTGAATCGGTCTCGTGCAATACCCCGGCCCCGATTGGTTGATCCAGGTGTACCGGTCGACACAAAAGATCTACCACGCAAGAACCGCAAACCACACAATCAAGCTGCTGAACCATATCCAACAGGATATCGAAAATCGCGATGTCTCGGTGGCAGCACACCACGAAAACGCACACCAAGACCCACCAGGGCTATTTGTCCGATAGGCACCAAGTGCCCTATTTGAAGCCGAGTGCCCCTTTGCCGCGGCCACAGGATTCCCGCGCGTCGCCGACGCGAGCACTCACCGGCAGGAACCGATGGCCACGCAACGAACCAGAACTAACACCGAGCGACTAATGCCAAGACCTCCACGTCCTACTACCGAGCGACAAAAAAATATTCACCACAAGACGAGGGCGGGCCGGAATTTGTGGTTTCAAATCAGCGATGTGAACGAAAGCGGCAACCGTATCCGACTAGTTACGCATGTTCTCGATCAGCACGAAAATCTGAAAAAAATACAATACCCGGTCGAATGGTGATCAATCACAAACGCAACCTTTCGACCCCGTCCGATTTTGCGTGCGATGCGGTCACAAGGAGGATCTAACACGATGCCTAAATTTTGACTGAAGCAGCGATCAAACAGTACCACGATGACGGCTTCTTCTTTCCTGTTCGTGCTATCACTGGGGAAGAAGCTACGGGCACACGCCGCCAACTGGAAGCGTTCGAAGCCGAGCAGGGTAATACGATCGGCGGATCGCACCGCAACAAGTCACATCTTCTGTTCACCTGCGTCGATGCACTGATGCGAAACGCCACGGTCCTCGATGCGGTGGAAGACCTAATTGGCCCGAACATTCTTTGCTGAAACACGCTGTTCTGGGTCAAGGACGTCGACAGCAAGACCTTCGTGTCGTAGCACCAGGACTTGAACTACTGGGGTCTCGACACCGACGACCTGCTTACGGTGTGGCTGGCCTTGTCACCAGCCACGGTGGTAAGCGGGTGCATGCGTGTTCTGCCGACGAGCCACCGCGGCGACATGATGCCTGCACGAAGACCGGTTTGATACCGACAACCTGCTCACTCGCGGCCAGGAGATCGCGGTCGATGTCGATGAGGATCTCGCAGTGTCGATGCCACTGGCTCCAGGTGAAATGTCGCTGCACAACGGCCGCCTAGCCCACGCTTCAGGGCCGAACCACGCGGCGGATCGTCGCATTGGCCTTTCATTGCACTACATGCCCACGGAGACCCAACAAATCATAGGCGACTGGGACAGCGCTGCCTTGGTGCGAGGCGAGGACCGTCATGGCCACTTCACGCATACACCACGTCCGACGAAGGATTTTGACCCGGAGGTCGTCCCCTTCCACACAAAAGCCACCAACGCCGTACGTGATGTACTGTTCAAGGACGCTAAAAAGGCGCGAAAGACGCTCTGAGGACGCAGTCGTCGTCACGCAGCATCCCAGTTCTATTCCCTCTCGCTGCTGCGGAGCGAGAAATTTATTCTGCCGCGAGAACCGGATTTGATAACTGACCAACTTTTTCAACTTCAATGGTGACCTGATCGCCTGCTGCGAGCCAGACAGGGGGTTTACGGGCGAAACCAACCCCTGACGGTGTCCCCGTCAAAATCACTGTGCCCGGCAATAACGTCATATCACGACTTAGAAATGAGATCAGTACACGCACAGAAAATATCATGTCACTGGTATGACTCTCCTGCATTACCTGGCCATTAAGAATGGTACGGATCGTGAGTGACTGGGGGTCTGTAATCTCATCGCTAGTGACAATCGTCGGACCCAGCGGACAAAACGAATCGAAGCCTTTGCCCTTGATCCACTGTCCTCCACCACCATTACGCTGCCAATTTCGGGCTGACACGTCGTTGGCACATGTGTATCCGAAGACATGGTTCAGTGCATCATCTTCAGATACATCCCGTGCAGCCTTGCCAATAATCACTGCTAGTTCGCATTCATAATCTGTTTCAGGCCCACTCAACTGACTAGCGGGAATGCGAATAGGATCTCCAGGATTGGATACCGTACTGGTCGGCTTCATAAATACAACAGGTTTTTCGGGCGGCTCGGACCCACCTTCTCTGGCGTGTTCCGCATAATTCAAGCCGATACAGAAAATATTACAGGGATCCAATGGGGATAAGCGTTGGTCAGGGATAGAACACATTTCCCCCGTCGTTAAAATACTTTCTGGAGCTGGCCAGTCCTCTGCTACCGCCCCAATGGGCTGCCGATCAAACGGATAGCCCGATAACCGTTCCGCCTGACCATTACCCAGATCTTTACCAACAACGATTTGGCCATCACGGTCATGAAATCGAATGATCCTCACATCAAGCACTCCGCAGGGTTTCGTATCCGTATAAACTGTATAATAAGATCACAACGTCAACCAAGATACCACAACAGATGCCAATCGACATACCATCAAGGATTCACCCGTGGCCGTAGATCAAC
>Ga0310124_10000994_pt1 | contig 20048 bp, 18 predicted proteins | sample CB11b_AW_Bot5_MG_FD_203507 | JGI IMG/M metagenome (GOLD analysis project Ga0310124, IMG submission 203507) | Marine microbial communities from Western Arctic Ocean, Canada - CB11b_AW_Bot5 | ecosystem: Environmental > Aquatic > Marine > Oceanic | place: Canada: Western Arctic Ocean | collected... | reverse complement strand
AAACTTTATTAATAAACCAAATCTTATTTGTGTGGACATGGGAGGAACATCATTTGATATGAGTTTGATAATCGAGGGATCGCCTAGTGTGACGAATGAAACAGAACAGCAATCGCTACCTTTGCTTATTCCTCTGGTAGATATTCATACAATTGGTGCAGGCGGAGGATCAATAGCTTGGTTAGAGGCTGGTGCCTTAAGGGTTGGGCCGAAAAGTGCAGGTGCTAATCCAGGCCCAGCATGTTATGGAAAAGGAGGTTTGGAACCTACAGTAACGGATGCTAATATATTGTTAGGCAGAATTGGATCTGAATCTAAACTTGGTGGATGGATGAAGTTAGATTTGAAAAGTTCAGAAAAAGTATTAGCAAGAATGGCAAAAAAAATATCCATGACTAATATTGAATTAGCTGAGGGAATACTGTCAATTATAAATGCTAAAATGTCTGATGCTATTAGAACTATAACTGTTAAACATGGCATAGATCCTAGAGAATTTTCATTAGTTGCATTCGGAGGTGCTGGTTCTATGCATGCTGCGTGGATAGCAGAAGAACTTGATTTGAAAGAAGTTATTGTACCACCTAACCCTGGAACATTTTCAGCATGGGGAATGTTACAAACTGATATTCGAAGAGATTTAACAAAAAGTTATTTTAAAATTTTATCCGAAACAAAAAAACAATCTTTTCATAACAATTATCAAGATTTAATTAATGAAGCATCAAAGCTTCTTAAAGATGAAGGTGTAAGTACAAAAAAAATGTTATTTTATCCAACTGCTGATATGCGATATATTGGTCAAGAATATTATGTTAATATTGCTATCGATAAAACTTTTGATATTAAAAAAATTAATATAGCTTTTCATAAAACTTATCAGAAAACATTTGGCCATTCAACACCAGAGGCTCCAGTAGAAATTATCAATTTAAGATTAATAGCTTTAGGAAAAGTTGAAAGACATAAAAATTACTCAAAATTAAATCATGATATTAATAAAAAACAAAAAAGAAAAAAATTTCCTACTAGAGAAATTATTTTTGAAAACAAAAAATTTAAAACCAAGGTGATTGATAGAATGTTTATTAAAATTAAAGATAAATTAAATGGCCCTTTAATAATTGAGGAGGAAAGTGCTACTACAGTCATTCCACCTAAGTATTTTGCTTTTGGTGACTTAATGGGAAATTTAATAATTAAAAGAAAGAAAAAAAAATGAAAAAAATTGATCCAGTAAGTACAGAAATTATTCGTAATGCATTTATTTCAATTGCTGAAGATATGAATGCTGCGCTTATAAGAAGTGCCTATACACCAGTTATTTATGAAGGAAAAGATTGTGTTGTTGCACTTTTGGATGAAAAAGGTGATGTTTTAGGTCAATCTTCAGGCTTACCTCTTTTTTTGGGTAATCTAGAAATTTGTGTAAAGGGTACAGCTGAAATGTTTGGTTGGGATCATTTTCAACCAGGAGACATATTTTTTGTAAATGATTCTTATTTTACTGGGACACATTTAAATGATGCAACAATTTTTGCACCAATATATCTACATAAAACTCTAGTAGGATTTTCCGCCAGTCGAGCTCATTGGTTAGATATTGGAGGTAAAGACCCTGGAGGCCCAATGGATTCAATTAATATTTATCAAGAAGGATTTAGATGGGCTCCTACTAAAATATATGAAAAAAATTTACCAAGAAAAGATATTATTAGTTTTTTAAAAATGAATGGTCGCTTTGGATATACATTGGAAGGAGATTTAAATGCACAAATTGCTGCTGGTAAAACAGGTGAAAAAAGATTTTTATCAGTAATAAATCGTTTTGGTTTAAAAAAAGTAAGAGATGCTCGTAATGAGATATTTAAACAATCAGAAATAATAGAAAAAGAAACAGTAAAAAAAATTAAAGATGGAACTTATATTGCCGAAGGTTATCTTGATAATGATGGTATTACTAAGGATCATATAAAAATGAAAATGACAATTAATATTTCGGGGGAAAAAGTAAATATAGATTTGACAGGTTCTTCTCCTCAAAAAACCGGACCTGTTAATTGTGGATTTGCTCAAACTATATCCGCTTGTCGTGTAGCTTTCAAAAATTTAATTAACCCTACTCGACCTGTTGATGGAGGCACTTTTAAAACTTTAAATGTTGAAGCCCCAGAAGGCTCAATTTTTAAAGCTACAGAACCTGTGGCATGTCAGTGGTATTTTTCTATATTAGGACTTTTGATTGATGGTTTTATTAAAGCTTTATCTCCTGTAATGAAAGATTATTCTGCTGCAGGTCATTATGGTGATTCTATGGTTTTTATTCTCCACGGTTTAGATCACCGAAATAACTCACCATTTATAGCTGTTGAACCAACTCCTGGAGGTTGGGGTGCTTGGGGAAAAAATGATGGTGCAGATGCTTTGATTAATAATGTTAATGGAGCCTTTAAAGATATTCCTATTGAGATTTATGAAAATAAATACCCAGTTACAATTAGAAATTATGGGATTAGAGAAGATACTGGTGGACCAGGATATATGCGAGGGGGATGTGGACTGCATAAGGAATATACCATAAACACAGATCTGAATCTTTCTTTGTGGTTTGAAAGATCAAAAACAACTGGTTGGGGTTTATTTGGAGGTAAAAATGGAATAGGACCGAAAGTTATAATTAAATCTCCTAATGGTAAAAAAGAAAATAGATTAAAATCTAATTCTCTACCTGTTTCTAAGGGCACTAAAATTACAACTTTCACTGGAGGGGGAGGTGGTTTTGGAGATCCTTATAAAAGAAGACCTGAAAAAGTTTTGGATGACCTAATAAATGGTTTTGTTACAAAAAAAAATATAAAAAAAGATTATAAAGTGATATTATCAAGTAATTCAAAAATTAATTTTATTAAAACAAAACAGTTGAGAAAAAAATAAATAATGATTAGAATAATTTTATTAAGATTTTATATATGAATAATCAAAAAATTAAAAACATAATTACAAATTTAGACAGTAATAATTTAGATGCTATTGCATTAGTACCAGGTTCAAACTTTAGATACTTAACTGGTGGTAATTTTCATCTCATGGAGAGACCAACTTTATTTATTATTTCTAAAACTATTAAACCAATAGCTATATTGCCTGTTTTGGAAATAGATAAATTTTCTAAACTAAATATAGATGCAGAAATTATTGAATGGCAAGATAGCGATGGATACCAATCAGCATTTGATAAAGCTTTTAATAAATTACACTCTATTACTAAGCTTGGAGTAGAAGGTCAACGCATGAGGGTTTTTGAAATGCAAGCAATTTTAAAAACTTCAAAAAATTTATCTATTTTAAATGCGCAAAAATTCATAAGTGAAATTAGATTATTAAAAGATACTGAAGAGGTACAAAACTTACGTAAGGCAATTAAGATAGCTGAAATTTCATTACAAAATACAATTAAGTTTGTAGAAATAAATAAAACTGAAATTGAAATTAAAAAATTTCTTATTCAACAACTTTTTCATAATGGAGCTGAAGATCTTGCCTTTGATCCGATTGTTTTAGCTGGTGATAATTCAGCTTTACCTCATGGAAATTCGAGAAATGATTATCTGATTAAAAAAGGTGATTGTTTACTATTTGATTTTGGTGCTACTATTAATGGCTATCATTCAGATATCACTAGAACTTTTTTTGTTGGCTCTGTTTCTGATGAAAATAAAAATATTTATCAAGCTGTACAAAAGGCCAATGAATTAGGAAAAAAAATTTCAAAACCTAACTTAACTTTACATGAACTAGATGATGCAGTTCTAAATTCTCTTAGTGATTCTGGATATTTAGATTTAATTGTTCATAAAACTGGTCACGGTTTAGGTATGGATGTTCATGAAGATCCATATGTTATGAGAAATAATTTAGAAGAACTAAAATCAGGCATGGTTATAACTATAGAGCCAGGCTTATATAAAAAAGGTAGCTTAGGTGTTAGAATAGAAGATGATGTTTTAATTAATGACCAAGGTTGTGAAAGTCTTTCAAATTTTCCAAGAAATTTATCAATTATTTAATTATATACTTAAATTATTTTGATTTTATTAAATTTTTTATAATTTTTTTTTCATTAACGTTCCTACAAACGATTGATGGGGTCTTTGTCTCTGACAAACACGCCTAAACCGAAATACTAGGAGTCCCATATGCTATAACGGGGGTGGCCTTGCGTGTAAGTCGCGCACCTCATAGATGTTGACCCGGTATCTTACTCGTTGTCTATTTTCGGCTCTAAAAGGGCTCTAAGAATCCATTTTAGATTCATATAGAGGGTTATTTCTTTACGTTGAATCAAACTACCAAAAGAAAGTTTAACACCCGTTCTGATTCCATTTTGAATCAATATGAATCACTTTTGAATCGTGGAATCCCATTGGGCAACCTTGGGCAACTTTTATTTCCCATTAAATCCTATAACGTGCTAATATGAACCAAGAATAATGATATGCATAGAGTTAAGATCAAATAACATAGACATAATTTGTTTTTGATTAAGCTAAATGCATTAAATTAAATATTTAATTGAGAAGGAGAAAAATATGAAATTAATAAAATTTCTATCATGCGTACTCAGTCTAGTTTTTATATCTAGTTATGTTTATGCAATAACAGTTATTGTTCCTAATGGTGGAGAAGGTGACGGTCTTAGAGCCGCTGCTAAGGACTATACGGCTTTAACAGGAGTTGAAGTTGAATTTGTTCAAGCACCATATGAACAAGTTTTTGATAAAGCAGCTAATGCTGCAAATACAAAATCTGGATCCTATGACATAGTTTTAATGGATGATCCTTGGATACCTTTCTTTGCAGAAAATGGTCATTTAGCAGAAATGGGCCCATACTTTGATGCACTAGGTGTCGATGGTCCTGATAATGATTTCTTAGGCAAATCAATGGCTATTTGTCGTAATCCATATAACTCAGGTCCTTACGTTTGTATTCCATATGTTGGTAATGCACAAATGTTTTTCTATAATACAGCTGCTTTTGCTGAAGCTGGTTTAGATGGACCGCCTGCAGATTGGGATTCAGTTCATGCAGCTATGCAAAAAATATCAGCAAGTGGAAGTTTTGGATATGTTCTTCGTGCTCAAGAAGGAAATCCAGTTGTTGCACAATATATGCCAATCTTTTGGTCTTTTTGTGGAAAATTGTTTGATGAAAACAGAAATGCAACTGTAAATTCTCCTGAGGGAATGAAAGCTCTTGAATTCTTTTTGAAGTTAAGAGATGTTTCACCTCCAGGTGCAGCAAGTATGAACCAAGAAGAAACAGGTCAATATATTTTACAAGGTATGGCTAAATCTACAATTAACTGGCCTAACTGGGTCACAAATTTTGAAGATCCATCACAAAGTAATGTGGTAGGCGAAATGACATACGCAGCTATTCCAAGCGGAGATTGTGCTGGAAGTTCTGAAATTGGACACTGGGCTCTTGGTATTGCAAGTGCTTCAAAAAATCAACAAGCAGCATTTGATTTTATCCATTGGGCTAGTTCAAAAGAACAAATAGATATTTCTGCAGGACGTGGAAATCCACCTGTGAGATTCTCAACATTTACAAATCCTGAATTAACTAGCCAAGCAAAATTCAGACATTTCCCAGTGTTGATGGAAGCTATCAATTACTCAACTCCAAGACCTCGTCATCCAAAATGGCCAGAATTGGAACAAGTATTTGGTGTATATCTATCTAAAGCTGTAGCGGGTGTTATGAGTCCAAAAGAGGCTCTAGATAAAGCTAACGCGGAATTAGATAAAATTTTGAAATAAATAATTGTATTTTAAAGGCGACAACATTTTTTTTGTAGTCGCCTTTATTGTTTTATTTAGTATAAGTATAATTTATGTTTAGTGTTTTTTCAGCTGATAAATATCTAAGATTTTATTTAATTATACCGGCTATAGTTTTATTATTACTTCTTACCCTGTTTCCAATAGTTTATATTCTTTATTTTAGCTTTTTTGAATACAGTAGCAATGTGGATGTTCCCCATCAATTTATTGGTTTAGAAAATTTTAAAAGATTATTTGTTGATGAAGCATTTCATAATGCGCTTAAAAATACAATATTCTTTACAGTAGTTGCTGTTTCAATTGAATTTGCATTAGGATTAGGATTTGCTTTATTAGTTATGAATTTTATTGAAAAAGTTTCAATCATTAAGACAATTTTACTTATACCTATGATGATTGCTCCAATAGCGGTCGCAATTACATGGAAATTTTTATATGCCCCTTTTGTCAGTCCATTTAATCATTTAATGATGAAGCTTGGGCAAGCACCTATTCTGTTTACCTCAGATGTAAAACTAGCTATGCCATCAATAATTTTTGTTGATATCTGGCAATGGACACCATTTATTTTTTTAATGATGCTTGCTGGACTAGCCAGTCTCCCCAAGGAACCCTATGAAGCGGCTCAAATTGATGGAGCTTCAGCATGGCAGCAATTTAGAGATTTAACTTGGAAATTTTTACAACCAGTTATTATTATTACTCTTTTGCTTAGAATAATGGATGCTTTTAGGCTTTTTGATCAAGTATTTATATTAACTAGAGGTGGACCGGCTAGTGTTACGGACACGCTCAGTTTTCATATCTATAAAGTAGCTTTTAGGTTTTGGGACATAGGATGGGCAGCAGCAATGTCATTATTTATGTTAGCTGTGACTCTAACAATTAGCATATGGTTTGTAGGAAAATTAAATGTTGAAAAATAATCTTAAAAAACCAATTGTTTTTTTGTCTATCGTGTTTGCACTTTTGTATACTCTTTTTCCATTTCTTTATATGATAAGTGTTTCTTTCAAAGTAAAGAAAGATATTTTTGCTATGCCTCCAAAATATTTTAATTTTAATCCAACCTTAGAGCATTATTGGTATACTTTTTTTGACCAAATTCCTTTTTTTAAGTTTATGATTAATAGTTTTATTGTAACTTCAGTTTCTACTATTTTGGCTTTAATTATTGGAACGCTAGCAGGTTATTCTTTGTCTAGATTTAGATATCCTGGTACTCTTAAATATCATATAGCTTTTTGGATATTATCAACAAGAATGATGCCTCCTATTATTGTGGTTATTCCAATTTTTATATTTTTTTCTTATTTTAATTTAGTAAATACCAGATTAGCTCTTATTATTGCTTATACTGCATTTAATATTCCGTTTGTAACTTGGATGATGCGTAGTTTCTTTTTGGATATCCCTAAAGAATTAGAGGAATCAGCTATGGTAGATGGTGATACTAGGATGGGCTCATTTCGTAGAATTATATTGCCTTTAGCGAAACCAGGTCTTGCTGCAACATCTATATTTTGTTTAATCTTGGCTTGGAATGAATTTTTATTTGCGGTAATATTAACTGAAACAGAGGCATCAAATACGGTTACTTTTGCTATAGCACTTGGTGTTTCACAGTATCAGGCTAACTGGGGATATATGGCTGCTTCATCAACAATAAGTGTGATTCCTATTATAATTTTTGCATTTATTGTGCAAAAACATTTAGTCCGAGGACTCTCTTTTGGAGCAATGAAAGGATAATAAAAAATGGCTAATGTAATTTTTAAAAATATAACAAAAAAATATGATGATGTTACTGCTGTGGATGATTTTTCACTAGAGGTTAAAGATAAAGAATTTTTAGTTTTACTTGGTCCTTCAGGTTGTGGCAAAACAACAACAATGAGGATTGTTGCTGGTCTTGAACAAGCTAACTCAGGTAAAGTGCTAATAGATAATAATGATGTTACAGATTATGCACCAAAAGAAAGAGATATAGCGATGGTATTTCAAAGTTATGCTCTTTATCCTCATATGACTGTTTTTCAAAACATTGAATATCCTTTAAAAATTAAACATGTTCCCAAAGACAAAAGAAATGATCAAGTAAATGAAACTATAAAAAAGGTTCAGTTAGAGGGCTTATTACATCGCTTACCAAAACAATTATCAGGAGGACAAAGACAAAGAGTTGCTTTAGCAAGAGCCATCATTAGGAATCCTAAAGTTTTTTTAATGGATGAGCCCCTATCAAATTTAGATGCAAAGCTCAGAGTTGAAATGAGGGCAAAATTAAAAAATTTGCAAAACGAACTTGGTATAACAACTATTTATGTTACACACGATCAAGTTGAAGCCATGACTCTTGCTGATAGAGTAGTTGTTATGAATAATGCTAAAATTGCTCAAGTATCATCACCTAAAGAAATATATAATAATCCGAGCAATCTTTTTGTTGCTGGATTTGTTGGATCACCACCAATGAATTTTATGCCAGGTGAAATAAAAAATAATAAGTTTTCTAATAATTATCTTAATGAAGAAAATATTAAAATTAGTGATAATAATTCAAGTATTTTAGGCATTAGACCAGAAGATATGAGTGTTGCTCAAGAAGGCAATATTAAAGGAGAGGTTTATTCTTTCGAATTAACTGGGGACTCTACTTATGTAACAGTAAAACTCGGCGATGATTTAATTATTGCAAAAACTGAAAGTGACTATAAAACATCTATTGGTTCACCAATTAGTTTAAGTTTAAACAAAAATAAAATCTATTTTTTTGATTCAAAGAGCGGAAATAGAATTGTTGCATAATTTTAATGCTTTTTTATTAAAAAATTAAATTATATGTTTGAGTGATTTTTTATAAATTAAATATTTATATTTTTTTTTTATTTTTTTTCATTTCAGAATGTTTTGCAGAAAGTTTATTTAAAAAAAATAATCCATTTATATTTATTGAAGGAGGTAAATTTATTTTTGGAAATAATAATGGTGAAGAAAATGAAAAACCTCAATCTGAAAAAAATATAGAAAATTTTTATATTAATAAGTACGAAATATCTAATTTAATATTTAAAGAATATGTATCTTTATCGGGTAATAGAAATTCTTATTTTTTTGATCATTTTTATTTAGGTAAAGACACGCATCCTGTGGTTGGAGTATCTTGGAAAGATGCTAAAGATTTTTGTAATTTTTATAATGCAGATTTGCCAACTGAGCAACAATATGAAAGAGCAACAAGGGGATTTAATGGAAATTTATATTCATGGGGCAATCAAAAGCCTAGTCCAAATCTTGTAAATATGGGAAGTAAAGAATGCTGCAATCCTGATAATAAAGATGGTTATGATGCAACATCACCTGTTGGTCAGTTTAATTTAGGAAAAACTCAAGAAGGAGTTATGGATTTAACAGGCAATGTTTGGGAGTGGATGGATGGATGGTATTATTCATATAAAAATAATAATGATCAAGAAGAATTATTTAGAGTATTAAGAGGAGGGAGTTGGAAAAATAATGCTTGGAAACTTAGATCAACTTATAGAATGGCTTATAATGGAGATTTTCGTTATGCTGGCAATGGCGGATTTAGATGTATCAAAAATATCAAATAGATGAATATTTTTTATAAATTTTTAATTTTTTTTCTTCTAGTGAATAATTTGGTTTTTGCAAACCCAATTATTGTTAATCAATCATACAATTATAAATTATTAGAAACTAATTTAACTTTCCCTTCCGGTTTAACTGAAAAAAAAGATAATTTATTAATTTCTGATTTAGGTAATGGTAATATTTATTTATATAATAATCAAAATAATTTGGAAATTTATTATGAAGGATTACCATTTGGATTAGATGTCATGGGATATCCTACAGGACCTTACAAAATTAAATTTTATAATAATAAACTTTATATTTCACAAGGTTGGGCTGATGTTAATCGTTTTGATGATCATAAATATGACCATTCATTTTTAGAACTAGACAAAAAAATAAATGTTTTAACAAATAATTTGTGGAATCCTTACGATTTTTCATTTTATAATAATGATATTTATTTAATAGATAGTGGAAAAAATAATCTTATAAAAATTGATAATAACAATAATTTTATTGAACTATTATTTTTTGATAAAATTAATCAAAAAAATGAAGATATGGAAATTCTTTCACCTACTGAATTTTCAGATACTGAAACATATTTAACTGACTCAGTTCCAACAGGAATAACTATTAGCCAAGATGGAACTATTTATGTTTCTATATTTGGAGGGTTTCCATATTTTAAAGGATCGGGAAAAATTTTACAAATCGATGATGATATAAATAATAATAAAAAAACAACAATATTTATTGAAAATCTAAATTCTCCAGTAGATATTGAATTTCTTCAAGATGGCAATCTAGCCATATTAGAAATGGGAACTTTTAATTATGAAACTGAATTTGAGCAAAAAGATGGAAAATTATTAATTTATGACTTTAAAAATAAGGAATTAAAAGAAGTTCTTAAAAACTTAGACAATCCTCAGACTATTCTGCAGAGAAAAAATGGTGATATTGTTTTTAGTGAATTATCTGGTAATATATATATCGTTGATATTAATAAATAGCTAAAGGAGTGAAAATGGAAATAGGGCTAGTAACAGATGCTTTAATAGATCATGATTTTGATTCTTTATTAAAGACATGTAGCGAACTGAGGTTACAACAATTGGAATTTTCTTGTGGAAATTATACATCTGGAAAATACTTTCAGGTTGATAAAATGCTTGAAGATCAAAAACATAGAGATGAAATTATATCAAAAATTAAAGATTATAATTTTAAGATAAGCGCAATATCTTGTCATGGAAATCCTTTAGCTCCTGGTGAATACGGAAAAAAACATGATAGTATCATACGTAAAACTATTAAACTAGCCTCCATTTTAAAACTTGATAAAGTGATATTATTATCCGGTTGCGCAGCAGGTCCCGGTGATATTAATCCTAATTGGATAGTTTCATGTTGGCCGCCTGAAAGAATGAAAATACTAGAATGGCAATGGAATGAAGTTTTAATACCTTATTGGAAAGATGTATCAACTTATGCTGAAGGTTTAGGTGTTAAACTTTGTTTTGAATTGCACGGAGGTGACATGGTTTACAATGCTCCGACAACCCATAGAGTTCGAGATCAAGTTAGTAAAAATATTGGAGCTAATCTTGATCCAAGTCATGTTCTGTGGATGGGCGGAGATCCTATTCAAATGGCTAAAGATTTAGATGATGCTCTTTTTTATGTTCATATTAAAGACACCACAATTAATCATCCAAAAGCAGCACTAAATACATTAATGGAAACAACTTGGTTTGCAGATGTTGAAAAAAGATCTTGGAATTTTTCAACTCCTGGTCATGGTCATGATGAAACATGGTGGAGTCAATTTTTATTAGCTGTACGCTCTGTTGGATATGAAGATGTTTTAAGTATTGAACACGAAGATACAATGATGTCTCGAAAAGAAGGAGTAAAAAAGGCAGTGGAATTATTGGAAAGGGTTTTATTTTCAGAAAAGGCTAATTTTGTTTGGGGAAAAGAGAAAGCTGATCAACTATTTGATATATGGATTAAAGACATACCAGATAAAGAAAAATCAAAAATTAAAAAATAAGTTTGATGAAAAAACTAAATGTTGGTTTGATTGGGGCTGGATGGATGGGTAAAACCCATTCATTTTGTTACAAAGCACAAAGACAAATTTTTGGCCCAGATCCTTTTATTCCAATTCTTCATACTATATGTGAATCTAATGATAATTTAGCAATTAAATTTCAAAAAGAATTTGGTTTTGAAAATTACAGTTCAAATTGGAAAGATCTAGTTAAAAACCCTGAAATAGATATAATTGATATTAATACCCCAAACTATCTTCATTATGAAATTGCAAAACTAGCAATAGAAGAGGGAAAGCATATATATTGTGAAAAACCATTAACAAATTCTTATACAACAGCTCTAGAGTTAGCGAATTTAGCAGAACAAAAAGGAATAAAAACTTTAGTAGGGTTTAACTATATTCAGAATCCAGCTCATTTTCTTGCCCGTAATATGATTGATAAAGATAAATTAGGAAATATTCATCATTTTAGAGGTGAAATGATAGCAGATTTTTTAGCAGATCCTAATTTACCTCACTCATGGAGAAATGAAATTAAAAAAGCAGGATCAGGTATAATTGGAGATACTGCCTCTCATGTTTTTTCTTTCTTTAAACATCTAACAAACAAAAGGATTGAGGAAGTTTATTGTCATTTAAATATTTATATTACAGAAAGACCTAAAGCAAATGCAGACAATTCTTTGTGGAGTAAAAACACAAATAAAGAAAAAATATTAATAAAGAATGAAACAGACGATAAATCAATTACATTATTCAAGTTTGAAAATAATGGTTTGGGAATTATTGAAACTTCTAGAGTTTCTAATGGAAACAAAAATGATATTAAATATACAATTACTGGTGACAAAGGTGCAATAAGATATTCTAACGAAAGAATTAATGAAATTCAGTTTTATGATAATGATGATATATTGGAACTAAGAGGTTTTAAAAAAATTGAAATGGGCCCTTTTAATGAAAAGTTTGCAAATTTTCATCCAGTAGCTGGTCTTGGTATTGGGTATCATGATTATAAAATACTTGAAGTTAGGGAATTTATTGAAGCTATAGCTAATAAGCGTGAAGCATATCCTAATTTTAGATGGGCTTCAGATATTCAACTTATTATTGATGCAGCTATAAAGTCATCAATAGAAAAAAGATGGGTAAAATTAGAAGAATTAAAAAAATAGATTACATTAAGATATGTCTATAAAACTTGCTAATTCACCATGTTCTTGGGGCGTAGCTTATGCTGATTCAGCAAGCAACCCTCATTGGAAAAAAGTTACGAAAGAGATTATAGAAGCTGGCTATCATTATTCTGAATTAGGCCCATATGGATATATGCCTACAGATGTAGAAGAGATACAATCACATATTGATAGTATTAATTTAAAAATTATAGGAGGTTTTATTTTTGATAATTTGCATATTTCTAAAGAGCATGATTTGATTAATAAAAAAATAATTAAAACCTGTGATTTGCTAAAAAAACTTAATGCTGAATTTTATGTTATAATTGACCATCTAGATGTAAAAAGAATGAAAACATCAGGAAAAAATTCAATTGCATGTCAATTGGATTTATCGGAGTATAAACTTCTAGTTAGTTTTTTAAAAAAAATATCAAAAATTTGCTATGAAGATTTTGGTTTAAAACCTGTACTACATCCTCACGCAGGAACTTATATTGAAAATGAATTAGAAATTGAAAATATAATTAATGATGTTGATTCGCGATATATGGGAATATGTATAGATACAGCTCATTTATATTATTGTGGCGTTGATGTTTGTCAAACTATTCAAAAATATTCTAACTTAATTATGCATATTCACTTTAAAGATATAAATCAGGACGTTCTTAATATGGTTTACAATAATAATCTTGATTTTGATTCTGCTGTTAAGAATCAGGTGTTTTGTCCACTGGGCAATGGAGTTATTGATTTTAAAAAAATTATAAACCAATTAAATAATATAAACTACAATGGTTACGCTACTATTGAACAAGACATTGATCCAAATGAAGGCTTGGATTCAATCAACTATGCTATGAAAAGTTTGTCTTATTTAGAAAAATTAGGTTGTAAGAAGTTATAAAGTTATTTTTTTTTCATTGTTATGATTCCAGAAAAAATTATTATAAGTGTGCCAAGCAACATAAAAAAATCAATTTTTTCTTTGAAATAAATTACTCCTATCAATCCCCCCCAAATAATTTGAGTGTAAATATAAGGACTAATTTTTTGTGTATAGTTTCCTGCTTGGTAATATGCATAATTCCACAGAAAAACACTGATTAGTAAAAATACAGCTCCACAAATAATTATTATTAAATTATTCATTGATGGAATAATAGGATCAGTTAAGAAAAATACGTAGGATAATAATGTTGGGAAAATCCATAGAAAAAAAGTGTAACCAATAGAACTTCCAAGTTCATGGTATTTTTTTGCCGTTACATACATTACAGCTTGAAAAACAGATATATATATAGGGCCTAATAGAAATATGCTTAAACCTGCAGAAGGTTTTAAAAAGAATAATACACCAGAAAAACCAAAGATAACTGCAATTATTGAAATATTATTAATTTTTTCTTTGAGTATAAAATAAGAAAGAATAACAGTATTCAGTGGAGCAAGCATCATTAATGTAGTGTAAGTACTAATTGGAATATGATTTAATGACAGAAATGCCATTAAGGGCATTGAAGTGAATATTATGCCTCGGAAAACAGGAACATTGTATTTTTTGAAAGTTAAATTTTTTTTTATGCCTCCAACAAAATGCATCACTATAAGAAATCCAATAATTGAAAATGTATTTCCAATCGCAAAAAAATGATACCATTTAAATCCAGTACTACTTATAAATTTCATAATTGCATCTCCGCAAGATCCAATAAATGTAGAAAAAATTAAAGTGAGTGCGCCTATAAAATAATGTTTCATAAAAAAAAATTAATATATTGAGTTTTAATGATTGTAGTAGAAAGAAAGAATTATACGTTTAAGTTTAAAGAACAAGCATTATTTAAATAACTAATGCTTTTAAGTACTGCATTATAGGGATTATTTATATTTTGAATTTTCTTAGAAAAAGGTTCAAAAGAAAATACGCCATTATATCCAGATTCTTTTAGATTCATTATTTGTTCTACGTTTTGAAGTACATCGTTATTGTTAATTAACTCTCTATGGTCGTCTTTCATTTCATTATTTTTTATTCTTGTATCAGAAATACCTGAAATATGAACTAAGCCTGTCAAGTTAGGAAACACTGCCTCTTCATTTGCTAAATAATGATGAAAAGTATCATGTAAAATTTTTAGATTAGATTTTGTCGAGATTTGATCTATTACTTCAGCTACTTCACTTTTCAATCGTAGTGAAGATATTTCAAAACCGAGTGGCTCTATATATCCCAGCAATCCATAGTCGTTTAAAATTGGAGTAATTTTTTTTAAAGAATTATATAAAAGTTTTATGCGTTCAACTTTATTAATAAATTCCCCAGTGTTTAGAGGAACTAAAACAATTCCTTTGCAATCACATTTTTTTGCAAATTCACTTAAAGATATAAGTTCTTCTTTTCTTTCTTTATTCCAAATATTAAATTTTTGTAATGCATTAATTGAAAGTATGGTGACATTATAATTATTCACTAATTCTTTAATTATCTTTGCATTAATATTGTAGAGTGATATTTTTGGTAAATCATTTCTTATTTCAATGTTTTGTATATTCAAATTTTTTGCTAGTTTAAAAAAATCATGTATATTTAAGTTTGGAGCTAATATATGATTTAATGCAAATGGATTATTTATGCTCATTTTTCTATAAAAATATTATTTTTAATTTAATAAAAATATTATAGAATTAATCTATGAAAAAAAAGTTAACTGTTAAAGATTTATTTGAATTAAAGGGCAAAAAAAAACTTGTCTGTCTTTTAGCTAAAAATGTAGAAGAAGCATTGGCTATTGAAAAAGTTGGCATTGAAATGATGGCAACAGGAGCACCAGGAAAATATACAAATCCTGATAATCAACCTAGCTTTGATGAATTAATAAAAATTAGAGAAGCGGCCCCAAGCGCCTTTATGCATTGTGGCGCTCCTGATACACTTTTTCCAACTACGGATGACGCTAAACGATTAGGGTTTAAATTTTTAGAGCATGGTATTGATATGCTTTACTGTCATAATAGATTTGAAATGATTAATGATTTATACAAAGAGGGTATACCTTGTTTAGGACATGTTGGATTAGCTCCTAGTAGACGAACATGGACAGGTGGATACGTGGCTGTAGGTAAAACGGCTGAGGATGCTATGATGGTTTATGATCATTGTTTACAAATACAAGACGCTGGTGGCGTTGCAATTGAAATGGAATGTGTTCCGTATAAAGTTGCTGAGGCTATTTCTAAAAAAGTTAAACCTATTGTCATGTCTATGGGTAGCGGTCCTGGATGTGATGTTGAATATTTATTTGGATGTGATGTTCTTTTATCCACAACAGGACATGTCCCACGTCACTCAAAATCATATAGAAATTTTTTAAAAGAATTTGAAAGATTACAAAAAGAACGAGAAGATGCTTTTCAAGAATTTTATGATGATGTACATTCTGGCGCTTTCCCTGAAAAGAAACATATAGTGGAAATCAAAGAATCTGAATTAGATAAATTTTTAAACAAATTAGAAAAAAAATGATTTTAATAGATTTTTTTCTATTATAAATTATTCATTGTTATGAAAGTTAATCTAGAAAAGTGGTATAGGTGTAAAATTGACAAACATACCTTAAAAGAACTTACAAGAAAATCTGACTGGCAAGGAATTAAACATATATTGATTTGGGTTGTTGCACTTGTGATTTCAGGTTATTTTGCATATTTAACTTGGGGAACATGGTGGACAGTTTTTTGGTTTTTAATTTACGGTAATATATTTATAGCTTCAAATCCTGTCTGGCATGAAACTGGTCACAAAACAGCTTTTAAATCTGATTGGTTAAACAGTACCTTTTATCATATAGGCTCATTCATGTTTAATCTGGAACCAATTCGCTGGCGCTGGAGTCATTTTAATCATCATAGTCACACACTATCAACTGCCAATCCTTATGATTATGAAATCCAAATTACCAAGCCTACTGATTTAATATATTTTTTTCTTTTATTAATTCCCGGTGGATCATTTTTTTCATTTTACAAATTATTTTATTCTTTTCATGTAGAAACAATCAAGCATGCTTTAGGATTTACAACAAAAGTTATGCATGACTGTATACCAGAAAAGCAAAGACCAAAATGTAGATTTTGGGCAAGAATTCACGTTATTTTATGGATTTCAATTATTTTATATTCTATTTTAATTACTAGCTGGCTTCCTATCATTTATATTTTGTGCCCATATTTTTATGGTAATACATTAAGAAATGTTTTTGATATTATGCAGCATGCAGGTCTTGCTAATAATGTAAAAGACCATAGATTAAGTACAAGAACAGTAATTTTAAATCCAATTTTTAGTTTTTTATATTGGCATATGGAATATCATATGGAGCATCATATGTTTCCAACAGTTCCATCATATAATTTACCAAAATTACACAAACTTATTAAAGATCAAGTTCCACCTCCTAAAAATGGTATATGGGATGCATATAAGGAAATTATTCCTGCAGTTATTAGGCAAGCAAAAGATCCCAATTATAAAATTAATGTTTTACTTCCAAATACAAAAAATATCTAATGACTTTAAATATTGGTTTAATTGGCTGCGGACATATTTCAGAAACATATTTTAGAAGCCGAGAATATTTTAATAATATTAATATTACTGATTGTTCAGATTTAAATGAAGAGGCATCTAAAAAATGTGCAGAAGAATATAATATATTATCAAAAAGTGTTGAAGAAATCCTAGATGATAAAAATATTGATGTAATTTTAAACTTAACTAATCCAACCTCGTATTATGAAACAATAAAAAACATTGCTTTCAGGAAAACATTCTTATTGTGAAAAGCCTATTTCAATAACATTTGACGAAGGGAAAGAACTAATCGAATTAGCTAATTTAAAAAATTTATATTTGGAAATGCTCCCGATACCTTTTTAGAAGAAGGAGGACAATTAGCAAAAAAAATAATAGATACTGAAAACATTTCATATAAAAATAAATAAATATAATATAAAATAAATAAATAATAGCCTAGCAATCTAATTTAATAGAAAGGAAAATTGAATGAGGAATGTAGGAGTAGTTGGTTTAGGAAACATGGGTAGTGGTTTAGCTAAAAATCTAATAAAAAATGGATTTAAAGCTATAGGTTTAGATCTCAATGATACCCGGATGAAAGCGTTTATTGAAATGGGAGGTAAGCCAGCTAAAACAATTAAAGAAGTAGGAGAGCATTCTGATGCAGTATTTGTGATGGTTATGAATGGTGACCAGGCAAAGTCTGTTATACTAGGAGAAAATGGACTGGCATCTCATTTAAAGAAAGGAAGCGTAGTTATTTTAACAGCAACTATCAAACCTTCAGAAGCACAAGAGATTGCTGTTGCAATGAAAGATTCTGAAATTCATCTAATTGATAGCCCAGTTTCAGGAGGGTTTTCTGGCGCACAAAATGGCACTTTAACCCTAATGGCAGCAGGTGAGGATAAATTGCTGAATAAATTTATGCCAGTAATGGAAGCAGTTTCCAAAAATGTTCACCGAGTTGGCTCAATAGTTGGTCAAGGGCAAACTGTGAAAGCGTGCTTACAAACTCTTATTGGTTCTATTATTGCAGCTACTTCTGAAGCATCAGTGCTTGCTGCTAAAGCAGGATTAGAAGGAAAAATTTTGTATAATGTGTTTTCTACTTCAGGTGCTAGTAGTGAGGTTGCAAATACAGCTCTTAAAAATATTATTAATAGAAAATTTACAGAGACAGGAAGTCACATATCCACAATACATAAAGATTTAACTATTTCTTTGAATTTAGCAAATGAATTAGATGTGCCAATGAGTATGTCTTCAACTGCTATGCAATTATTTCAAGCAGGTATAAAAAAGTATCCCGAAGGTGATAACTGGATTATAACAAAAGTTATTGAAGAAATAAAAAGTGAATAATTACACCGAAACTAACATAAAGAATAATATATGAAACTAGGTGTTATATGCGATGGAATAAGTCGTAATTTAGATTATGCACTTAGTGTTATGGATGAGTTTAATTTGGAGTATGCCGAATTGCAATTTGTTGGTGATACCGAAGTAGGCGATCATACTAATGAAGAAATTTCTGAAATTAGAGCAACATTAAATAAACATAACAAATCTGTTTCTTGTTTATCTCGTCATGTTTTTGCTGGATTAACTTACAAAACGCAACCTGGCGATTTAGAACATCAAAAACATATGGATGCTTTAAAACGTGTAATGGACATGGCCCACGCCGTAGAATCACCTCTTGTTAGAATTATGACAATCAAAAAGGAACAAATTCTGTGGGGTATGAATGGAGCGGAAAAATGGAATGTTGCAAAAGGGGCATGGGATAGCTTAATTCCTATTGTAGCACCAGCTGTGGAATTGGCAAAAAAAGAAGGACTTAAACTTGTTGTCGAAACAGGTAATGGCACAATGGTAAATTCTAATTATACTGCTCGTAAATTAATTGATGAACTTAATGCAAAAGAAACTTTAAAAGTTTTATGGGATCCGGGCAATAACTGTTGGTGTCATGAATTGGCTTATCCAGACGGATATAATGAAATTAAAGATGGATATATTGGTCATATACATATTAAAGATGTTAAAGTTAATACCCCCCACTCAACCCTTGAAGTAAAAAAAATGGGAGAAGGTCAGTTAGCAAATTTGTTTAAACCCATTGCTGAAGCATTACGAACTGATAATTATGAAGGCGTTATTTCTTTTGAAAGTGTTTATCATCCAGGCAATAACAACTTTGAAGATGGATTTAGACAGTGTATTAATATTTTTAAAAAGTACTTTGCCTAAGTTTTTAATAATTCATTATAAATACTTATTTGCAAACAATATAAATTTATCCCAATCAACCTCAGTGATATCATGTTTCCCGGTTCTAATAAAATATCCAATTCTTGTATTAATGAATTCACCAAGTTCTGGCATTTTACTGGCTCCGAGTCCTTCTACTTTTAGAAAATCATAAATTTTACTTGCATGCTTAGCACCATAAAATTCTCCTATAGGATCAGCTAAATGATCTGTAGCAGCACTAGCAATTAATAAAGGTCTTGGAGCAATCAAAGAAAGTAACGTATGTTGATCAAAAGGAAGCTTTTCTTCTTGATGATTGAATTGTTGAGAATTTTGACATAACCAATGAGGAATACGTATATTCATACTATAAAGGGATTCTCCAATTTTTCTTCTCCATAAAGAAGCTCCTCCGTGGCCTGAATTTCCAGAAATTGCTAACGCAAATCTTTCATCAAGAGCTGAAGCCCAAAGAGCAGCTTTTCCAAGTCGAGACAAGCCAAAAACTGCAA